>Ga0157374_10002990_pt1 | contig 14146 bp, 10 predicted proteins | sample M25metaG_FD_115308 | JGI IMG/M metagenome (GOLD analysis project Ga0157374, IMG submission 115308) | Miscanthus rhizosphere microbial communities from Kellogg Biological Station, Michigan, USA - M2-5 metaG | ecosystem: Host-associated > Plants > Roots > Rhizosphere > Soil | place: USA: Michigan...
ACTCCGCCTTCAGCGCCTGGACCAGGTGGTTGACCAGGCTGCCGTGCTCGCCGAGGTAGAGGTTGTCGACGCCGACGAACTCCTCGGCCCGTTTGACGCCCTTCTCGGTCGGCGAGACAGTCTTGTGCTTCTCATCGAATTCGTAGTCGTGCTCGGCCTCGGAGGTGTCCTTCGATTCGCCGAGCGAGCGCAGCTTGTCTTTGGCCTGGACGCCGTCCATCTGCTTGGCCAGGCGGGCGAAGGTGTAGTAGGTCTGGGTCGCCTGTTCGGGCTGGCCGGAGATGATCAGCGGCGTCCGCGCCTCGTCGATCAGGATGTTGTCGACCTCGTCGACGACGGCGAAGTGGTGGCCGCGCTGGACGCACTGCTCCAGCGACGGTGACATGTTGTCGCGCAGGTAGTCGAAGCCGAACTCGGAGTTGGTCCCGTAGACGATGTCGCCGGCGTACTTGGTCTGCCGCGTCGCGTGATCGTCGCCCTCCTGGATCGAGGAGACGCCGACGCCGAGCATGTCGTAGATCGGTTTCATCCATTCGGCGTCGCGACGGGCGAGGTAGTCGTTGACGGTGACGACGTGGACGCTGTCGCCGGCCAGGGTGTTGAGGAAGACCGCGAGCGTCGCGGTCAGCGTCTTGCCCTCTCCCGTCCGCATCTCGGCGATCGCCCCCTCGTGCAGGACCATGCCGCCGATCAGCTGCACGTCGTAATGGCGCTGGCCGATCGCGCGGCGCGAAGCCTCGCGGGTCAGCGCGAACGCCTCGGGGAGGAGGTCGTCGAGCGACTCGCCCTCGGCCGCGCGCTTGCGCAGAGCGTCGGCCTCCTCGCGCAGCTCGGAGTCCTCGAGCAGCTCCATCTCGGGCTCGATCCGGTTGATCGCCTCGGCACGCTTCTCGTAGCCCTTGAATTTGCGCCCCTCGCCAACCCGCAGCGCGCGCGTGACCATGTCCCTTGCAGCAGGCATTGCTCAAGGGTAGCGAGGGCGGTTGAGCGAGGGGGCTAGGCGGTGCGGCCGCGCATGCGGCCGACGGCGCGGCGCGTCTGGGTGCGCTTGCGGCGCAGCTCGCGGTGCTTCTTGACCTGGCGGCGGATGTCCTCGGCGAGGGCGTGGATCGTGTGCAGCATCTCGGGCGATGCCTCGCTCGCCCGCAGGGTGACGCCCTTCAGCCGCAGCGTCGCACCGGCGACCTGGCTGTTCTCGATCGAGGGGTTGCGCTCTTCGTGGAGCTCGACGTCGAGCGTCGCCAACTCCGATACCTGCTTGCCGACCCGGCGGAATCGTTTAGCCACATGCCTGCGCAGCTCGTCGGTTACCTCGACGTTGCGACCACGTATCTCGATCCGCATTTTTCCTCCTTGGGTGTCGGTCGAACGATGCTACGCCCTTACAGGCGCCGCGTAAAGGTGATTGCAGCTACCCGGATCGCACCGGCGCTACGCAGCGCGCGAGCGGAGGCCGAGAGGGTGGCGCCGGTGGTCAGCACGTCGTCGAGGAGGAGGACGCTGCGCGGCACCTCGCCGCGAGCCCGCACCCGTGGCGGGTGGCCAATTCGCTGGGCGCGGCGCTTGCCGACCTGGCGACCGCCGCCGCTGCGGACGAGGCAGGGCTGCAGGGGCATATCGAGGCGCTGCGCCAGGGCAGCGGCGATCTCGCTGGCCGGGTCGAAGCCGCGCGTCAGCGTGCGCAGCCGCGCGGTCGGCACCGGGACGATCGCGCCGCTGAGCAGGCTCGCCGGCGCCAGCCACTCGATGCGCTCGGCGATCAGCTCGGCGACCGGCAGCAGCCGGCGGAACTTCAGCGAAGTGACCAGATCGCGGGCGACGCCCTCATGCGCCGCCGAAGACCAGACCCGGTCCAGCCCAGGTGGACCGCTCCCGGCCAGGGGCTCGGCCTCGGCAAGGCGGCGGGAGCAACGGCTGCAGAGCAGGCCGCCGGGGCGACAGGAGCGCCCGCAGGCAGCGCAGAGAGCGGGCAGCAGGCCGGCGGCGACGGCATGGAGGGCCTTCATGGCCCAATCGTGCGGAGCGCCGGCGCGCCCGTGGCGCGCCGGATGTCACAGGAGTGTCAGGACTTCGCGACGCGGCCCGCGATGGCGCCGACCAGCATCGCCTCGGGCGCCAGCTCGGTGCCGGCGAGGAGGATCGAGTCGCGGACCCAGGCGCCCTCGCCGATCCGGCAGCCGTCGCCGACGATTGCCGGGCCCTGGATGCGGACCCCGGCCCCAAGCTCAACGTCGGCGCCGATCAAGACCTGGCCGTCGACCTCAGCGCCCTGCAGCGGGCTCGCCGAGCGAATGCCCTCGCCCAGCTCAGGCGCGCCGGGCTCGACCCGGACCTCGCCGCGCAGCGCGTCGAAATTGCCCTGGCGCATCTCGTCGAGGTTGCCGATGTCGTTCCAGTAGGCATCGATCTCGTGCGAGTAGAAGGCGATGTCGTTCTCCATCAGCGCCGGGAAGACGTCCATTGCCCAGTCGGCAAATCCAGCCGGATCGTCGGGCCCGGCGGCCTTGCTCGTCCCCGGCTCTGGGAAGAAGTCGAAGATCTCCGAACGGAACATGTAGATGCCGCAGTTGGCCAGATCCGAGAGCGCTTCCGCGGGGTCGGGCTTCTCCTGGAAGGCCTGGATGCGGCCGTCGGCGCCGGTGATCGCGACGCCGAACTGGCTGGTGTCGCGGACCCGCTTGGTGGCGAGGGTGGCGATCCCGTCGTGGGATTCGTGGAAGGAGCGCATCGCGGCAAGATCGATATCGCTGAGCGCGTCACCGGAGATCACCAGGAAGCTGTCGCCGAGGAAGTCGACGGCATTGCGGACGCCCCCCGAGGTGCCGAGCAACTTCTCCTCGCGACTGTAGGAGAGCTCGAGGCCGAAGTCCGAACCGTCGCCGAAGTGCCCCTCGATCGTCTCCGGGAACCAATGCAGGTTGGCGATCGCCTCGCTGAAGCCGTGACCGGCCAGCAGGCGCACGATGTGCTCCATCACCGGCCGGTTCGCCACCGGCACCATCGGCTTCGGCATCGCGTAGGTGATCGGGCGCAGCCGGGTGCCGAGCCCCGCCGCAAGGACCATCGCCTTCACTCGCCGCCGCCCGCAAGCGCCGCCTTGAAGCCCTCGACTGCCTCAACTGGGAGCGGATCGACGCCGCGGGCCTCGGCCAGCGCCAGGGAAACCAAGTCGCCCAGCATCGTCGTCCAGAGCAAGCGGGCGACGCGGGTCTCACCCTCTGCCTCCAGGCGCACGACGTCAGCGCCGGTGCCGGCGATTACCTCGCCAGTCAGCTCGAAGCGACGCCGCTGGCGCGGATGCTGGTCGGGGTCTTCGAGCAGAACGGCCGAGAAGGCGCTGCCATCCCAGCCGCAGATCTCGTTGTGGTTGGCCTCGGGCAACTCCGAGTGGAAAGCGGGAATCTTGGTGTTCTCGTTGATCTGAGTCTTCCAGCGGCCGGCGACCGGGGCGGTCAGGTCGGCGCCGGTGATGACCGGGATCGTGGCGTCGAGCCGCGCCGCAATTTCAGCCGCGCGTGCTTGCAGATCGTCGGCTTGCTCGACGAGGAAGGCTGCCGCTGCGTCGATCTCGGTGCGCAGGCCTGGGGCGATGCCGGCAAGCGCGGCCGCCTCGGCGGCGCAGACCAGCATGTAGGCAACCGCCGTCCGTGGGGCCGGCAAAATTCCCGGCAGCCCGATCACCGGTACGCCGGCCTGGCGCGCACCATCGACCAGGGCGCCGCCGGTGCTGGCGACGATGCGACGGGCGCCGAGCGCCTCGGCGGCGGCGAAGCAAGACAGCGTCTCCTCGGTGTTGCCCGAGTAGCTGGAGCAGAGCACGGTCCACTCCGGTGTCGCCCAGCTCGGCAGCTCATAGCCGCGAACTGTGATCAGCGGGCCGGTGAGGCGGTTGCCGATCGCCGCCGCGGCAAGATCGCCGCCGATCGCCGAGCCGCCCATGCCGCAGACGATCAGGCCGGCCGCCTCGGCAGGCTCGAGCCGCGCCGATTCGACCCGCCAGAGGGCGTCGCGCAGGTGGTCGGGAATGGCGAGGATGTCGTCGAGCATCAGGCGGGGACTCTTTCATCGGCACCGACGACAGCGGACTCAAGGACCGCCCCGGGGGCGACCTCGACCCCCGCGGAGAGGATCGAGCCGCTGAGCCTGGCGTCCGCGCCCACCACGCAGCCGTCGAGCACGACCGAGTCGCGGATCTCCGCACCGTCGGCAATCCGGCAGTCAGGCCCGAGAACGACGCGCGGGCCGATCGTCGCCCCGCTCGCGACCTCGGCGCCGGCGCCGACGAGCATCCCGGGCGCAGTCGGCCGGACCCGCGTCTCGACCCGCCGCTCGAGGATGTCCCAGCTCGCCTGCAGGTAGCGCTCGGGGGTGCCGATGTCCATCCAGTAGCCGTCGAGCCGCAGGCCGTGCAGGCCGTCGCCGACGAGTCGCGGGAAGACGTCGCGCTCGATCGAGACCTCTTCCCCCGCAGGAATCAGGTCGAGGACCGAGCGCTCGAGTACGTACATCCCGGCGTTGATCTCCCCCGGCACGCTCTCTCCCGTCTTCTCGAGAAACTCGAGCACGGCTCCGGCCGGGTCGCTGTGCACGAGCCCGTAGGCGGATGAGTCCTCAACCGGGTGCAGGCCCAGGGTCGCCCGCGCGTCGCGCTCGTCGTGGGCACGCAACAGCGCGGTCAGGTCGAGATCTGTGAGGACGTCGCCGTTGAGCGCGAGGAAGCGCTGCTCGAGTCGCTCGCCGAGCTCGTCGGCGGCGAAGCGGATCGCGCCGGCCGTACCGCGGCGCTCCGGCTCGACCACGTAGCTGATCGAGACCCCCGCGCGCTCCTCCTCGCCGGCGAGCGCCTCGCGCAGCACGTCGGGCAGGAAGCCGCAGGCGAGCACCACCTCGGTCACCCCGTGGCCCGCCAGCCACTCGATCATGTAGGCGAGGAAGGGCCGGTCGACCAGCGTCAGCGCCGGCTTCGGCACGGTTGCGGTCAGCGGCCGCAGCCGCGTCCCCTCGCCACCAACTAGGACTATGGCCTGCATCTAATCCGCGGTACCCGCGGGGACCGAACCCTCAACCACCCGGCCAATCCCCTCGTACTCGAAGCCGGCGCCCTTGAGCAAGGAGGGGTCGAGGAAGTTGCGACCGTCGATCAGCAGCGGCCGCGCCATCCGCTCGGCCGCGGCGGCCCAGTCGAGCTCGGCGAACTCGGGCCACTCGGTGACCAGGATCGCGGCGTCGGCGCCGTCCAAGGCCTCGAGCGCGGAATCGCGGAACTCGACCCCGCCGAGCAGCCCCCGGGCGATATCTCCGGCCACGGGGTCATAGGCGGCGACCTCCGCACCCTCCCCTTCCAGCCGCGCCGCGAGCACCAGGCTCGACGCCTCGCGCATATCGTCGGTGTGGGGCTTGAAGGCGAGGCCGAGCAGCGCCACGCGCTTGCCCAGCAGCGAGCCGAGGTGCTTTTGCAGCTTGCCCACCACGCGCCGCTTCTGCAGCTCGTTGACCTCGATCACCGCGTTGAGCAGCTGGAAGTGGTAACCGCTGTTGCCGGCCAGCATCTTCAGCGCGCTCACATCCTTCGGGAAACACGAGCCGCCGTAGCCGATCCCGGGGCGCAGGAAGGCGGGGCCGATGCGCTGGTCCAGACCCATGCCGCGGGCGACTTCGGCGACGTCGGCACCGACCTCCTCGCAGACGTTGGCGATCTCGTTGACGAAGGAGATCTTGGTCGCCAGGAACGCATTCGAGGCGAGCTTGATCATCTCGGCGCTGGCGACGTCGGTGCGGACGATCTCGCCGCCGAGCGGCTCATAGAGACGGGCGACAGCGTCACCCGAAGCCTCATCGCCCGCATCGGCCCCGATCACCACCCTGTCGGGGTGCATGAAGTCCTCGACCGCCGAGCCCTCCTTGAGGAACTCGGGGCAGGAGACGTAGGGGACGCCGGGCAGATCGCGGCGGATCGAGTGCCCTGTGCCCGCCGGCACCGTGCTCTTCATCACCAGCGTGTGCCCGCCGCCGGCGCTTAGCTCGGCGACCACGGAGCGAACCCGCGAGAGGTCGGCATCGCCCGACACGGTCGGCGGCGTGTCGACGCAGACGAAGAGCAGGCTGGCCGCCTCGAGCAGCTCCCCCATGTCCGTCGTGAAGGTAAGTCGCTCGGCGTTGCGCGCGAGGAGCTCGGCGAGACCCGGCTCGTGGATTGTGATCTCGCCGCGCGAGAGCGCCTCGACCTTCTCGGGGAGGATGTCGCGCGCGACGACGCGGTGGCCGACCTCGGCGAAGCAGGCGGCCGTGACCAGCCCGACCCATCCGACCCCGATCACGCCTATCGGCTCTTTCTCCTGGCTCATCGCTTTGCCTTGCCTCCTTTTCGCTTCGGATTCGGGATCTTGACACTGGCCGACCGGGCGATGCCGATCATCTGGTCATTGGTCAGCGTATTCAGCAGATCATTCGCGACCCAGTAGGAATTGTCCCCCCGGTGCCAGGCGACGATCGGGATCCGGTCGCCGTCGACGTAGATGTCGTAGTCGCGGCCGTTGATCGTCTTGGTCAGGCTCGGACTGTCGAGGATCGGCGGGTCCGACCAGCCCTGGACGCCCTGCAGTCCGAAGTAGTGGATGCCGTCCGACTGCGGCCACTCGGCGACCATCCGGTAGGCACCGTGGCGCTTGCCGTCGGGATCCTTGAAGTGGTAGACGCGGGGGTCCTTGATGTGTTCATAGGGATTGCTTTCGACGTAGAAGGCGCCGGAGGGAAGGCGAGTCGGGTAGAAGACGGGGAAGCCCGCGGAGACCTTGCGGGCCACCGGCTTGGCCTCCAGTTCACCGGCTTCGCGCGCCGGCACGAGACCGTCGCTGCCGGGCAGCTTGGTCGGCCCGAGGTGGGGCTTTTGCTGGCCCTTGCCCTTCTTGTTCTTCTTGCCCTTCTTCTTCGACGAGCCTTCTTCGAGCGAGCCGCGCGGGCCGCTGCTCGCTTCGATTCCGAGGAACTGGTCAACGGTGTCTTCGATCATTTCCGGGGAGGCGTAGACGTAGCTCGGCCCGAGTTCGGCCGGGAAATGGACCTCCTTGATCGTGGCGTTGCGTGAGGAGACGAAGAGCTTGAGCACGTCGAGCATCGTCTCCTTGTCGTTGATGTCGGAGGTGGTGTATTCGGTGAAGATGTCGATCAGGTCGTTGCGATCGAGCACGAAGTCGTCGATCGGCACGCGCTCGCGGGCGGCGCTGATGAAGTCCTGCTGGCGCGCGGCGCGGACCAGGTCGGTGTCGGTGTGGCGGTAGCGCACGTACTGCAGCGCCTTCTTGCCGCAGAGCAACTGGTAGCCCGGCTGGACGTTGATTTCCGAATACTGTTCGGAGGCTGGCACGCCGAGGTTCGAGTGGAAGTAGCGCCGGTCAACGTCGACGTAGACGCAGTTGATCGCGTCGACCGCCCGCACGAAGCCGAGGTAGTTGACGTTGACGACGTGGTTGATCGGCAGGCCAGTCAGTTCCTTCACCACCCGCAGGGTCAGTTTCGGCCCCCCGTAGGCAAAGGCGGCGTTGAACTTGTCGGTGCCGACGCCGGGGATTTCGACCTTGAGGTCGCGCGGGATCGACATCAGCGCGATCGCGTTGCGGTCGGGGTCGAGGCGGAGCAGGATCGTCGTGTCAGAGCGGCCGGGATCGCCCGGTTCGCTGGCCCGCTTGTCGGAGCCGAGGATGAGGATGTTCTCCGGCTCGCCGCCGTGGGTCTGGGTGATGAACTTCTCGACTTTGTTCTGCAGGACGTTGTTGTGCGAGAGCGCCTTGGCGATGCTGTCGACGTAGCGCAGGATCACCGTCGCGGTCGCCGCTGCCGTGACCAGGACGATGATCGTCGAGCCGAGCGTGAAGCGCCACCAGAAGCGCTTCGGCTTCGGCGGCGGCTCGTGGTCGCCCTCGGGGGGCGGCTTGCTGAAGACCGGCTCAGCCAAGATCTGTCAAGCGCCGAGGCGGTCGGGAAGCGTGCGCAGAAAGGTGTCGAGGGTCTGCTGGTAGGTGTGTAGCGAGGAGACCGAGACCCACTCCTCGGGGCCGTGGTGCCCTTCGCCCAGCGGCCCGAACTCGACCGCCGGCACGCCCACCCGCAGGAAGGAGACCGCATCGGAGGCGCCGTCGCGCCCGACGCTCATCGGCTCGCCATCGTGGTGCGCAGTAGTCGCCTCGCGCAGCGCCCGCACGTAGGTCAGATCGCGATCGACGACGGCCGGCGGCCTGGCGAAAAGCGGTTCCACCTCGGCGGCCGGCACGGCCTCCACCTGCTCCAAAATAGAAGCGGGGTCCTGATCGGGCAGGTAGCGGATGTCGACGTCGATGGCGCATCGGTCGGGCACCTTGTTGAGCGCGTCCCCGCCCAGGATCCGGCCGAGATTGATCGAGGGACGATCGAACAGCTCTGAGGAGTGCCGAGCGAACGGTAGCGACTCGATACTGCGGAAAACATCAAGCGCCCTGAGAACGGCGTTATCGCCGAGCCAGGGAGTGGCGCCGTGGGCGGCGACGCCGCTGACCTGCACCCGCAGGGCCAGCACCCCCTTTGCCTCGACCCCAATGTGCAGATCAGTCGGCTCACCGGTGATCGCGAAGTCGCCAAGGAAGCCGCTGTCGACCAGGTAATCGCTGCCGCGCTCAGCCTCCTCCTCTGACTCCTCGTCGCCGACGATCCCCAGTCGCACCCGCACCCGCTCCTGATCGGCCATAGCCGCGGTGGCCAACATCATCGCCGCGATCGCGCCCTTCATGTCATAGGTCCCACGCCCATAGAGCCGGTCCCCCTCGATCCGCGGCTCGAACTGATCGGCATGCCCCGGAACGACATCGATGTGCCCATGCAGCACCACCGTAGGCGCGTCCTCCGGCCCAACTTCAGCCTTCAAAACCGGCAGCCCACGCACCTCGTCATGCGAAGTCTCAATCCCCCGCGCCTCGAGCCAGCCTTTGATGAACCCGGCAGCTTCGAGCACCGCCTCAGGCGAAGAGGTCTCGTAGGCGACCAGCCGCGAGGCGAGAGCGACGAGCTCATCGCTCATCTCTAGGCCTCCGCGCGAGAGGGCTCCGCGATGGCAATCGTCTCTTGTTTCGAAGGCTCATGGCTGCAGCGGAAGGTATTTGAACCGCGAAATCGCCGCTGCGATCAGCGAACGAAGCAGGAGGAGCACGGGTGCTGGCATTGCGCCGATGAGCCGTCCGTGTCTAAATCGCAATCTCCGGGCTCTTTCGAAGCTCGCATGCTCGAAGAATGCAAATCGACTGAGGAACCGAAAGACGAGTTCGGTCGAAGAGAGCTCGATTTCAGTCCTTGTATGGGGCCCAGTGCGTCCTACGGTCGGCGCGAGAACGGACGAGAATCCACGCTCCATCAAACTTTCATCCCGCGCTGTCGACGTCCGTCGATCGAACGCGCAGTACTAACCAGCCAGATTGGCGCTTTCGGTAGCGGGGATGCACCGGTGACCTCAGATATTTTTAGAATACAGTGGAAATAGTCGACTGTCTCGAATAAGCTCTCGCGCTAAATGGAGGGGCCTCGGTTCGAGAATCTTGGCGCGGAGACATTTCAGCGCTTTTGTCAGAGTTTGCTGACTTACGAGGCACCAGATCTGCAGGCGCTGGAAGTTGGTCAACCAGACGGCGGCCGGGATGCCTTCGATCGGCGGCGTGCCTCGCGAGAGACCGACACGCGCTACGGGATCTTTCAGGTCAAATTCGTGCGCGCCGGGAAAACCCCGAAAAGTCCGGAGGATTGGGTCGCGGGCGTCATCAAGAACGAGCGGCCAAAGATTGATCGCCTGATCTCCGAAGGTGCGTCTTCCTACCGACTGATTACGAACGCCATCGGTTCAAGTCACTCGGGAGTCGGTGCGGTCGACCGTGTATCGAAATACCTGGCCGACACTCTGCCGATTCGGGCGGACTGCTGGTGGCGCAACGACCTAACGGTGCGTTTGGCTAAATATCCGGCGCTTCGTTGGGCCTATCCGGATCTCCTTACTCCCACTGACATTCTCAAAGAGCTCATCGAACGACCTCTGGGCGAGGACGCGATGAGGAGGACCAATGCCTTGCAAGCGTTCCTTATCGCCCAGCACAAAGCGGAAACGTATGTTCGTTTCAAACAAGTTGATCTGCAGCACAACGAGCTTTTGAATCTCTTTATTGATGTACCTGCCTCTGTACAGCAGGCGCGGTCGCCGGCGACCAGACGCGCAGAAGCGCTTATCGAGCGACTGGACCCTCAGTCACGAGCGGACATGGGCGCAGATGAATCGGCCGCGGTTGGGGCCGCCGCCCTACTGTTCGATCACGAGGTCGGTGAGGCGTTGTCCCATGTGGTCATCGAGGGGGCACCCGGTCAGGGGAAGTCGACCTTGGCTCAATACCTCTGCCAGGTTCACCGAATGCGCTTGCTGAAGAGGGCAAGCGAATTGCAGCGTGTACCCGCTGATTACCGACGCTGTCCGCTGCGACTTCCATTCAAGATCGAGCTACGAGACTTCGCGTCGTTCCTCCAGGGCGATGATCCCTTTAAAGACGATCCGGAATGGGGTGGCCTGCCTGAGAATCACTCGCGCTCGCTGGAGGGCTATCTCGCATGCCTGGTTCTTCGCTACTCAGGAGGAGCCAGGTTTGATGTCTCCGATCTTCAGGCCATTCTCGGCGTAAGCCACCTCCTGATTGTTTTCGACGGTCTCGATGAGGTCGCTGAGTTTCGTGACCGACGGGTTGTCGTCGATGCCATCAAAATTGGCTCCGAGCGCCTCGAGGGGATGGCGCTAGGACTCCAGACGGTGGTCACCAGTCGGCCTGCGGTCTTTTCACAGTCACCTGGATTCTCTGCTACCGACGTTCCACACCTTCACTTGGTGTCGATAACGAAAGAGCTCGCCTTCAGCTACAGCAGAGGGTGGAGCGCCGAGCGCGGCCTCAGTCAAACTGAAGCGCGGGATATCGCGAAGCTCTTGGAGAAACAGCTAGATCAACCCCATATCCGCGACCTGGCTCGCAACCCTATGCAACTGGCGATCCTATTGACGTTGATCCGAAACAAGGGAGAATCCCTACCCGACAAGCGCACCGATCTCTACACCAGCTACTTGGACATCTTTTTCGACCGTGAGGCGGCGAAGGCCGACATCGTGCGAGAGCATCGCGACATCCTGCTTACTCTCCACAAAGAGCTTGCCTGGAGGCTGCACTCCGACGCCGAGGTCGAAAGCGCCGGCGGCAGTATTTCTCATCAAGATCTCGAGAACGAGGTACGACACTACCTGCGTGGGCAAGATGTCGATCCTGCCCTGGCGGACGAGCTCTTCAGAGGAATGGTAGAGCGGATTTTCGCTCTCGTTTCCCGCGTCCAAGGGCGCTTCGAGTTCGAGGTCCAGCCGCTCAGAGAGTACTTTGCGGCCTCCTATCTCTATTCGACCGCGCAGGTGTCTCGGCTTGGCCACGAGCGCCCAGGCACGCTGCTAGACCGTTTCGATGGGCTGGCTCGAAACCCTTACTGGCTGAACGTGACTCGATTTTATGCGGGCTTCTATGAAACCGGTCAGCTGTCGTCACTTGTGTATCGACTCAAGGCCCTGCAGGACGACCCGACCTGGGCTCTCACCGAACGTCCTCGAATGCTTGCGGCGGTACTGCTTGGAGACTGGTCGTTTGCTCTCGACAGAGACAGCCGTGAGGATGCCATCGACATTGCGCTCAATGGCTTCGGCCTCCGCCACGATCTCACGATCTCGGACGGCCGACGGCTGCCTGGCTCGCCTTTGCCTCTTCCCTTGGGTGCGGGCAAAGAGCAACTTTCCGATCGGGTATGGGAGCTGCTGGACAGTCGCCGACTGTTGCGAGACAGGGAGGATGCCGTCGAGTCGAATCTTCGGCGGTCCGCCAATCCAATGAAACCCTGGCTGGAGCGAGTACAGGCGTCAACCGGCCCCCAGAGAACCAGGTGGCTAAGAATTGGCTGGGAAAGTGGGTTGCTTGCGGAACTGCCCAATTCCCAGAAGAATCTGATCTGGGACGACGGCTTCAACACGGACTTCAGCGAAAGGACGGCCTGGGCGGTCGGCGCCGGACTGTCGCAAGAGATCGAGGCCGACGAGGAAAGGTCCGCCGTTCTATTGGATGGCATCCTGGCCGACCGAGTCAACTGTCCCCTCGGTCGAGATCCCATCAGTTGGTTTGGGATCTTCGGGTTCGTAATGCAGCCCTACGGGGTGCTAGATAACGGCTTCAGTCCCGATTTCGGACTAGCTCTTGCACAGGAGATCTCTCTGGGCCAAAGCGCCGCAAGCGCTTCGGCGGGCGCGGTCAAGAGCGTCATCCTAAAATATCTAGAGGGCGCAAGCGAAGGCCTTTCCGCGGAGAATCTGATGGACGGCTTCCTTGAGTCGGCGCGGAGCCACTGGGGAGATCGTCCCGCCTTGCACCGCGGAGCGGCAGTGGTTATCGCCGCGCAGGGTCGACCTCCTAATAGAGGCTCGGCAGTAGACCTCGCGGATGAGGCAGTGCCTTTGCTCGCTCGGTACCGTTATGCGCGCGCTCGCGGCGGCGCCAAGAGCGGCGCATGGTGGGCTGGACAGTTGGAGTCCGCCTCAGGCAACAATCTGAGGGCTGTCCTTGCGGCAGCACTCAGTTGGCCAACTAAGGAGGCTCTGTCCAGCATAATGCCCGCCGCAGCGACTGCCCTGAGCGGACTCGACCTAGAAGACTTCGAGGACGTCTGCGATCTAGTGGCTCGACTGTCGTGGCACCGGGGCGCCGGGCGCTCGCCGAGCATCTCAGATCGGGAACTGTCCGAGATGGACCCAAGGCTGGCTATTGCGCTTGCGAGGAGGGACCCGCAGGCCTTTGGCAGGAGACTCTTCAGAGATCGGTTTCGCACCTACAGAGGGAAGAAAGAGGAGATCCTGGACTTTGCCTTGAGTCAAGCGTGCTTGAGGCTCGCCGAAGGGGAGCCGGCCAACCCCGCCGATCTAGCATTCATTCGTCGCGCCTATCTGGCTGGGTCTGGCTCCGGAAGCCGTCAGGGGGTCGGCCGACCGGACAAACTGCGGGGCGATGTCGCGAAGGAGATCGTGTCGAATCCAGGCAACTACCCCCTCCACCTGGTTCAGTCCGCAGAGTACGTCTGTGGCCGTGAGGCCGGGCGGGGAATTTTGCCTTTGAAGAAGGTCGCGAAGCGAGAGAGATGGTTTGTTGCCTGACGGGAGGCTGTTAAACGCACAGACATCTAAGAGCGGGCTCAGGTGCTGCGGTGGACGTTCTTCGAGCAGTACAAGCGAGCCGGGGGTTGCAGTCGTTCGCTTTGCATTGCCCACTCCGAGGATCCTCCCTCACCGCGGACATCGAGGCCAGGCCCCCCAGTGAGTCGTCCGGCGCTTGACACGTGGAGCGACCTCTCGGCAACCACGAGTACATCATCGCGAGCGCTTGCCGGCGCTGCGAGAGGCGAGCCGATGCCCCTTCGCTGGAATGTCGCGAAGCGGCGGAAAAGCATTCCGGTTATTGCGTGGCCGAAGGCCGCGCTGATCGTTCGTCGCTAAGCGCGAAGCGCGTGCGACATCAATTCCGGCGAAGGGACATCGGCTCGCTTATCCCTGCGCGATAGCGAGAAATGCTTCTGCCCGGTCGCGGTCCTTCTCGGCTCGAGCACGGGCGCCGCTGCCTTCCTCGGACTCTTTGAGTCGCTGCTCGGTGTCGGCGAGCTGCTCTTTCAGCTTCGCCGCGTCGAGGTCCTCGGGGGCCAGGACCTCCTCGACCAAGAGCTTCGCGTGGTTGCCGAAGACCTGCAGCCAGCCGTGAGACTGGGCGTAGCGCTTGGTCTCCGAGTCGCTGAGGTGGAGGCGCAGCTCGGTCGGTTGCAACGACGCCAGCAGGGGCGTGTGGTTGGCGAGGATACCGAGCTCGCCGACCGCGGTGCGGGTCGAGACCTGACGCACTTCGCCATTGAAGACCTCGCCCTCGGGGGTGAGGACTTCGACATCGACCATGTGCTCGGCGGCCATCGTCTCCCCTACGCGGCCGCGGCCGCTCCGGCGTCAGCGGTGACCTGGTCGATGCCGCCCTTCATGTAGAAGGCGCCCTCGGAGAGGTCGTCGTGCTCGCCGTCGAGGATCTCGCGGAAGCCG
>Ga0157374_10002991_pt1 | contig 14144 bp, 14 predicted proteins | sample M25metaG_FD_115308 | JGI IMG/M metagenome (GOLD analysis project Ga0157374, IMG submission 115308) | Miscanthus rhizosphere microbial communities from Kellogg Biological Station, Michigan, USA - M2-5 metaG | ecosystem: Host-associated > Plants > Roots > Rhizosphere > Soil | place: USA: Michigan...
CCCGAGCGCGGTCCGGCCGGGGCTCATGGGCGGCGGGCGCGTGCGGCCACTCCGCGCGCGGGGCAGCGGCGTCCTGCGCAGGTCCTGGTGGCCCTGCACCGCGGAGACCTGGGTCGCGACCTGCTGCTGCGGCACGCGCGCGGCGCCGACCGGCCCGACGTACGTGACCGGCGGCTGATCGGGCACCATGCGCGGCGTGCCCGGTGCCCAGTTGCCGGTCGGCTCGCGGTCGAACGTCGCGCTCTCGTCGAGAAGGCGCGGCGGATTGCCCTTGCTGCCCGCGATCCGGCGCGCCGCTTCCTCGAGCCCGCTCTTGACCGCCTGCGCGCGGCCATCGCTGTTGTCGCCGCCGACGTGAATCCCCCACGGACCGTTGTGATCGAGTCCGGCCGGCCCGATCGCGAGCTCGGTGCCCTGGAGCAAGATCGTCGGCATCGTCTGGTCGCGGCTCTGCGCGTACGCGCGCATCAGCACGCGCTGCTCGGCCCACTTCTCGGCGATCACCATCACGGACCGGTAGTGACTGGGCGGCGACGCGGGGCTGCGCAGCCAGTCGTCGACGATCCGGATCTGAGCCATGCCCGCGCTCATCATACCGCGGCTGTGGCAACGTTGGCGCGATGCAAGCGCGCAAGCTTGGCTGGCTCGAGCCGGCGGTCCTCGGCGTCACGCTCGTCGCGCTGGTGGTCACCGCGACCGGCGGTCCGACGTGGGGCGTGTCGTCCGCACGCGCGGTGATCGCGACGCGCCTCGATCACAGCGCCGCGGCGCCGCTCTACGACGTGCTCGCCGGCCTGTTCGCCTTGTTGCCCGCGGGCGAGCCCGGCTTCCGGCTCTCGCTGTTCGGCGCGCTGCTCGGTGCGCTCACCGCCGCGGGCGTGATCGCGGCCGCGCGCGTGCTCGTGCCCAAGGATCCGCTCGCCGGGATCGCGGGCGTCGTCGTGCTCGTGCTCGCGCCGCCGTTCCGCGAGTCGTCGCCTGCCCTGCTCGCGGCATGCGGCACCGTGTGGGCGCTCGCGCTGACCGGCGAGCTCGCCGCGCTGATCGCGTGCGCGATCGTCGTCGGCAGTGCGCCGTATCTCGGTGCCGTGCTCACGGTCATCGTCGCGCTGCGCACGCCGCGCGATCAGCTGCCGCTCGGGCTCGCCGTGATCGGCGCGTCGATCGTCGCGCTGTGGCTCGGCGCCACCGGCTCGCTTCCCGGCATCCATCCGAGCCTCGCGGCCGCGATCGCGCAGACGGCAGGAGGCGCGATCGTCGTCGGTGCGGGCCTCGTCGGCATCGGCTTCGGCGCGCTCACCGGTCTGCCCCGCGCACGCGAGCTCGCGCTCGTGATCGCCGTGGTCGCGCTGCACCAGCTGCTGATCGGCGACACCGCTGCCACGCTGCTCGCGGTGCTCGCGATCGCGATCGCGATCCTGCCCGCCGCGATCGTGCGCGCCGTATCGCCAACCGCCGACCGCATGCGCCACGCGATCGCCGCGCTGGCCGCGATCCCGCTCGCGCTCGCCGCGATCCTCGCTGGCGTCTCCACGGAGCATGCCGGTACCACGCCGACGCGCCTCGTCGACGATCTCACCGCCGATGTTCCGCCCGGCCCGGGCGTGTTTGTCACGACGCGCGCGCCGTCGTACCTCGCGCTCCAGTACGAGTCCGCGATCGCAGGTGCGCGCCCGGATCTCTCGCTCGTGCCGCCGATGCCACCGCTCCAGGCCGACGTGATCGTCGCCGACGCGATCCGCGCGAACCAGACCGCCGCCGCCGATGCCGCCGCGTTCGGCCGGCTCGACGTCAAGCGCGTGATCCCGCGCGGCCGCGGCTTCCAGCTGATCGGCGATCTCCCCGATCACGGCGAGCCGGTCCTGCCGCCCGCGAGCTACGCCACCACGTTCGGCGTCGAGGAGTCCGCGATGCTCGCACTCGAGCGCGCACGCCACGAAGCCGCCTCCGGTCGCCTCGATGCAGCCGCTCGCGCCGCCGGCCTCACGACGCGCTTTCGCGCCGCCGATCTCGCGGTGCTCGCCGCCACGGTCCCGACGAAGGAGCGCCCCGCGCTGTTCGGCTTCTTGCCGCTCGACACGCAGCCTCCCGGTCCATGGCTGCTCGATGTGTTCGGAGACGATCTCGCGTGGGTCGCCGGCCTCGAGCTGCCGCGCGCCGACTCACCGATGCCGCGCAAGCTCCACACGCTGTGGACGGAAATCTTCCTCGGCAAGAAGCATGCGAACGATCCGGCGATCACCGCACTTGGTCCCGCCGCCGTCGCCGCGACGAACGACATGGTGAAAGAGCTGCGCGGATCCGGATCGGAGTAATCCGAGCACAAAAAAAACCGCCGACGGGCTGGGGGAGCACGTCGGCGGGACCCGCACTGGGGGGCGCGGGGGTCTATAGGCGACCGGCTTGCGCGGGTGGAACACAAGCTTTGGGACGCCGTGGGAATCGTTGGCTCTCTCGAGCGCGACCCGACTCTTTGCACGCTCGGTACCAACGGGGTCTGCGATGCGGCGTCATGGAGTTACGCGGGAGTTCGCGCTGTAGAACGCGCTACGGCGACACACCGAGCGCTCGCGCACGGTGCGCCCTGGAAGTTCCAAGCATTTCGAGCGTTTCCCCTTGGCACCTCGACTGCATCTCTACGGAAAGACATGGAGAGCCGTGGTGTCTCAGTGCACGCGCTCCGCTTCGCCGATGAGGCGGCGGCGCACGCGGCTCCCCATCAAGGACCTGCGTGAGCGAGGTCGCGAGCTCGGTCGCCGCGACGCCGGTCGCAGAGGAATGCGCACCCGATTGGTTCAAGTGGGTGACCCGCATCTCGATCGTGTTCGGCATCGCCGGCATCGTGATCACCGCGTGGGTCGTCGGCGTCGGGACGATCTTCGATCACCTGCGCCAGATCGGACCGTGGTTCCTCGTGCTCGTCGGCGTCGAGCTGATCTCGACGGTCTGCGATGCAACCGCGGTCTATCTGATGACGCGCGGAACGGGCGCGCCGACGTTCCGCGATGTGATCGTGGCGCAGTTCGCGGGACGCGCGGTCAACTCGGTGACCCCGGCCTCGAACCTCGGCGAGGCGCTGAAGGTGAGCTTGCTCGCACGCAACTGCAGCACCGGTCGCATCATCGCGGCGGTGCTCTACACCCAGCTCACGGCGATCGTGATGTCGCTGGTCGTGATCGCCATCGGGAGCGTGGCGACCGCGTTCATGTTCGATGTGGTCCCGGTCGCAAAAGTGGCCCTGTGTGCGGCCGGGCTCGTCTCAGCGTGCTTGGCTGCCACGGTCGTCGTGCTCGTACGTCGCGGTATGCTGGGCACGCTCACGGCCGGCCTCGCACGTGTTCGAATCATCTCCAAGGCCCGTCACGAACGCTGGAAGGACCGGCTCACGGACCTCGATCGCAGGCTCCGCGGCGAGGTCGGCGGCGAGCATCGCCACGGCGCGATCGCGGCGATCGCGGTCAGCCAGTTGCTGCAGAAAGCCCTGACGTACGGGACAGTTATGGCCGCGGGCTACCTGCTTGGACCCGGCCAGTTCCTGGCGCTTCTGTCGGCCGGCGTCGTGCTCGGCTGGATCAGTACGATCATTCCCATGGGGCTCGGCATCAGCGAGGGCGGTAACGTCGCGTTGTTCGCGCTCATCGGGGCACCTACAGCACTTGGCGTCGCGCTTGCACTTGCCCGCCGGGTCAACCAAGTGGTCTTCGCACTGCTTGGTTTCACCGTTCTGACTGCAGATCGAGTCGCCTCACGCGTCCACAAGCAGCTTCGCACCTCCCCCGCTCATGGCTGACATCTTCCACAAAGCAGCGCGCTCCGTGTCGAACGTCATCGGCACGCCGGCGGCGTTCCTCGTCGCGTTCAGCGGCGTGGTGCTGTGGCTGGTGACCGGCCCGATCTTCCACTACTCGGACACGTGGCAGCTCGTCATCAACACGACGACCACGATCGTGACGTTCCTGGTCGTGTTCATGATCCAGAACACGCAGAACCGCGACGCGAAGGCGATCCACCTCAAGCTCGACGAGCTTCTGCGTGCGGTCGAGACCGCGCGGACGCGCCTCGTCGATCTCGAAGACCTTCCGGATGAAGAGCTTGCACGGCTCGAGACCGAGTTCCGTCGGCTCCGCGTGCAGGAGGCTCAGTCGTGAGTGCCAGCGCCCTCACGAGATTGCCTGGTGGCACACCCGCTGCACTATCAGCGGGTAAAGGAGTCACCTATGTTTTCCTGGGCAATCACCTTCTTCATCATCGCGCTGATTGCAGCCTTCTTTGGATTCTTCGGGATCGCGGCATCGGCCGCGGGCATCGCGAAGATCATCTTTGTCGTTGCGCTCATCCTGGCGATCATCTCGTTTGCGAGTGGTCGACGGGCGCCGCTCTGAGCGCAAGCAACGTCCTTCATGGACGTCAGTCGCGGCAGAAAGGTAAGTGTTCGAGGTGAACGGAACCATCCTGATCGTCGACGACGATGAAGACACTGCTATCCTGTTGAGGGATTCGCTCAGGAAACGCGGCTTCGATGTCGACGCCGTGACCTCGGGCCAAGCTGCGCTGGAGCACTTGCGCACGACACCCGCAGACGTCGTCGTCACGGATGTCCAGATGGCCGGGATCTCCGGCATCGAGCTGTGCCAGGAGCTCCGCTCGCGCTACCCGGACCTGCTGCCGATCGTGCTCACGGGTCAGGGCGGCCTCGACACGGCGATCGCCGCGATTCGCGCCGGCGCGTACGACTTCATCACCAAGCCGGTGAAGGTCGACGCGCTCGCGATTGCGGTCGGCCGCGCGATCGAGCACCTGTCTCTGAAGCGCGAGGTCAAGCGCCTCCGCTCGGCTGCCGACCGCGACGTGCCGATCGACGGCATCGCGGGCAACAGCCCGGCGATTCGCGAGACCATCGAGCTCATTCGCCGCGTGGCGGACAGCGATGCGACCGTGCTGGTCACCGGCGAGTCCGGAACCGGTAAGGAGCTCGTCGCCCGCGCGCTGCACAACCTGTCGCCGCGTCGCGACCAGCCGTTCGTCGCGGTGAACTGCGCCGCGATGCCGGCGCCGCTCCTCGAGAGCGAGCTGTTCGGTCACGTTCGGGGCGCATTCACCGATGCGAAGCGGTCGCGCGCAGGTCTGTTCGTTCAGGCCGGCGCCGGCACGATCTTCCTCGACGAGATCGGCGAGATGCCGATCGAGATGCAGGTCAAGCTGCTGCGCGTCCTCCAGGAGCGCAAGGTCCGCCCGGTCGGCGGTGATGAAGAGGTGCCGTTCGAGGCGCGCGTCATCACGGCGACCAACCGCGATCTCGAGAGCGAGGTCGAGGACAAGCGGTTCCGCGAAGATCTCTACTACCGCATCAACGTCGTCGCGATCCCGGTGCCTCCGCTCCGCGCCCGCGCCGGCGACATCCTGCTCCTCGCGCAGTACTTCCTGAAGCGCATCGCCGGTCGCACCAACAAGCCCGTGCAGGGCATCAGCGGTCCCGCGGCGCGCCTGTTGATGGACTACGACTGGCCCGGCAACGTCCGCGAGCTCGAGAACTGCATGGAGCGCGCGGTCGCGCTGTGCCGGCTCGACGAGATCACGGTCGATGATTTGCCGGCGAAGATCCAGGAGCACCAGAGCTCGAAGATCGTCATCACGACCGAAAGCCCGGGCGAGCTCATCACGCTCGACGAGATGGAGCGCCGCTACGTTCGCCAGGTGCTCAACGCGGTCGGCGGCAACAAGACCCACGCCGCGCGTATCCTCGGCATCGACCGTCGTTCGCTGTACCGCCGGCTAGAGGAACCTCGCAACGATCAGCGCAAGGAAGAGCCGAAGCCGGGCGAGCCGCATCACGCTGCCCCCAGCCATCCCCGCAGTCCCACAGCGCCGCCTGCGCATGTTCCTCCGCCCCCGACGGGTGGCATGCCCGGCGACATGGAGTAGGGTTGTTCTGCAGGCATGTCCGACCGGCTGCGTCTTCTCGTTGTCGACGATGACCTGGTCGATCGACTGGCAATCCGCCGGTCCGTCGAACAGAGCGGGCTAGACGCGTCCATTGAAGAGTGCAGCGACGCCAACGAGGCGCTTGCGAAGCTCTCGGCCGGTCCGTTCGACTGCGTGCTGCTCGACCAGGATCTACCCGGGCTCTCCGGCGTGGACCTGGCGAAGCAGCTGCGCGACAGCGCCAACCTCACTCCGATCGTCTTCGTGACCGGTCGGCAGGACGAGGAGCTGCTCGAGCGCGCGGTCGCGGCCGGCATCACCGACTTCATTCCGAAGGGCGATCTGTCGCCGCGCCGGCTCGGTTTGCGGATCAAGTTCGCGATCCGCATCGGGCGCGCCGAGGGCGAGTCGCGCACCTCGCTCGACCGCGCGAACGCTGCAGCGCGCGCCCGCGACGAGATCCTCGCCGTCGTCTCGCACGACCTGCGCGGTCCGCTCCACGCGATCAGCCTCGCGACGGAAGCGCTCCGCGACGAGGTCCAGGGGCCGTCCGCGCGCTACCTCGGCGCGATCGAGCGTGCCTCGGCGCGAGCCGAGCGGCTGATCCACGACCTCCTCGAGGCGAGCGCGATCGAGAACGGCGCCATCGCGCTGGCGAAGGCTCCGATCGACTGCGCGTCGATCCTGCGCCAGGCCGCTGCCGATCACGAGCTGCTCGCGAAGGAGAGCGGCGGCCGGATCACCGCGGTCGTTCCCGATCAGCAGATCCTCGTGCAAGCGGATCGCGATCGCGTGCTTCAGGTCCTCGCGAACCTCATCGGCAACTCGCTCAAGCACGCCAAAGGCGCGCCGATCGAGCTGACCTGCGAGTGCAACGACGGCAACGCCACGATCATCGTGCGCGACCAGGGCCCCGGCATCGGCCAGGCCGAGCTGCCGCACGTGTTCGACCGCTACTGGAGCGGCCGCGCCAAGAAGGGCGGCGCCGGCCTCGGGCTCGCGATTGCCAAGGGCATCGTCACCGCCCACGGCGGGCGGATCGTCGTCGAGAGCCAGCACGGCGAGGGCGCCCGATTCTCCTTCACACTTCCGCTCGCGTCGCATTAGCCCACCGAGCGGTTTCGCCCCAAGCTGGCGAGCGCCGCGACCACGGTCCGCAGACATAGCAAGGCACGTTACGTGCTTTAGCGGGCCCGCATGAGGGACGCTGATCATCCGCGCATTCTCGAGCTCGTGCTGGGGCGCGTGCTCGAGCTGGCCATCTTCTCGGTCGAGGGCGTCCGCGGACGGTTCGGTCGCAGGGTCGTGGTGCATTAACCCAGGGCTGTGTGATCGAGGCCCATTCCCCTGACGAGCGCGTCACCGAACGGCGCGCCCGCATCGATCCGCTCCGCGATCGTGCGCGGCTGGGGATGCTGGCGGAGGTGTCGACGCTGCTGGCGTCGTCGGGTGATTACCTGACGGTCCTGCAGCGCCTGACCGAGATCGCCGTGCCCGCGCTGGGCGATGCGTGCTCGGTCCAGCTGGCAGAAGACGCGACCGGCCCGTTGCCCGACGTCGCGCAGCTCGCCGGCACCACGATCACGGTCCCGCTCCACGTGCGCGGCCGCGTGATCGGCGTGTTGACGTGCGTGCGCAGCGAACCCTACGACCGCGACGACCTCGCGTTCTCCGAGGAGCTCGCCCGGCGCGTCGCGATGTTCGTCGACAACGCGATGCTGCTCCGGGACCTCGAGACGCTCAACGGGATCGGCCAGCAGCTCGCCGAGCTCCACGACGTCGACGAGGTCGTCAAGCGCGTGTGCGAGGCCGCCACCCTGCTCACCGGCGCCGAGCTCGGCCTGTTCTTCACGCTCTCCGACAGCGAACCGCGCTACGCGACCTGCGGCACCACGTTCGAGGAGGCCGCCGCGATCGCCGACCACCAGCGCGAGCTCCACCCGACGCACAGGCGCGCGCTGCGCATCGACGACATCCGCCGCACGGCCGCGCCGGCGGACCTCGGCGTGCTCGCCACGCTCGCGCGCGTCACCAGCTACCTCGCGGTGCCCGTGAAGGGTCGCCGCGGCGACGTGATCGGCGCGATCGAGCTCGGCCACTCGCGCCCCGGTGCGTTCGACGTGCGCGCCGAGCAGCTCGTCACCGGCATCGCGTCGCTGACCGCCACCGCGACCGACAGCGCGCGGCTGTTCCAGGAGGCGCACGAGCTGATCGCCGCCCTCGAGCGCTCCAACCGCGACCTCGATCACTTCGCCTATGTCACCTCGCACGACCTCCGCGCCCCGCTCCGCGGCATCGCGAACCTCAGCGCCTGGGTCGAGGAGGATATGGGCGGCAAGCTCACGCCGCGCTCGCTCGAGCACCTCCACCTGCTGCGCGGCCGCGTCCAGCGCCTCGAGGACCTCATCGAAGGCGTGCTTCACTCCTCGCGCGCCGGCAGGGTCGCCGACGAGCCCATCGATATCGAGACCGGCGTGCCGCCCACCGAGATCGTCGAGCTGCTGTCGCCGCCGCCGTCCGCGCGGATCACGATCGCGCCTCACATGCCGCGCCTGCGCTCGACGCGCGTACCGCTCGAGCAGGTGTTCATGAACCTCATCTCGAACGCGCTCAAGCACAACCCGCGGCCCGAGCCGCGCGTCGAGATCGGCGCCGAGCCCGTCGACGGCGGCTGGGAGTTCTTCGTCCGCGACGACGGCCCCGGCATCCCGCCGCGCTTCCACGCCCAGATCTGGGGCCTGTTCCAGACGCTCAAGTCACGCGATGCGACCGGGTCGACCGGCATCGGCCTGGCCGTTGTGCGGCGCATCGTGGAGGCGCACGGTGGGCGCGCGTGGGTCGAATCCGAAGAGGGCCACGGCGCCACATTTCGCTTCACATGGCCGCGCACACCTGTGCGCTCCCGTAGCTGGGACAGGCACTTCCACAAGAAGTGACCGTGGCGCAAGGCTTGCTCTACATGCAGCCATGCCGACGAATCATCGCGAAGACGAGGAGATCGACTCGAACGAGCTCGACGTCGAGATCGAGCCCGCGCTCGACGACGATATGGTCGAGTACACGCCCGAGCGCGTCATGGATTTCGAAGACGATGTCGAGGACATCGACCTCGACTCGCTCACCGCACTCGAAGGTCCCGACTTCTTCTGATTCGCAGCGGTCAGTCGAGGTGGGGCCGGAGATGGACCGTGGGAACGGTCTCTTCGCGCGTGAGCTCCTCGCGCGGCACCGGGCCGGTCTCGTCGATGTAGTCGTAGGCGGGCCGATGATCGTCACGCAACCGCGCAATCGCGCAGCAGACCTCGGCGGCGGTCGGGCGGTCCTCGTAGTTCTTCACGAGCATGCTCTCGACGAGCTCGATGAACCCGCACGGAGCATCGGGGCAGCGCGGAGCGAGGGCCGGAATCGGACGATTGAGATGCTGCACGAGGATCTCGATCGACGTGCTGCCGACGAACGGTGGGCGCCCGGTGAGCGCCTGGTACGCCACGATACCGAGTCCGTAGACATCGCAGTGGCCGTCGGTCGGACCGCCGCGAGCCTGCTCGGGCGCCATGTAGGTCGGCGTTCCGATCGCCTCGTTCATGCTCGTGTAGCGTGCGCCAGCGCAATGGTGGGCGATGCCCCAGTCGATCACGCGCACGGCGTACACGTCGTCGTTTGGAGTCAAAAGAATGTTGTCGGGCTTCAGATCGCGGTGCGTGACGCCACGGGCGTGCGCGGCCGCGAGCACACCGGACACGCTGCCGACGAAATTCATCACGTCGCCGAACGCGAGTGGACCCTCGTGCAGGCGCACCGAGAGCGGCGTTCCCATCACGAGCTCCATCGCGATCCACGGACGTCCGTCGGGCAACAGGCCGCACTCGTAGAACCGCGGGATGCCGCCGTGAGCGACGGTGGCGAGGATCGACGCCTCGCGCATCATGCGGTCAACCGCGCGTTCCTGCTCGAGCTGGTCCTCGCGGAGCACCTTCAGCGCGACGATGTGGTTCGAGAGGATGTGGCGGGCCCGATAAACGGAGCCCATGCCGCCGGTGCCGAGCAGGCGCTCGATCTCGTACGCGCTGACGAGGGCCCCGGTCCGGAGTGGACCATGGTCGGGAGCGAGCTTTGGAGACACTTCGGCCATGGTTCGGCGCGCATCAGGAGCACGCCTCATGCCAGCGGGCGGCGCCCGATCACGATCGTGCGATCCCGCTCGATCACCCCCGCGACAACACGATGTTGCACTCCGATTTTCTCGGCAAGATTCCTGCAACGAGGCACCGTCATGACCTCGGAACCCGCCATCGAACTCGGCCCGGACCGCATCATCGGTTCGTACCGGTTGGTGAAGGAGATCGGCCGCGGCGGGATGGGTACGGTCTACGAGGCCGAGCACGTCGTGCTGCCGCGCCGCGCGGCGATCAAGGTCATGCACGCGGACCTGCGCAAGCAGCCGGGCATGGCCACGCGCGTGGTGCAGGAAGCCGGAATCCTCGAAGACATCCGTCATCCGGGCATCGTCGGCGTCTATGACTGCGCGCTGCTCCCCGATCACCGTCCGTGGATCGCGATGGAGCTCGTCGAAGGCGAGACGCTCGCGCAACGCCTGATCACGCACGGCCCGCTGTCCGGAAGCGACGTCGCGAAGCTGCTCTCGGAGGTCGCGGATGTCCTCGCGAGCGTTCACGCCAAGGGCGTGGTGCACCGCGATCTCAAGCCGGACAATCTGATCCTCACGCCGAACGACCGTGAATTTCCGCTCCGCGTGATCGACTGGGGCGTCGCCCGCCTCGGGCCGATCGGCAAGCTCACCCTCGACGGTCTGACCCCCGGAACGCCGATCTACATGTCGCCGGAGCAGGCGACCGGCCGCAACATCGCCGCGCCTTGCGATATCTACTCGCTCGGCGTGATCGCATACGAGGCGCTCACCGGACACCCGCCGTTCGACGGCCGCACGCTCGCGGAAGTCGTCTCGATGCACCTGATGTCCGAGGTCGCGCCGCTGCGCGAGCGCTGTGGTGCACCGAAGGAGCTCTGCGAGCTCGTGCATCGCATGCTCGCGAAGGATCCGTCGACGCGCCCGAGCGCGATCGAGATCCGCCAGCTCGCGCGCGTGGTCGTGATGGAGCTCGCGAGCGCGTACGAGAGCATGGAGATCGCCGGTCTCGAGAAGCCGGGCGCGCGCCACGTCGCGATCGCAGCCGCTCCGACCGAGGATGCGGTCGTGGTCGATCCCGAGGCGCTCGAATTCGGCGTCACCGAGCTGGTCCCCACGATCCGCCGCCCGCGCTGGACGCCCGATATCGGCAGCGTCCCGGTGGGGCCGAAAGCCGCCTGTGACCAGGTCGCGGGCGAGATCATCGCCAAGCGCCGCTGAATCAGGCCTGAGTGTGGCGAAAGGGTCCGAACGGGCGCGCGCTGGCGCACGTCCGTGGCGTACCCGCACGCCGTGCGCAAGACTCGCACGTCGCGCCGTCGCGCACGCGTGATTGAGCTCAGATGGCGGATCCGAGCCTCTCGTCACGGGCACCACATTTGCTCCTACGCGATCCGTCAGTCACCCCCTGCCAGGAGCAGATCGATGAATAAGAACGGAACGGGCGCCCTCGATGATCGCATGGGCCATCTCAAGGACAGCGTCCGCAATCTCGTCGACGCCGGCGGAGAACGCGCGTCGCAGATCAAGGATCGCCTCTACGACGCGAAGGACGTCGCGGTCGACAAAGGCAGCGCGGCGCTCGGTCGCCTCAGCGCGCTCGTCAAGGAGCATCCGTTCGCGGCGCTCGGCATCGCGTTCGGCATTGGCTATCTCACCATCCGGATGCTGAGGAAATAATCATGGAGCCCACCTTCGAAGCCAACGTTCCGCAGTCGGGCATCGAGCAGCCCGGCCGCATCGACGCGGCCAAGCAGAAGCTCGGCCAGCTCGGTCGCAAGCTCAAGCGGATCGAGGTCCGCGAGACGATCGTCGATCATCCGATCGCGGCGATCGGCATCGCGGCCGGCATCGGCGCGATCATCGGCCTCGCGCGTCCGATGCCGAATCACAGCCGCCTCGGCGCGCTCGTGATGGCAGGCATCTCGGCCCTCGGCATGCGCGTCATTCGCGAGGCGGCGATGGTCCACCTCGGCGGCATGGCCAAGGACTGGCTCACCGGCCAGCAGCGCAGCGCGGAGCCCGAGTACTCGCCCGCGAATCGCTAGAAGTCCGAGCCGATCGCGAACCCGAGGTTCGTGCTCACGATCGGCGTATCGATCGGCGCGCGGTTTCCCGCATCGAGGTGGTAGTAGTCGACCCCCTCGTCGAGAAACAGCGCGCCGATCACTTTCGGCCCCCTGGGCAGCCAGAACAGCGGCGCCCACAGAAAGCCGAGCGCGCGGACCTTGCCGCTGATCTGCAGGCCGGTGCCGGCACCGATGCCCGGCCCCGCGTACGAAGCGAGCACGCCGGTGCCGCTGCCGATGCGCGGCCCACCGCGAACGTAGATCGACATCGCGTGTCCGATCGGCGCGGCCCACCGCGCATCGAACCCGACGCCGGTCATGTCGGCGCGGCCCATCGCGGGATCGCCACCGACGCCATACGTATCGCCGACGCGATCGAACGTCAGGTCGCCCGCCATCCACGGCTCGAGCGCGATCTCGCCCACGCGCACGCCGAACCCGAGCCGGATGTGCAGCGCCGTGCCGGTCCCCATCGCGCCGCGCACGCTCGAGATCCCGTACGACTGCTCGTAGAAATACCCATCGGCGTGGGCCGTTCCTGCGGCGAGCAGGAGGGCGGCGGCGATCAGGCGCATGTTCTACGTGGAGCAACGGACGTGCCGCTCCGCGATTTCGGCCACTTGGAAATTGTTAGCGGACCTGTGAGCCGGAAGTCCGCACTATAGAAAGATGCGCAAGCTCCTTCTCGTGCTGGCGTGTGTGGGGTGCAGCGATTCCTTGCAGAGCACCGAGCCGATCGGCGGCGCGCTCACCGTGAAAGGCACGGTCTATGACTTCGAAACGGGCGCGGCGGTCACGGGCACGCCGATGCTCTCGACGATCGGGCTCACGCCCGAGCCGGCGATCGTGCAGAGCGGCGCGAGCTTCACACTGAGCGGCGTGCCCGAGGTCTCGGCGTTCCAGCTCGCGGCGACGATGCCGCCGACCTACGTCCCGACGGTCTCGCCGACGATCATCGCAGGCAAGGACGACGTCAGCGGCGCGCGCGGCTACCTGGTCGCGACGAACTACCTGACGGCGCTGGTCAACGGCTTCGGCGTCACGACCGATTCGACGAAGGGCATCCTGCTGTTGCACCTGTTGACGCCCGACGGCCAGCCCAAACCGAACATCGCGGGCTCGAACCTCGTGATCGCGGGCACGAGCGGCCCGCAGTTCCTCGACGCGACGATGCATGCCTCGACCGCGACGGTCTCCTCGAGCTCGGCGTGGGTCGTGTTCTTCAACGTGCCGGCCGGAACCGTGACGCTCACCCAGGCCGTCAACGCGACGGTCACGATCACGATGGACACCGAGCCGATCGGCGCGGCACAGGTCACGGTGGCCGAGGCGACCGTCACCGACGGCCCGCCCGCCCCGCTGCCGACCAACGTGTCGTTCGCGAACGACGTGTTCCCGATCTTCACGAACCGCGGATGCGTCGGCTGTCACTCGGGCAACGGCGCGGGTCGCGACCTCGGCAACCTGACGCTCGATGGCAGCACGAACCTCGTCTACAAGGAGCTGACGGGCACCGAGGATCCGGCGCGCGTGGTGCTCGCGATGCCGGAGAAGAGTCTCGTCCTGACGATGCCGTCGGCGGAGAGCCCGCCGGACGCGCACCCGAACATCACGTTCAGGAGCCCGACGGACCCGGATTACTTGAAGATCCTCGTCTGGATCCGCGAAGGCGCCAAGGACAACTGAGCTACGCTGCGCGGCGTGCATGTGCATGTCGATGACGACATCCGTCGCGCCGAGACGTTGCCCGCGAGCGCGTTCACCGAACGATCGTTCCTCGATGCCGAGCTCGCGACCGTGTTCGCGGACTCGTGGCAGGTGTTGCCGGAGCGCGGTGATGACCCGCGTCCCCTGGAAGAGCAGCTCGCGCCGCGCGGCTCGCGCGTGCCGGCGACGCTGAACGGACGCCCGCTGTGCCTGCAGCGCGGCTGGGACGACGACGTACTGCGCGCGTTCCCGAACACCTGCACGCACGCATGGTTTCCGCTGGTACTGGGGCCGTCGCG
>Ga0157374_10002992_pt1 | contig 14142 bp, 8 predicted proteins | sample M25metaG_FD_115308 | JGI IMG/M metagenome (GOLD analysis project Ga0157374, IMG submission 115308) | Miscanthus rhizosphere microbial communities from Kellogg Biological Station, Michigan, USA - M2-5 metaG | ecosystem: Host-associated > Plants > Roots > Rhizosphere > Soil | place: USA: Michigan...
CAAGGGCAGGATCAGGAAGAGAGCACAGGTGGGCGGCCCATAACCTTTGTCGACCTGCAGCGCATGAAGCGCCTGAGCGATCCGCAAATTTCAACGTCCTCAACATGGGTACTGTTCTCTTCCATGGACGTGGATCTCGCAGCGAACACAAAGACCCCGCATCTATGGGTCATACCGATGGCCGGAGGACGTGAGAGACAACTGACCTTTTGGAAAGAGGGCGAGACGAACGGCAGGTTCTCTCCTGACGGGAAGCATGTCCTGTTCGTGTCGGCTGATGGTGGAACGTCGACACAGATCTATCTCGCAGACTGGAACGAGGCCGAAGGAAAGATAGGAACTCCGCGGCAGCTGACGCATGTAAGCACGGAAGCCGATGGGGCGGAGTGGTCACCTGACTCCAAGAAGATCATGTTCGTTTCGCGGGTGTATCCGGAGTGCAGCGACGAGGAATCGTGGCTCGATGAAGATAAATGCAACAAGCGCAGGGATGACGCCGCTGCAAAGAGCCAGGTAAAGGCGATGACCTTTGACCACCTTCTCTATCGGCACTGGAACAATTATGTAGGGCCAAAACGAAATCACGTGCTGATTGTCAACGCAATGGACGGCAACCTGGTCCGAGACCTGACGCCGAGGCGGGATATCGGCGATGCTGAGGCTCCGGTATTTTCCCTCGGCGGACCGTTGGGCTACGCGTGGGCTCCGGACTCGAAGGAGATAGCCTATGTGACTAACCTGGATGCCGTACCCGCGGCAAGCACGAACAACGATGTGTTTACGCTGCGTCTCGATGAGGCCGGAGCACGGCCAGTGCGGATTTCGACAAGCCCGGGAAGCGATGATGGCCCCGCCTATTCGCGGGACGGCAGATGGCTGGCGTTCCGATCACAGGCGCGCGCAGGGTACGAAAGCGATCGGTTCCGCTTAGTGGTGTTTGATCGAAGCGGAGGTGGGGCGACTGCAGAAGTGCCGCCAGAGACACTCTCCACTAAGCCGGCGCGCCGCACAGCACCGAGAAGCTCGCAAACGACGGCAGCGCAGCGTACGACGCCATCGACAGTTCAACAATCCGCAGGCCATTTGCGAGAGATGCTACCGGGATATGACCTGTGGATCGATGAATTCATCTGGGCACCGGACTCAAAGACGATTTACTTCGTCAGCGGCGAGTTGGGCGAGGCGAATGTGCTGTCCGTGCAGGTCGATCTGCCGGAGGCCACGGCGATTGCGAACAAGGCCGAGTATGGGGAGCTGCGCATCTCGAGAGACGGCCGCGCGATTGTAACGTCGATGATGACCGTACGAAGACCCGCCGCGATCTCCGCGATTCCTCTGGATGCAGAAGGGCATGGCGGCGCGCCGGTGGTGCGGTTGACGCACTCGAATGATGCATTGCTGGCACAGCTTGACCTGCCCCGGATGGAGAGTTTCATGTTCCCCGGCGCGGAGAACACAACGGTGCAGGGGTTCATCATCCGGCCCCCCGGGTTTGATGAGGCGAAGAAGTATCCGGTGAAGTTTCTGATTCACGGAGGACCGCAGGGCGCGTGGGGCGACGCGTGGAGCTACCGCTGGAATCCAGAGCTGATGGCCGCAAGTGGCTACGTGGTGGTGATGATCAATCCGCGCGGGTCGACCGGGTATGGACAGGGATTCATTGATGGCGTGAACGGAGATTGGGGCGGGAAACCGTTCGTCGATCTGATGAAGGGTCTGGATTACGCGGAACAACACTATCCCTTTATAGACAAGACCCGTGAATGCGCGTTGGGGGCCAGCTATGGTGGCTATATGGCCAACTGGATTTTGACGCACACTAACCGTTTCGCGTGCATCGTGACGCACGATGGAATGTTCAATCCGCAGAGTGCCTACGGAACGACCGAAGAACTTTGGTTTAACGAATGGGAGTTCCGTTCACCGGGCGATAAGGAACCCGGACAGCCATGGCGCTACTTCGATCGTCCGGCTGCGGCCGATCCATTTAGGAAGTGGTCGCCTATGTTGGCGATCAAGAATGCCAAAACTCCTACGCTGGTAGTCCACGGGCAGCGCGACTACCGACTGGATGTCAGTGAAGGATTTCAGCTCTTCACCGCGCTCCAGCGGCTGAACGTTCCGTCGCGAATGTTGTACTTTCCCGACGAAGGTCACTGGGTATTGAAGCCGCAGAACTCGCAGCGCTGGTATGAAGAGGTTGGTGAATGGTGTGACCGGTGGACGCGGTCGAACACCTACTCGGGTACAGTGCAGTAATGGCGTTTGGAAGGGCAAAAAAGAAGAGAGAGCCGCTGGGTGAGGCGGCGCTGTTTGAGTATGCCGTTGGCGCGCTGGCGCGAAAGATGCGAACGGTGCGCGATCTGAAGAAGCTGATGAGAGCTCGTGCTGAGGAGGGGGAAGCCGGTGAGCGAGCTATGGATCGTGTCGTCCTTCGGTTGAAGGAATTGAACTACCTCAGCGATACCCGCTTTGCGGCTGACTATACCCGGCTTCGCAAAGAAAACGAAAAATTTGGCCGCAGACGTGTGCAACAAGATTTAGTCCAGAAGGGTATACACAAGGAACTGATCGCCAAGACGCTGTCGAATGCATATGACGACGTGGACGAAGTAGCGTTGGCACGGGAGTACATCGCTCGCAAAAGAATGAAGCGCCCAGAGGGCGAGGAAGCAAAGAAGCAGGCGGCACGCGTGATGGGGCGGCTAATGCGTGCCGGATTCTCAGCTGGAGCGATCTTCAAGATTCTGCGCGAGTGGGAGGTCGAGGTAGATGAAGCGGAAGACCCTCCGGCCGAAGAAGAATCCTAGCCAATCGAACTGAAGATACTTCAAACCTTCCATGTGGACGAGTTCAGTTAATTTACGTATACACTGTATACATGAAAGTTAAATCCACCTCCGAAAAGATCGCCGATGCTGCACGAGGTCTGCTCGATCGTGAGGGAGCTGAGGCGGTAACGATGCGCCGCGTCGCCGAAGCGGTTGGAATAACCGCGATGGCCGTATATCGTCACTATCCCAATCGCGCAGGATTGCTGAATGCGCTGGCGGATGAAGGATTCGCTGAACTCGCACTAAGGCTTGAAGGGGCGAAATTCTCCAGAGGCACTGCGAAGCAGCTCGAAGGCGTGATGCAAATCTTTCTCGATCACGCTCTTGAGAAGCCGCGTTTGTTTGAGCTGATGTTTCTGACTCCGCGCGAAGGTGCGCGTCAGTTCCCGCAGGACTTCAGGGCAGGTAAATCTCCTACTGCGAATCCAAGCGCACGAATCCTGAAGGAAGGAATGAAGTCGGGATTTTTGCGGCAAGACGACGTGTGGGAGATCGTCTTTGAGATGGGAGCGCTGCTTCAAGGGCTGATCATGCTCTATCTCGGCGGCCGCATCTCGATGTCGGAGATCCAGTTCCGAAAGTTCTGCCACAGATCTTTTGAAAGGTACATGCATGGCATTTGCAAATAGAGTTCGGCAAATTGGAATGGCATTGCTGACCGTAGCTTTGACGGCAACGATGATGTGGTTCGGCAACGGCTTGAATCCGATATGGCCACTGATGTGGCTGGCGATGATACCGGTTCTTTGGTACGCACTGCACAGCTCACGATGGCGCACAGGCATTACTGCAACATCGTCGATGCTGCTGGGCGGACTGAGTATGTGGCACTACTTCCATAAGGTATTCGGAGCGCCCGCCTCGGTTTGGATCATCGTTTACTCGCTCGTTGCGCTGGTGTTTGCAGGGGCGGTGTTGGTGTTCCGCGCCTTGATGCTGCGGGGGCGTATATGGAGCGCGCTGCTGGCTCTGCCGGCCGTATGGGTATCCAGCGAGTATGCTCGCAACCTTGTGACTCCGCATGGGTCAGCGGGAAGCCTGGCGTATACGCAGCTCGGGTTCTTGCCCTTCCTGCAACTCGCCTCAGTTACAGGCCCGTGGGGGATGACGTTTCTTCTGCTGCTGTTTCAAAGCGCGATAGTGATTGGTGCGTATCTATGGCTTAACAAGCGAAGACAGGCAATATATGTCTTAGGTGTAGGCATCGGTACCACTGCTATTGTGTTGTTGTTCGGAGCGGTCCGAATGACATCGCCGTCAGGAAATCTAATGCACGTGGGACTGATCTCATCGGATCAACACGGCTATGGGGGTGTCGTCGATGAAGGACTGCCCACGGAGCGGCTGTTTCGTGATTACGCCCTCGAAGCCGAGAAACTGGCCGCACAGGGGGCGCAGGCGATCGTAATACCGGAGAAATTGGGAGTCGTGATCGAGCCGGACACCAGGACCATGGATGCGGCGCTACAAGCGGTCGCGGACAAAACCGGCGCGACAATTATTGCAGGAGTGGTTCGCGTGGCTTCGCCGCTGAAGTACAACGAGGCGCGCGTATACGTGCCACATACACAGGTAGCGAGCTACGACAAGGAGCATATGCTGCCGCCATTTGAATCGGATCTAGAGCCGGGGAAGACGCTAACGCTGCTTCCGAGAACAGGCGAGATCGTGGGTGTGGCGATCTGTAAGGACATGGACTTCGCCCGTCCGGCACGTAGCTACGGCGAGGCGGGTGCCGGCGTGATGCTTGTTCCAGCGTGGGACTTCTTTATAGACAACGCATGGCACGGACACATCGCCGTGATGCGCGGCGTGGAAAACGGCTTCAGCGTCGTTCGATCGGCGAAGGGAGGCTATCTTACGGTAAGCGATTGGCGCGGTCGGATCGTCGCGGAAAGCCGCAGCGATTCAGGTCCATTTGCGACTTTGATCGCGGACGTTCCTGCGCAACACCACGCGACGGTCTACCAGAGACTTGGCGACTGGTTCGCGTGGCTTTCTTTGGGGCTGCTGGCTTTTGTGTTGGTGCGGGCCTTCCTGCCTGGTTAGACGGCGCGAAGCACGCGACCCGGCAGAGAAAAGAGTGCTGCAATGAAGTCGAACGTTCCGCCAACGACTATGCCGACAAGCCGGAAAGGTAGGAGCACCAGCCAGATGAGCGGGTAAAGAAGGATCGCGGCGATGGCGAGAGGCCAGCACGTGACAAGCAAAATACAGAAGAGGAGCAGCTTAAGCATCGGTATTGTCTCTCCTCAATGAGATACGCGAGAACGCCCGTGAAAGTTCCGGTCAGGTCTGCACGGTGGGATGATGAGGTATGGAACTGGAGCGCGTGGTGGCGGTGGATTGGTCGGGGCGCGTGGATGCGGCGGGGCAGCGCAAACATATCTGGGCCGGGGTTTGGACCGCTGGCAAGGTAACTCTGGAGGCAGGCCGCACTCGCGAGGAGCTGGTGGAGTGGCTGATCGCCATGGCAAAACAGACACCGCGGATGGTTGTAAGCCTCGATTGCTGCTTCAGCTTCCCTGCCTGGTTTCTCGCGGAGCATGATTGTGCATCGGTCTTCGACTTCTGGCGCAAGGTGGCCGAAGGACAGGGTGAGCGGTGGCTGGCGCGAGAGTGTGAGGATGTCGCTCGTGATGTGCGCTTCTGGGGCGCTCCGCATAAACGGCCGGAGGAGTTCTGCGGGCCGAATCTGCACAGAATGTTGCGACTGACGGATGTGGACAACAAGGTGACGCCAAAGATGGCGGGAGAAGATCCGGAACGCGCGGCGAAGGTGAAGGGCATTACGCCGAAGTCGCCGTTTCAGATCGGCGGGTCGGGGAGTGTGGGGACGGGGAGTCTGCGGGCGATGCCGTTTCTGTTGAGGATGTGGGGGGCGGGATTTCGGGTGTGGCCGTACGAATCGGCTCAACTGAAGGATGCGAAGCCGAGACCGTTGCTGGTGGAGATGTATACGCGGCTGATGACGGGCGCAGTGGCGAAGAGCAATGAGGTGGCCCGAACGAAGTATCTGGCTGCGAGGAAGAACACAGATGAGGTGTATGCAGAGCTCTCGCGCGGGGTGATAGCGAAGGCGCGTGCCAGCGAGGACGCATTTGATGCGCTGGTGAGTGTGTTAGAGATGGTGCGTCGGCGAGCGGAGTTTGCGGGGTTGAAGGCAACAAAGGATGAGGTGCTGCGGCTGGAGGGGATTACGTGGCGGCCGGGGATGGAACGATGAAGAATTTCAAGGCTGGCGTCGTCTGGTCGATGGTAGCGCTGCGGGTGCTCCTTTGTCCGGTCATGATATGGGGTGCGAAGGCTGGATGGAGCGACATCTGGCTGGCGGCCATTGTGGTGATCGCGCTGGTGGATGATATCTATGACAGAGTAATGGCGCGTCGGTGGGGTTGTGATACACCGGCGGTGCGGATGTCGGATTCTCTGGCGGATACAGTCTTTTATCTCGGCGTGGCTGCGGCTTTGTGGATTCGCAAGCCTGAGGTCCTGCGGGATAACTGGATTTTGATTGCGGTTCTGTTTTCCCTGGAAGGGGCAAGATACGTCTTCGACCTGAGGAAGTTCGGGCGTGCGGCGAGCTATCACTCGTACATAGCAAAGGTCTGGGGACTGATACTGGCTGCAGCCATGGTGGGCGTATTTGCGTTCGGAGGGTTTCGGGTAATGGTGCCAATCGCTACTGCGTGGGGCATTCTCGTGAATCTTGAAGGGTTGACGATGAGCATCATGCTTCCTAGATGGAAGAACGATGTGAAGACTCTACCTCGAGCGTGGGCACTGCGGAAGAACATGTTGAGCGAGGTAACAAGCAAGTCGTAGGCGCGCGCAAATAGTTATTGCGGTGTAACAGTCAGGGTCATCTGCTGCATTCCGGTATAGGTAATTTCGAAGGAATCGTTGGGCTGATAGTAGTTGGCGTCTTTGATGGCGAAAGACTTCTGATCGCCTTTGATGGCTACGGTGAGACCGGGCAGAGTCCACCTGTCGGCGGTGATGTCTTCGCGTTTGGCTCCGGTGGCTTTGAGGCGGAAGGTTACGTTGCCGTTGGCGACGATTCGCATGGTGTTCTTATCGACGATGGCATCTATTTTGGGAGCTTCAAGCACATAGAACCAGCCGATGCTCTTTGAAGGGGTTCGCCACTGCACGGTCGCCGGATGGTACTGGGTGGGATTGGGTGCGTCTTTGGTGAGATTCGTGAACTCGCCGCCGAGAATGACCTTATCGCCGATCCATGCAGTGGCGCTGCGGTCGTCGGTGATCTGACGTTTGACTTCATGCTCGCCGGAGAAGGTGCGGATCTTCGCGAGCGCCTCTGCTGGAGGGTTGGCGCCAAGAATGACTACCTGCGGAGCAAACCAGAGGTCGGGAAGATGGTCGGTGTGCGGGTTCGGGATGGGCAGAGGCGCTTTGTTGGCGGATAGGAGCGTACGCATCCAGACGCCGGTGAAGGCGACGTAGGTCTCCATGTCCATGCCGTAGGAGCGGTCGTAAGGGCCGGCAATGTTGCGGAGGCCGGGGTGGTAAAAGTCCGCGATGTCGGTCCAGAGAGTAGCTTCCATGTTCGCGCCGAGATCGCGGATCCCGCCGGTTGATCCGTAACTACGCCAGAGAGCCAGACCGTAGATGTCGACGCCGTAGTATGTGGGCGAGTTGTATTCGTTGAAGGAGTTGTGCTGGTGAAAGTAGTTGCCCACGGTTGTGATCCACAAGGCGGACTGCTTCTTCCAATCTGCGCTGTTGTCATGCGTGGCAGCGAAGTCCCAGAGCGCACCGTACATCAGCGCGATGTTGGAGTAGGTCGGAAGCAGTCGCCCCTGTTTCATCTCACCGACGATGGCGCGGTCGATGGCTCCATACATACTGCTGGCGAGGTCCTTCGAAATGCGATCGGGATACTCGATGAGAATCATCTGGAAAGTGGTTCCGATGAATTCGCGCCAGTTGGGGTCGTAATTGCGCCACATGACGGTGTTTTCGCCCGAAGGGTCGGGCTCCTCAGGCGTCCGGCGGAACGTGCCGTACCAATCCTTGTCCTTGTCGAGAAACTGCTCTTTGAGAACAGCTTCGAGACCTTCCGCTGCGCGTACTCGATCACCTTTGCCGTCGCGCATCAAGAGGCCAAGCGCGTAACAGCTGGTTTCGCGAACCATGAATTTGGCGCGGCGACCGTCGTGATCGAGCGGACCCTCGGGAGTGCGTACAAGATGAGTACTCTGGTCCCATGCGGCATCCATAGACTTCATCGCGGCGACGAAGAGTTCGCGCGCATTGGGATTCAGCTTGGCCGGTGCGATGCTGCGAGGTGCAGTAGGTTGGGCGAAGGAGAGTGGAGCGAGGGCCACCGTGAGTGCAATGGCCCTGGAGAGTCGAACGAGCATGCTGGATCCTCTTCCTGAATACGCGCGAGGTAGTGCCTAGAAGGTAAGTTTGCCACCGAGTTGCAGGGTTCGGTTCGCTCCGTTGGTCGAGGTGATGGTTCCGACGGTTCGTGTATTCGTGATTGCAGCCGCAGGAAGTGCGAAGGTGGGATGGTTGAAGACATTGAATGCGTCGACGCGAATCTGGAGGTTGATGTTTTCGTGAAGCGTGGTGGTCTTGCTGACGGCCGTGTCCCAGTTCTGGTAGCGCGGCCCCCACAGCATGTTGTAGGCGGAGTTTCCGTACTGGAAGTCGGTCGCGAAGAAAGCGGCGGGATTGAACCACTGGTTAATGTTCTTGCTGCCGGGATAGAGAGCGACGCCCGACCTTCGGTTGGCACGGCCACCGACGCCGCCCTGAAGGCTGGAGGCCTGCGTGACGGAAAACGGCGCGCCGGACTGGAAGGTGGTAATTCCAGAGATGGCCCAGCCGCTGATCAGAGCATTGGTGAAGCCGCCGGCGTCGCCGAAGAATGCCTTGTTCTTGCCGAAGGGAAGATCGTACGCATAGCTGACGATGAACTGGTGCGGACGAATGACGCTGATGTTGCCGTAAGAATCGTTGGTGTGGAGCGAGTCCATGAAGTTTTCATTGCCCAGGACGCGGATGTACTGGTATTCGCCATTGATCGTGAGGCCGTTGGTGTACTGCTTGTGAATACCCACCTGCGCGGCGTTAGAGTTCATGCTGAAGATGGGAGCGTCGTACCAGAAGATGTTGGAGAAGGGCTGGATGGGACGGCGGGGCTGTACGTTGCCGGGTGCGGGCACGACGGCGTTAAGATCGGGGTTAACGTTGCCGCCGCCATGGTAGTTGTTCTGCTTGAGCGAGCGGGAACCAACGTAGCCAATGCGCAGGCCGAAGTTCCAGGGAAGCTGGCGCTCGACGGCGAAGTTCCATTGCTCCTGGTAGGGCGTGACGGGCCCCTTCTCGGTGTTGGCGACGGGATTGGTAGCGACGGTTCCGGAGCCGGGGAATGGGTTGTTCATCGTGATGGACGGCACCTTGCCCGTGGGCTGCGAGTAAGTTTGCACGGAGTAGAAAGGCAGGCCGGTGAAGACGGGGTTAGCGGTGTCGAGCGTGGGGAAGAGATTGAAGAAGATACCGAAGGCTCCGCGGACGACTGTTTTCGGCGTGGGCTGATAGGCGAAGCCGAAGCGCGGAGCGACGTTGTTGGTGTCCTGGCCGAGGTATGACCATATATTGTTGGGCAGGCCCGCGCTACTGGCTAATACGACCGGGACCGCAGCGACGACCGACGAAAGCGTCTCGGGCGGAAACTGCTTATTGAAGACCACAACCTTGTTAAGTCCCGGCACGAACATCGAGTTCAATCCGTAAGGGTTCTCCTGCTGCCACTGCAGATCGTAGCGCAGACCCAGATTGAGCGTGAGGCTTGGGGTTACGCGCCAGTCATCCTGCACAAACATCGCATATTGCGGTTGCAGGATACGAATCGTGGAGGCTGGCGGGTTGGCCTTCTGCGTCTGAGTGGGATAGCCGAGAAGAAAATCCGCATATGCGATGCCGGAGTATTGACCGTTGAAGTTGAAGGCGCCGCGCTGCGGTGCGAGGACGGCCTGGTTCCAGTGGTTCGAACGCAGGAACGCGAAGCCGGTCTTGATGCTGTGGTTATGCACCACCTTGGTGAGGACGAAGGAGAGTTGGAAGGTCTGGTCGAGGTCCTTCGATCCCTGCTCTGCGACAGAAGTGATGTTAGTGACAGTGAGTTGCGGCGCGCCTTCCAGAGGCTGCGGTCCGAGACCAGGAATGATGGAAGCGAAGTCCGTGCCGACATTCTGTGGCGTGCGGTAGATGGGCACGTGGTTATACGAGCCGATGAACTGGCTAAGCAGCGTGGGAGAGAAGATGTGCGTCCAGCCGACGATCGTGTTCATGTTTCGCTCGCCGATGCCTGCCATGCCGCCGAACTTGCTGGTCGTTCCAATCGAAGGATTGGGACCAAAAAGGCCGGCGATATAAGTGGCGAAGAGCGTGTCCTTGGAGGTGAGGCGATGGTCGAGACGGAAGCTGTAGCGGTCGACGTCTTCGGCGAGGGGAACGTTCTCAATCAGATTGACGCCTGTGCCGGAGCGGTTGGGCAGAGGATAAAGTGTGTTCTGAAGCGAAACTGAGACGGAGTTCAGACGTCCGGCGGGAATCTTGTTTCCAGTGAACGGAGTCTGGGTGATCGGATCGATGATCGGCGTGGTGAACTCTGAGAAGTCGCCGCTGCGTTCGAGATTGGTTGGCATCTGACTGGAAAGCGTAGAGGCCTGGCGCCGGCGAAAACCCTCGTAGTTGAAGAAGAAGAAGGAACGGTCGCGACCGTTATAGAGTTTCGGGATGATGATGGGGCCGGAGAAGTTTCCGCCGAATTCGTTGCGGTTGTATTTGGGCAACGGGCTGGCGCCGGCGAAGTAATTCTTCGCTGCCGTGACGCGGTTGCGGTTGAACTCAAGCAGCATGCCGTGGAAACCGTTGGTGCCTCCGCGGGATACGACGATGACCTGCGTGGGCTGGGCGAATTCAGCAGGAGCGCCGGTGGTAATGGTCTTGAACTCTCGGATGCCATCGAGCGGGGGGTACTCGCCGTAACCGCGTTGGAGGAAAGCGCTGGTGTTGGTGGCACCGTCGATGGTGAAGCCAGCGGACCCATAAGCAGAGGCTCCTCCGACCGATGGCGTGATGCCGAACACCGGGATGGAGTCCTGGGCGCCGGGGTTCTGGACGCCGGGAGCGAGCGCCATGAGGCCCGTGATGTTGAGGCGTCCATTCAGCGGAGTGCTGACGATAGTGGCGCTGTCGATGACAAGGCCGACGGAAGAGTCCTCAGTCTGGATAGGCGGTGCCTCGGCGGTGACTGTGACCTTGTCGTTCTGCGAACCCACCTCGAGGGTCGCGTGTATCTCGACCTTCTGGTTTATCTCGATCGTCAACTCCTGCTGGAAGGTCTTGAAGGCGGCCATCTCGACGGTGACGCGATATCGTCCCGGCTGCAGTAGTGGGATGTTGAACTCACCGGTACTTGTAGTGGTGGCGACACGGTCCTCATTCGTATCCAGCCGCTTAGCGGTGACGTTCGCATTAGCTAGAACTCCGCCGGTGGCGTCTGTTACAACCCCGGTGATGGTTGCGGTGATTCCCTGGGCGCGAACGACTTGAGTGTTGATTGCGAAGAACGCGATGAGGCCTAGGAAGACGAGTGACATGACGGGGCGCAAGCGCATGGTGGGCCTCCAAAACGTACGGCAGGCAAGCCTGGTGAATGAGTTTCCGGTGTTGTCCCGGTCGGTGATTTCTCTGAGTGTGGTCTGCGAGCCTGGGGTCTCGGACGGGCTAAGACTGTAGGCGAGGCCAAAAATGCTTGTCAAGGTAAATGGGACGAAGGAGTGTCTCGCTGATCATGCCTATCTCCCGTGACCACATGGGTTTGCGAGCGCTGTTGGCGAATGCGTTCCTCGACCGGGATCAACACCCACGCTGATAGACTCAAAGCTATGAACTACAGGTCAGGCAGCCAAATTCGCGAAGACTTTTTGCGGTTTTTTGAAGGAAAAGGGCACCGTCGCGTGCACTCATCGTCGCTGGTTCCGGCGAACGATCCTACGCTTCTGTTTACCAACGCAGGCATGAACCAGTTCAAGGACGTCTTCCTGGGCCTCGAAAAGCGCGATTACTCGCGCGCGGCCACCTCGCAGAAGTGCGTGCGCGCAGGCGGAAAGCACAACGACCTCGAAAACGTCGGCTTCACGCGGCGTCACCACACCTTCTTCGAGATGCTGGGCAACTTCAGCTTCGGCGACTACTTCAAGAAGGATGCCATCGCCTATGGATGGGAGCTACTGACCTCGAAGGAATGGTTCGGAATCGATCCGTCTCGGCTCTACTGCACCATCTTCGAAGGTGATGACTCCGTGCCGCGCGACGCGGAGGCCTATCAGTATTGGCTGGATGTAGGTGTCCCTGCGGAGCGCATCTTCGCACTTGGCGCCAAAGACAACTTCTGGGCGATGGGCGACACAGGCCCCTGCGGACCCTGTAGCGAGATCTACTATGACCTTGGCGTGGCGGCCGGTGAAGATCCGTCCGTCGACAAGCCGTTTGGCGAAGACGAGCAGCGCTACGTCGAGATCTGGAACCTCGTCTTCATGCAGTTTGATCGCACGGTAACACCGGGCGGACCTCTGCTGACTCCGCTGCCGAAGCCTTCCATCGACACTGGTATGGGCCTTGAGCGCGTTGCATGCGTGCTGCAGGGCGTGTTGTCGAACTTCGAGACGGACCTCTTCACTCCACTCATCAACCGCGCGGAACAGCTTACACATCACAAGGTCGAATCAGATCACGAGATCGACACTCGCTCGCAGGCATCGCTACGCATCATCGCCGACCACGCGCGCGCGGCAACGTTCCTCATCTCCGACGGCGTGTTGCCTTCAAACGAAGGCCGCTGCTACGTGCTCCGGAAGATCATGCGTCGCGGCATCCGCCACGGGCGCTTGCTTGGTCAGGAAAAGCCCTTCATGCACGAGATGGTCTACGCGGTACGCGACGAAATGGCCGCAGCGTATCCCGAACTGAAGGAGTCGGCGGACCGCGTGGCCAAGGTTGTGCTTGCGGAGGAGCAGCAGTTTGCGCGCACACTCGAGCTTGGCCTGCGGCAGATGAACGAGGAGACGTTGCGTTCCGGGGCGGCAGCGTTCCGGCTATACGAGACCTTCGGAATGCCGCTGGACTTTATGACCGACGCGGCACGTGACGCCAGCATCACGTTCGACATGGAGGGCTTTGAACGCGCCAAGGAAGAGGAACAGGCGCGCGCCCGCGCTTCGTGGAAGGGCGGATCACAGAAGTCCGCGGCTCCCGTGTATCGCGAGCTTGCAAAAACGGAGTTCGAAGGCTACTCCGCGCTGAAGGTTGAGGGCGCGAAGGTGCTCGCCATCGTAAAGGATGGCGCGGGCGTACCGGAGCTAAAGGCTGGCGAGCAAGGCGAGATTGTGCTCGACGCCACCAGCTTCTATGCGGACTCGGGCGGTCAGGTGGGTGACATCGGCTGGCTCTACTCTGACGATCACAACACCATAGTCGCCGATGTCTTCGGGGCGACCAAGCCGGTGCAGGGTGTCTTTGCGCACAAGGTAAAGTCGCGTGAGACCATCGCCGTTGGCGATACCGTCGACACCGTGGTCAACGGCGAGAATCGTCGCGCCACTGAGCGCAACCACACCGGAACTCACCTTCTGCATGCCGCGCTGCGCGAGGTGCTGGGCAAACACGTGAAGCAGGCAGGCTCGCTCGTGAACCAGTCGCGGCTACGCTTCGACTTCTCGCACTTTACCGGCGTCGCCGAAGAAGAACTGCAGGAGATCGAGGACATCGTAAACCGCCAGGTGCTGGCAAACACGCAGGTGCAGACGATGGTGGATGTTCCCATCGACGTCGCGGTGAACGAGTTGGGCGCAATGGCGCTCTTCGGCGAAAAGTACGGCGAACGCGTACGCGTGGTAAAGATCGGTGACTTCTCGACCGAGCTTTGCGGCGGTACGCATACGGCTGCAACCGGCGAGATCGGCCTATTGAAGCTCGTCGGCGAAGGATCAGTCTCTAGCGGCGTTCGGCGTGTCGAGGCGGTCAGCGGCACCAGCGCGTTGAGCGAGTTCCGCCGCGGCTTCGACGTGGCGCGCGTGGTCGGGCAGATGGTGGGAGCGAGCGACGTGGCGCCGGCCGATGCGTTGCGTCAGAAGATCGCTGCTCAGGAAGAAGAGATGAAGAAGCTGCGCCGCGAACTGGAGCAGGTGCGGATGAAGTCCGCCTCTGCAGCTGTCTCGGACGCTGCCTCGGCGGCAGTCGAGGTGAAAGGCGTGAAGGTGCTTTCGCA
>Ga0157374_10002995_pt1 | contig 14135 bp, 15 predicted proteins | sample M25metaG_FD_115308 | JGI IMG/M metagenome (GOLD analysis project Ga0157374, IMG submission 115308) | Miscanthus rhizosphere microbial communities from Kellogg Biological Station, Michigan, USA - M2-5 metaG | ecosystem: Host-associated > Plants > Roots > Rhizosphere > Soil | place: USA: Michigan...
GAGCTATGCCAGTGGCATAGCCGGAAAGACGAGTTCTTGGGTCGGTTGTAGTCGGTGACAACAGCTGACCACGTGCATGGAGTCAGGTCGGGAGTTTTGCTACTTTGGCGGTCCAAAGTAGAGAAGAAAGGGAAGATTTTTATTTACCAGCCTAGATCCTGAAACAAGTTCAGGATGACAGGGGAAAAGCTACCATATAATTCTGAGCCTACACATTTATTCGTGTGCTTTTTACAGCAGCATTTTAGTCATGCTTACGCTAGAATAGACAACTTATGGAAGACAAAACAACTACCGCTGAAATCAGCCATCAGCTACCCGCCGACATTCTGGCGCCGCAAGCTATTGAAGATAAAAATTACCAGGAAACCGACGTTTTTGCCTGGGCCAACAATCTGGTGCAGTACAAGGACGAGTTAAAATTCGATCTGTTTTTCTTTAACAAAAACAATGTCGTCTACAAAACTACCCGCCTAAAAGATCTCGATAAACAAATGGAGCCAATCTTTATCGATGAGATTTTAGAATATGTGCTGGAAGGCGCTGCCAACGGGCTTATTGTACGGGGTTTTGAAGATGCCGAAGCCGAAGATAACGTGCTACAGCGCACGCGCCTCAAAAATGTCGAAAAAGCCGTGGAAGTTATTAATTGGCTCAAAACCCAGGAACACGAAATTGAAACTTTCGACGATGAAGAACATGATATCAAGCGCATGAAGGGGGTAATCGTGCGCGTAAAGCACGCTGATCTGCCCAAACCGTTTTATGTTATTAAGGCCTTGCAGCAGTCGCAGGTAATCCGTGGTAAAAGTGGCTGGATGATCCGCGATGGCAAACTCATGCCTTTTGATGCCGATGCAGCCCTTAGAATTGCGCCGGATAATCAGCTGTTAGTACTCGACGGCGATATGTACGTTTTCAATCAGTCCAAGCTCAAGTCACTGTTTGGCTATGACGCCAAGGAGTCATTTATCGCCGAGCAAAAAGTCCGCGAAATTGAACAGCATTTCCGGCTAAGCTTTTCCGAAGGCCTAAGCTTTCAATCGCTCGTGAAGGGCAACCGTGCCACCATCAAAAAATTGCAGAAAATCGAGCCCAGCCTGATTAAGCAAGATGATTTAGTCGATCATGCTGAGGAAATTGGCGTCACCATGATGACCGACGACAGCGGAGCCATCATTATTATGGACGAAAAAGACATGACCACATTCGTAAACCTACTTAATGACGATTACATTAAATCACCACTGACCGGCCAACGCTACGAAATCAAGTCCAAACGTATCCTTAAACCACCATCGGACGATGACCTTCTGAAAGAAATTTCCCCATGATAACGTACTATACCGATGGCAGCGCTAGCCCCAATCCTGGTCCCGGCGGGTTTTCAGTCATCCGCAACGGCAAGCCGGTCGTTTTGGGCGGTGAGCCGAGCGGTACAGAGACCACCAATATCCGCATGGAAGGCTATGCCATTATCGCTGCACTCAAAGATGCGGCCGGTGAGCCGTGCCAAATTTACAGCGACAGCGAGTTCTGGATTAAAGTGATTACAGTTTGGTCATTGCCCTGGGAAGCCAATGGCTGGAAAAAGAAGGGTGGAGCCATTAAAAACCTCGATATCGTCCAGGAAGTCTGCTCGCTGTACCGGCGTAGCCAGGCGACGCTTATTTGGGTACGCGGGCATAATGACGATCCCGGCAATGAACTGGCTGATCACTGGGCCAATGAAGCGCGTCGACAGCACATTGCCAAAAACCAAAGCTCCGCCGGCTCGTAGTAGACAAGGCGAACGATCTAGGCGCATAATGACCACCAGTAATACGTGGGATAGTAATAGAAGTGCAGGAAATATAGTGCGTCAAAACCAGCAGCAAAGCGTCTATGCCTTTATAGACAGTCAGAATCTTAACGTCGGTACCCAAAAATTTGGCTGGAAAATGAACTGGATTCGTTTCCGTAAATTCCTCGAAGAAGAATACGGGGTCACCAAAGCATTCATGTTCATTGGCTATATCCCCGAGAACGAATCGCTGTACGACCAAATGCATGATGCCGGTTTTATGGTAGTTCTTAAGCCCACCTTTGACATGACACGGATTCAGCCGGATGCTCCTAAGGAAGGTGATAAAGAACCCGAAGAAAAAAAGCCCGTCAAAGGCAATATTGATGCCGATTTAGTGTTGTGGGCCATGAAGGAGATGCCCAATTATCAAAAAGCCATTATTGTCTCCGGCGACGGCGATTTTTTCTCGCTGGTGGAATATCTGGAAAGCAAACAGCGCTTGCTACATCTGTTAACGCCCAGTGGCCATTATTCGCAGCTATATAACAAATATGAAAAATACGTCGTGCGCCTTGACCAATTTCGCCGTATTTTGGCCTACCGCGACCGCAAACCTAGTAGCCGCCAAAACCCCAGGAACTCTTAGCCGATAACCTGTATAATCAGAAGACTATGAGGCAAACACAGGCGTTGCAGGTGATGCTGTCGGGTGAATCAGTTTTTTTGACTGGCGCGCCAGGGGCAGGGAAAACCTATGTTCTAAACGAATTTATTCGTCGTATTCAACGCAGCGGCAAGCAAATTGCCGTTACGGCCAGCACCGGCATTGCCGCGACGCATATTGGCGGTACTACCATTCATTCGTGGTCGGGGCTGGGTATCCGGGATCGCTTGAGCGAATATGACAAGGAATGGTTAAAAGCCAATGATCGCTTGCGCAAACGTTATAACAGTGTAGAGATTCTAGTAATCGATGAGCTGTCGATGTTGCACGGCAGTCGCCTGGACATGGTTAACGAGGCCTGTAAATTACTGCGCGATAATTCAGCGCCTTTTGGTGGGTTACAGGTCATATTGGTGGGGGATTTGTTTCAACTGCCACCGGTTAACCGGGCCAGCGAACTGGTTGATTTTGCCCATACTTCTGCTGCCTGGCAGGAACTGGACCCACGTATCTGCTATATAACCGAGCAGCACCGTCAGGAGAAAGATGCCTTACTTGATCTGTTAGAAGCCATGCGCAGCGGCGAATTGGGCGACATGCATATCGAAGCGCTGCAATCGCGTCAAGGCCAAAAGCCAGCGGATGCTACACCTGTTACACGCTTGTATACCCACAATATCGATGTCGAATCCATCAACCAGCGTCATTTGCACGCATTACCCAGTGATAGTAGGCGTTTTACCATGCAGACCAAGGGCTCGGCTGCCAAAGTAGAGCAGCTAGTTAAAAGTGTTCTGGCGCCAGTCGAACTGGATCTAAAAGTTGGTGCCGAAGTTATGTTTGTCGCCAATGATTTTGCAGCTGGCTTCGTCAATGGCAGCCGCGGCCAGATTTTACGTTTCGATAACGGCGTGCCAATTGTCAAACTCACGGGCGGTAAAACCATCAAGGTTGAACCGCATGCCTGGTCATTAACCGAAGATGGCAAGAAACGGGCCGAAGTTACTCAATTACCGCTGCGCTTGGCCTGGGCAATCACCATTCATAAAAGCCAGGGCATGAGCCTGGACGCGGCTGAAATTGACCTGAGTAAGTCGTTTACCCCTGGTATGGGCTATGTAGCTCTCAGCCGAGTCCGCAGTCTGGATGGAATTTATCTGAGTGGTATTAACAATATGGCCTTGCAGTTGCATCCGGAAATCTTTGAATTCGACCGACACTTACACCGAGCTTCCGAACTATTGGCCAAGCAAACCGCAGATGCCCCGGAAGCAACACCGGAATCCGAGGTGTCTGGCGAAAAGCCAACGGGTTATGACAAGCAACTGTTCGAAAAATTAAAGCGCTGGCGTATTGAGCGGGCTACGCGTGACCGGGTGGCTCCATTCATGGTAGCCCACAACACTACGCTGGAGGCGGTCGCGACGCGCCCGCCCATAACCAGCCAGCAACTCCTTGGCATCAAAGGTTTTGGACCGGCCAAACAAGCCACGTACGGCGAGGAAATATTAAGCGTGGTCCGCGAGCATCTTGCTTCGCAGTCAACACCAGACGGGCAGGCAAGTGACGAGGTATTGCTTAAGCCACGCCAAGCCATGGCTGACATCGATATCCAAATTTTGCGTTTGCTCAAACAACGCCAAGACATCAGTGAACAAATCGCCATAATCATGGAGGAAAATCGAATATTAGCTCTCCCGATACAACGTCAGCAAGCCCTGTTACAACAGATGCTCGTTGATGCCAGCACGCTTGGGCTTGAACCAGAGTATATCGAAGGTCTCTTTACCTTTATCTACAACCACAATGATTATCAATAACAGATAGCTCATCGCTCCTAACCATACTTCTGTGCTACTATTCAGACAGTAATGAAAATATTTCTGTCGACTTCATTTTCACATCAGGTTGATCCGGCCAGCGGGGCAGTTTGCCGGAATACCAAGCCTTCGTGACCCAAATTCTAGAATCGCTGCGCAAGGAAGAGGGCGACGTGTTCTGTGCCGTTGAATTTGAAGGTTGGAAGGTGAGCGAGACACCGCCAGAAATCAGCCTCACCAAAGATCTGGAAGAAATTGATGGTGCCGATGTGTTACTGGCTTTAGTGCACGATCGGCCATCGGTCGGAGTTCAGTTTGAGCTTGGCTATGCGGTTGCGAAAGGCAAGCGGGTCATTATTGCCCGCAGCTCGCGCGATGACCTCAGTTATTTCAATCAAGGTATCGTTGGGGCTGGGCTGGTCACCCATATTTCATATGACTCTAATGAAGCGCTGTTAACTCAACTTTCGCTGTCTTTAAACGGCCCCCCCCAAGAACAGATCCCTCAATAGTGGCTTATTTTACAGCCGACCCGCTACCTTCTTTGCTATACCTATAGTCATCATCTAAACAAAAAGGAGAAGCTATGGCTATCATGACTGACAAAAAACTTTCTGCCATGAATGCTGGAACTGTTAAAATCGGCGCTTTTATGGTTAACCGGCTTGGTTTTGGGGCGATGCGTATTACCGGGCGCGGTATTTGGGGACCGCCAGCCGATTTAATAAATACCAAGCAGTTACTAGTTCGGGCTATCGAACTCGACGTTAATTTTATTGATACGGCTGCTTCCTATGGGCCGGAAGTGTCCGAGCGTTTGATTTGTGATGCCCTGCACCCATACGACGGTATTATTATCGGCACTAAGGGCGGTATGCTGCGCGGTGGCCCGAGTGATTGGCATCCAGATGGCTCACCGAAAAACTTGCGAAGTTCCTGCGAAGGCAGCCTGAAACGGCTCGGTGTCGAGCAGATTACACTTTACCAACTGCACGCTCCGGATCCACAGGTACCATTCGAACAATCTGTTCAGGCGCTTATTGATCTCCGCAAGGAAGGCAAAATTCGCTATATCGGGCTTAGTAATGTCACGCTTGATCAACTCCAACAGGCTTTAACCATGACAAAAATCGTCAGTGTTCAGAATCATTACAATTTCGAACATCGGGTGGGTAGTGAAGCAATTCTAAAGTTTTGCGAACAGCAGGGCATCGCCTTTATCCCGTACTTCCCAATTGGTGGTGGTCGGACCAACCATCATCAGCGGATCATTCGTACGATTGCCAATAAGCACAACGCCAGCACTCAACAGATAGCCCTGGCGTGGTTGCTGGCACATTCACCGGCTATGCTGCCCATACCAGGCACCAGCTCCATAAAACACTTAGAAGAGAATATTGCTGCTGCTAACATCCAGCTCGATAGCGAGGACATGCTGGCACTGGATCAATTAACAGATTAACACCATGAAGGAAGCCCATGAAGATCACCAAATTCATCCACTCTTGTTTACTTGTCGAAATGCCCGCGCCCATCAATCGGACCACGCTATTCGATCCGGGAGCGATGAGCGAACCGGCGCTGAACATCGAAAAACTCGAATTTCTCGACGATATCATCATCACACATGAACATGCCGATCATTTACATCTTCCGCTTATTAAAAAGCTAGTCGCAAAATTTCCCAGTGTCCGTATAACCGCGCCCGCTAGTGCAGCCCAACAGTTACACCTAGAGGGCATACAGGCTAGCAGTGAGCCCAGCGAAGGTATCGCTTTTTTCGAGTCACCGCACGAAATTATCCGCCCTTTTTACCCATATGACCCGCCAGAGGAAATCGGGGTTCACTATCTAGATATGCTGACCCATCCGGGTGATAGCCATAGCTTTAGCCAGACCAGACCGATTTTAGCGTTGCCAGTGACTGGTCCCTGGGGTTCGGTGGTGGCTGCCACCAAGCTTGCGCTGGAACTCAAGCCGCAGCATATTGTACCGATTCACGACTGGCATTGGAGTGATGCTGCCCGCGCTGACTCCTATGATAATCTGGAAAAAGTCTTTAGCGAGCAGGGAATTACTTTCCACAAACTCCAGACCGGCGAGCCCATTACGATTGAACTCTAGTTAAACAATAGACTTGACTATTTAGGTAAATAGTGCTAATGTTTATTATGTGAGTATCAAAACACAAATAAAAAAACTTGAACATTATCAACTTCACCCGCGCAGCAATGTCGCCCGCGTTGGGGCGCTTATTCTGACTGCCGCCACCTTGTTTAATATGTTAGAGCTTAGTCACGACAATTCTACCCGTCAGGCTAGAAAAGACGTCTTAGGCCAAAGTTCTTATAGCCTCAACAGTGCCCGCGAGAACGAAACTATGCGCATGCCAGTTAAATTAGACGACGGCTTGCGGGCGATTGCGACCACTGGGCAGTAATCGTAAGCATCTTGACAAATTTACTCTAAAGTAGTACAATAAGAATATGGTTAGATTTGCAGCAGATGGCCGCTCAACATACGTTTCGGCCCAAACAATTAATAATGGTGAGAACGGTGGAGAGGCCGACACGTCTAAGCCTACTCCACGGGGCACGGCGTTGCGCTTGAAGGCTACCGGTGTGCTCGCTACGGCACTGCTACTTAGCGGCTGTGGGGCCTCACGTGCGCCTAAAAGTTTGACGCCGGATGTTCCTCGTGATGCCTGTGGAGTCACCCTCCGAGGCCCCGCCAATCTAAATAGTCGTGACGTAATTCGGGACGGACTTAAAGAGCTTGACCCGGGCTACAATATGCAAGGGATACTTTATAACGGCGAAACAGGCGAACCCATCCTGCAACCCGACGGATCCAATCAACACGGCGGGGATGTTTTTATCGCGGATGCTGTTAGTACTGCGGCCTGTAGAGCGTTCTCCCGTGAAGATCAGGTCGGGCTACCTATTCAAATCGTTCCACGTCCTCCAGGCGCCACTTTCGGTGAGTAGATAAAATCTTTTGTTTCTTCCTATGATAGGACATGAAGTATCTTTGCGGGCCTTGCATCAGAGAAACGGTAGTCGTATCAATTACGTAGACGGCCAATTTTATTACTACTAAAGAGTTAGGTTCTCTAAATAGCGCTAACCCGAAGGCGGCTAGCGCTATATGTTGTGGATAAGTTAAGGTAGAGATAGGGCCTGTGGATAAGTGGTGTCAGAAACACCACTATTTGTATATAAAAGGTATTGTGGTGGGTGATTGTGGGTAGTACACTCATGGCAGTGGGTAAACGTGGGTAGCCCAAAACAGACTACCCTAGGCAAAATAAAAAACCACTAGCAACATTAACGGGATGGCTACCATAGACTACTTCGAACGCAAGCTCGACGATAAACGGCGGTTAAGTATACCGGCTGAACTTCGGGCCGAATTCAAAAGTGGGGCAGTCGTAACCCGTGGCTTCCAAAAATACCTGCACCTATACTCTAAAACGGTATGGGATAAAAACGTTGAGCCGCAGCTCCAGGGAAATATTCTGGATGAGCGGACCGCCGATTTGAACGTCCAATTTCGGATGGGCAAGAGCGAAAACGTCCTCGATGGTAAACAGGGGCGACTGACGCTGGAGCAGCATCTGTTGGACTTTGCCGGTATTACTAAGAATGTTGTAGCCGTACGGGCTGGAAAATATTGGCGTCTTACCGCCCAATAAATTCAGCAAGCGCGCACCTTAAAAATTTAACCGAAGTAGAAACCAGAGGCCAATGCTCAATTGTCATTGCTCTAATGCGTCAATGAATGGCCAATGCCAGGAATGCAACAAATCGCAGCTGACAATCATTGAACATTGATACTTGAGCATTGAACATTCTCAAGTAAATCTCGAGGTTAGCTATTCGGCAGTCAACAAGCGGCACAAACAGGGATCCGCTATAAAAACCCTCGCACCTTTCTCTAAAACACCTCCCAAAACTCCACCTCACACATAAGTCTCTCAAACACTCCGCTACAAATGGCAAAGAAGTCACTGGCCTCGAGCAATCAGCCACCTTCACTAAGCTTCATTCGTAGCAACAAAAACAAAAATACCTCAAAAAAACAAACAGTTGACTGCTGATTAGGTGATCTCGACTAGAGCGTTCGCTCTAGAAAATAAACACCAAAACAAACAGTACGTGCGATGCACCAAAACAATCCAAAAAATACCAAACACATTCCAGTACTCCTGACAGAAGTCCTGCAGTGCCTAAGCCCGAAAGAAGACGAGAGTTATCTCGATCTGACGGCCGGCTACGGTGGACACGCTGCCGAAGTGCTGAAACTAACCAAGCGACCAGACTTGGCCGTGCTCGTTGATCGCGATCAAAAGGCGATTGACGAGCTAACGACTCGGTTCAGCGCGCAGGTGAATGTGCGACATCAGGATTTCCTTGGAGCCAGCGAAGAACTTCGCGGCGAACAGGAGTCATTTGATCTGATATTAGCGGATTTAGGGGTATCGTCACCGCACCTTAACGAAGCAGACCGTGGGTTTGCAATCAGTAATAGTGGGCCGCTCGATATGCGGATGGATCAAAGCCAAACGCTTAGTGCCGAGACTATAGTTAACAGCTATAGTGAAGCCGAGCTGGCCGATATCATCTGGAAATATGGCGAGGAGCCGAAGGCGAGGCAGATTGCCCGTCTGATAACCGGGAATCGTCCGTTTCTAACCACTACTGAGCTGGCAGCCGTCGTGGCCAAAGCGTGGCCAGGACACAGTCGGATTCATCCGGCAACGCGTACCTTTCAGGCGCTCCGTATCGCCGTCAACGACGAGCTAAGGCTGCTGGAGCTGGCATTACCGCTCTGGCTGAAGCTACTGAATCCAGATGGTAGGATCGCGGTCATTAGCTTCCATAGCCTAGAAGATGCCGTGGTAAAACGCATGTTTCAGGAAGCCAGCGGCGATCGCTATGACGCTGAGATAAAATTACTCAGCAAACGACCCATCACGGCTAGCCCCCAGGAATTAGTTTTTAATCCGCGAGCCCGTAGCGCCAAGTTACGAGCCGCAGTGAAAATAAATATATAAAAAGGAAGGGAAGTACTTATGCCAATCAAGGTAACCGGCACCTCCCGCGCGTACAAAGTCGCCGTCAAGGTCGTCTAAGTACAGCAAACTGTGGGCGGACGCCAAAATAAGCGTCCGCTCACCCAAAAATAACTAAAACCAAAACAGAAATTATAAACATATGACATACTCCAGTTCACTCGCCATGAGTCGCTCACGCTTCTCTGGTCGCAATCAAAATGCTGTTAGCTTCCGGGTTACCGGGCGCACACTCGGCCCTATTAGCAACACTATAGTACTTATTGTTCTTACGCTTTTGCTGGGACTGCTCTATCTCACCCAGGTTACCAAGACTAACGCTTTTGGCTACCAGATCAATAATTTGCGTGAGCAAAGTGCAAGCTTGCAGTCACAACACAATGATCTAGAAGTAGCTTCAGCGCGCCTGCAATCGCTGCCACGGGTGCAGAGTAGTGCAGTTGCCAAGAATCTAACAGCGGTTGCGCCCAGCGATACTATTCAGAACTAAGGTGCTTGGCCACGCTTACATTAACCCACGCTTGTTTTTAAAGCGAAGATGTTTCGGGGGAAGGGCTAAGGTATAATAAGCATATGGCTTTTCCGGATAGTGGCACGGCTAATTTTGCCGTCAAACGTTTGCGTACGTGGTACGCCTTATTACTACTTGTTATCGCTATCTTTGGGGTGCGTCTGTTTTATGTGCAGATTATCCGTTACGACCACTACAAAACGGCGGCTTTAAACGACCAACTCAAGCAATACCAGATACCGGCAGCTCGTGGCCTGATTGAGGCCCGTGATGCTAATGGTAATGTCGTGCCAATTGTACTAAATCAGCAGCTATACACGCTGTTTGCCGACCCAACCTATATTAAGCATGCCGATACCTTAGCCGCGAAAGTGGCGGCAATTGTCGGTGGTCATGCCGGTGATTACACTTCAAAACTGACTGCCAAGGGTACACGCTATGCTATATTGGCCAAAAAACTATCAGAAGCCCAGAAAAATAAAATTGCGACCCTGAAAGAACCTGGTCTGGGGACCCAGGAGCAGGATTACCGAACCTATCCGCAGGGCAGTCTCGCCTCGCAACTACTGGGGTTTGTGGATACCAACGGCAGCGGTCAATATGGGATAGAGCAGGCGCTTAATAAGCAATTGCAGGGTACGCCAGGCCAGCTCAAGGCCATTACCGACCTGAATGGTGTGCCGCTGGCAGCTAGCAAAAATAACGTTGAGTCTGCACCGGTGAACGGTAAAAATGCTGTCTTGACAGTTGATCTGGGCATGCAGGCTCAAATGGAAAAGATTCTGCAAGACGAGTATAAAAAGACCAAATCAAAAGCTCTCAGCGCCATCATTATGGATCCTACTAGCGGGCAAATTAAAGCCATGGCTAACTATCCAACCTACGATCCTGCCAATTATCAAAATGTTAGCGATCAAAACCTGTTTCAAAATGCTAGCGTCAGTAACGCCATCGAACCAGGCTCGACTATGAAACTGCTGACAACAGCTGCCGCCCTCAATCAAGGGGTTATTACACCGTCTACGTCGTTCTATGATCCGGCCCACTGGGTAGTGGACGGCTTTAATATTACCGATATTGAGGAAGATGGCGGTGCCCGCAATCAGACCATTGAAAGCCTGCTAAATTTATCGTTAAACACCGGAGCAACCTGGGAACTGATGCAGATGGGCGGCGGCCAGATTAACACCAAAGCGCGTAATAGCTGGCATGACTATATGGTTAATCATTTCTTGCTGGGACAAGCCACCGGTATAGAGCAGGGCTATGAGACAGCTGGCTATGTGCCAAAACCGGAAGACACTGGCTCGGGCATTGACCTGACATATGCTAACACCTCGTTTGGGCAGGCCATGACCATGTCGACGTTGCAGATGGCGGCTGCGGTTTCCAGTATCTTAAATGGCGGCACCTATTATAGGCCGTATTTGGTTGATCAAACTGTGGCTGCAAACGGGCAGGTGACTAAAACCGCGCCGCAAGTGCTCAAAAAGAATGTCGTGTCGGCCCAAGTCAGCCAGGATATGATACCGCTCATGGAGTACGTGGTTCAGCAGCACTTAAGCGCCGGCTTTCCATATCTTAATTTTCCCTCAAACTACATTGTGGGTGGTAAAACCGGTACGGCCCAAATTGCTGATCCGAAGGGCGGCTATTATGGCGATAAATATAACGGTTCCTATGCTGGCTTCGTCGGGGGCGATACAGTACAATACGTCGTGATTGTCTTCAACACACAGCCAGATGTTGCCGGTTATGCCGGTTCGTATGGCGGTCAGCCGGTCTTTGCCGATCTGGCCCACATGCTCATAAACGGCGGCTACGTAACGCCAAAATCAAAGTAAAGAATGATATACTAGAAGGAAAGCAATGCAGCCACTTATTATGTCTACAACACTTCATTTTGCGGTTCAGTCCAATATGCTTATTAGGGTCCTGGTATTAGGCTTTCTCGGCTTCTTGGTGGCCATGGCAGTGACGCCACTGTACACAACTGTCGCCTACAAGCGCGAATGGTGGAAGAAGCAACGAACTGAAGCGTGGTCTGGTGGCGCAGCCACTGTTTATAACAAACTCCATGCCGAAAAGCATAAGCGTCATGTACCAAATATGGCTGGGCTGATTTTTATCGCCTCTATTACCTTAGTGACCATAGTGGCTAACCTTAACAGGGGTCAAACCTGGCTCCCACTGGCGGGCATGTTGGGTGCCGGCGCTATTGGTTTGGCCGATGACATTATGAATATTCGCGGTACCAATAAAATTGCTGGCATGAAAGCTGCCTTAAAGTTTAGTCTGTACAGTCTGGTAGCGGTGGTGGGCGGTTGGTGGTTCTACGAAAAGCTCGGGGTTCATACGGTATACTTTCCTGGGGTGCATGCCGTACATATCGGTGTCTTTATCATTGCACTGTTTTGGTTTGTCGTCATTGCTACGGCCAATGCCGTTAATATTAGCGATGGCCTTGACGGGCTAGCTGGTGGCTTGCTGGCCTCGTCATTCGGTGCGTACACAATAATTGCCGGCATCGAGGGCAAATACGCGCTAGCAGCCTTCTGTTTGACGGTTGTGGGCGCCTTATTAAGCTACACCTGGTTCAATATTTATCCGGCGCGCTTCTTTATGGGCGATGTCGGTGCTTTTGCCTTAGGAACAGCACTGGGTATTATTGCCATGCAAACTGACACGGTCTATGTTTTGCCGGTTATTGGTTTTGTGTATGTTATGGAAACTGGCTCGGTTATTATTAATCGTACCTCCAAAAAACTACGCCACGGTAAAAAGGTATTTCTATCGTCGCCAATCCATCACCATTTTGAAGCTATCGGCTGGCCCGAAACCAAGGTAACCATGCGTTTTTGGATTCTCGGACAAGTTGCCGCGGTCGCTGGTTTGGCCTTGTTCTTACTGGGAAGGTACACCTAGGGAATCGTCTGATGAGGCCACAAAGCCGGCAGGGACGGGCTGCATATGTCGGCGCTCGTGACCAAAGTCAAAAAAGTACCGAATTAGGTAGGCGCCATAAGCCTGACTACTGGTTGGTAGCGCTGTGCGTTGTGCTGCTGGCCATCGGTTTAATCGTGGTATACGCTATTAGTCCGGCACTGAGTGCTTCGGCTAAAGTCAGTAGTAATTACTATGTTAGTAAGCAGCTAATTGCCATCGGTTTAAGTGCCGTGGCGTTTGTGATAACTTCCCAGATACCGCTGGGCCAGTGGCGGCGAGCCTATAAGCCGCTGCTTATTATTGCTGGCCTGGCGACATTATTGGCAATTGTCATGCCGGTTAACCCCCAGTATCCAGCCCATCGTTGGGTGCGGCTTGGTGGTTTTTCATTCCAATCGGTCGAGCTATTGAAATTTGCGCTGCTTATTTGGCTAGCCAGCTTTTTGGCCGAGCGAATTCGTTCCGGTGTTATAGGTGACACCAATAAAACGCTCAAGCCGCTTCTTTGGGCCTTAGCAGCCATTGGTTTCATGATTGCTGGCATACAGAGTGATCTTGGCTCAACTGGTGTTATCGTGCTTATGGTGGGGACTATGGCCTTTGTAGCCGGGCTGCCCATGAAGCGCATCTTAATGATTGCCGGTATTATTGCGATTGGCTTGATATTTGCCATCTCTTCCACCCCGTATCGTCGCGAGCGCTTAGCTACTTATTTACATCCAGAAACCAATTGCCAAACCACGGGCTACCAGGAGTGTCAGGCACTGATTGCAGTCGGTTCCGGTGGCATGATCGGTCTGGGACTGGGTCGCAGTGTTCAGGCCTACGGTTATTTACCTGAAGCGGCCAATGATTCAATTTTCGCAATTTACGCCGAAAAGTTCGGTTTTATAGGGGTAATAATCCTCTTGGCGGTGTTTATAGGCTTCTTTGGGCGACTTAAAAGTATTGCCGAGCGCGCCCCCGATGATTTTAGTCGATTGATTGTAGTCGGTATTCTGACGTGGCTGAGTGTTCAGGCTCTAGTTAACATCGGTGCTATGATCGGTCTCTTACCCCTGAAGGGGATTACCTTACCGTTTATTAGTTATGGTGGCACCAGTGTGGTATTTATTGCTGCCGCGGTTGGTCTGGTCTTTCAAATTTCCCGATATACTTCCTATATAGTATTAGCTAGCGATGAAAGGAGCAGCCATGACAATAGTCGTGACCGGCGGCGGATCCGGGGGGCATATCACCCCAATTCTGGCAGTCGCTAGTGAATTAAAACGGCTGCGTCCAGACGTGCGGATTATATATGTCGGCCAAAAGGGCGACAAACTGGCTGATATTCC
>Ga0157374_10002996_pt1 | contig 14134 bp, 14 predicted proteins | sample M25metaG_FD_115308 | JGI IMG/M metagenome (GOLD analysis project Ga0157374, IMG submission 115308) | Miscanthus rhizosphere microbial communities from Kellogg Biological Station, Michigan, USA - M2-5 metaG | ecosystem: Host-associated > Plants > Roots > Rhizosphere > Soil | place: USA: Michigan...
ATACGGGCGGCGACAGGTTTTACCCATCTCTTGACTTTACGGCCGAAAATCCCAAATTAGGGAACAGCTTCGGTTTGGGGACGTATTATTCGGCAGAATACAACTACCATTCATTTGGTGCAGACATCCATTTTTCGCAAAAAACAGCGAACAGGAACGGCGAATTCACCGCGAAGCTGCAAGCCTACTTTGACAAGGTGACGCTGATCTATCCATCGGAACTCATACCCGTATCTATTACACCGGTAGTTACTACTTCAGCCAGTTCCGCAGGCGGGGGGCATAACAACATACCCACCAGCGCACGGAACACCTATTCGGCCTCGTTTGGCTACTCGCAGATCATTAGCCCCCGGCTGCAGATCATGTTCCTGGCCGATGTTGTGGGGCAGAATGGTTACCTGGGATTACCCTTTCACCGGGTTTATTTTACCAATGGTGTTGATAGTGTAGAAAGGTTGCCGTCCAACCGGTTCAAGCTTCCGCTCGGTTTCAGGGCGAATTACTTTTTGGGCGACAATATTATCCTGAAAGCCTACTATCGTTATTATGCGGATAGCTGGGGTATCAGGTCGAATACAGCGGGTATCGAGGTACCGGTCAAATTGAGCCCGTTCTTTTCGGTATCGCCGTTTTACCGGTATTACGACCAAACGGCTGCGAAATATTTTGCGCCGTACGGAGCGCATAGCCAGTCGGAAGCTTATTATACCAGCAATTATGAATACGCGAAGTTCAACGCCAACTTTTTTGGTGTAGGTTTCCGTATCGTACCGCAAAATGGTGTTTTCGGCTCGCCGCACTTCCACGATCTGGAGATCAGGTACGGGCATTATAAGCAAACCACTAATTTAGTATCGAATGTGGTTTCGTTCAGTTTAGGATTTAAATAAAGCAATGACGAGATGAAAATATTGATGCTATATTTTATGCTGGCCTTTTTGCCGGGCGTTACCTGGCAGGGAGATTTTAACCAGGCTAAGGTTGAAGCAGCAAAAGAACATAAACTGATCCTGGTGAATTTTTCGGGCTCCGACTGGTGCGTACCCTGTATCAGGTTGCGGAAGGAAATACTGGAATCGGCGACGTTTGAGGATTATGCCCTGGGCCACCTGGTGCTGGTTCGCGCCGATTTTCCGCGCCAGAAGAAAAATCAGCCCGGCAAGGAACAAATAAAACTGAACGAAGCATTAGCCGATAAGTACAACGCAGGCGGCAAATTTCCTTTTACCCTATTGGTAGACGAGAACGGCAAGGTGCTGAAAACCTGGGACGGGTTCCCGGATGAAACACCAGACAAGTTCGTTTCGGATATACGGACGGCAACGCAGGGCAAGTAATTGCCCTGCAGATCAACTTATACCCAACTTTGTATCATTTGTGATGGTAACATTTTCTTTATCAAAATATTACCTGCAGTTGAAGGTTAGCTATTATTTTCGTCTACCCTGATAGTATTTATCACAATATCACATCGCCATGAAAAGAATTTTTGTTGTTGCCGCAGTCTGGCATGCCCGGCCATGCTTGCTAAGGCCCAGGACCAGCCGCACAAATCCCAACCTGACAGCCTGATCAAGACGATACCGATAGAAGGCCGGTCGTCACGCGAAGCAGGCGATCCGTATTACGTCTATACAATAGGCGGAAAACTTGCCACTCCGGAAGATGTTAAGATGCGCCTGCTGAGGTATGCCCCTTCGGCCTATGAGTACCATGCCGCAAGAACCAATTTCGCCTGGGCATACGTTTCGCTTGGCGGATTTGCATTGAGCGGATTTGCAGCAACGCTTGAATACGTTCATAATAATAAGCATGCCGGCGAAACAGTAGCCATAGTTAACGGGCAGACTGCCTTTGTTTATCAGCACCACAGTTTGGCCGGTGCCTACATCTTTACCGGGATAGCCACTGGATTCCTGACCTCGTACATTATGAACGTTGTGAATGGGGCAAGGCACGGTCGAAAAGCGATCCGGTTGTATAACCAGCAATACGAATAGATTATAGCCATTTCACAAACCAATCCACCAGCATTTGCATTTCAAGCGGTGTGGCCGCATGGCCGATGTTGGGCTGAACATACATCGATAAATTAGATGCATTCTTTGTGCTATAGGCAGCCTTTGCTGAATGGTAGGCGACCATGGCGCCGGGCAGCGGATTGTTGGGATCTTTTTCAGTGTTCAGGATAAGCAGCGGTCGCGGTGCAAAAAGGCGCAGCATCGATGGGCAATCGAATTCGCCGGTGATGCCCGGCACAACTTTATCCCATAAAGCTTGTATGTTTTTTGGGTTGACGGATGTATCGCCAAGATCCTTTGCAGCCTGCTGATGAGCTTCCTGTATGGTCCCAGCGCGGCCTTGCCATTGACCGTTATCCAGCGACCATTTCAGGCTTTGCACGGCGATATCCGATACGGCGACTTTAATGCGTTTATCGACGGACGCGGCCAGCCAGGTTTCGATACCGCCCATGGATATGCCGGTCATGCCGATGCGTTTTGGGTCAACGTCTGGTCGGGTGATGAGATAATCGGTCAGCCGCCAAAGGTCGTAAACGGTATCATAATAGAATGGGTGGGTTTGATGTGCCGGATCTTTATTCTCCCAGGCTTTGGTGATAGCCGCGACATATTCCTTGCTTCCATGCGCATGGCCGCTAATGCGTTCCCCGTGGAACCGCGCATCGATGGCTACGGTCATAATGCCTTTCCTGCAAAGCGCTGTTAGCATTCTTTTAATTTCCGCATTGTCTTTCGATCCCCCTGTTCCATGCAGGAAGATCACTACCGGAAAAGGCCCTTTTCCAGTGATCGGTTTATAGATCAGCGTGGGTACTTTTTCGTTCTGTTCACTATAGAAATAACCGCGTTCAATAATGATTGAATCGGTTTTGGCGGTTTCAAAAGTTGCATTGAAGGGAACTTTTGGCCGGTCCAATAGTTTGTGAAAGTCGGCGGCTACCTGTGCGGGCGTGGGATAAATCGGCGCTTGAGCGAATAAGGAGTTAGTCCATATCACCAATAATAAAAAGATCAGGTGCTTATATTTTGGTGGCATATTTTAAATAGATTGTTTTAAATTTAAATATTTTCAAACTATGTCATTTCGAGCGAGTTGGGTGGGAATGAGCGTAGCGCGAGGAGAAAACTTAGACGATCGTTTACCGTCCGCCTGTACAAGGTTTCTCTTCGCCCCAACCCTGCAGGCCCTGGCCACTCATTCGAAATGACATAATTTGTAAATTAAAGTTAGCAAATCAATTATGAACGCGGCAGAAATTATGACCCAACTGGAAGCCATGGGCAATCCCGGGATCAAGAAAATATTGCTGAACCATGGCGTGAAGGAACCGTTTTTCGGCGTGAAGATAGAGCACCTGAAAACAATTGAAAAGAAGGTGAAAACCGATTACCAGCTGGCCAAAGACTTGTACGCAACCGGGAACGCTGACGCCATGTACCTGGCCGGGCTGATCGCCGACGATCCGAAAATGACCAAAGCCGACCTGCAAACCTGGGTGAAAGCCGCGGTATCCAATAACATCAGCGAGTACACAGTGCCATGGGTAGCCGCAGGCAGTCCGTTCGGCTATGAACTGGCGCTGGAATGGATCGATTCGTCGGAAGCCTACATCGCAGCAGCGGGGTGGAATACGCTAAGCAGTTGGGTGTCTTTGAAACCCAATAACGAGCTCGACATTGAGGCGCTCAGATCGCTGCTGCAGCGCGTAGTAAAAACCATCAATTCATCACCAAACCGGGTGGTATATACCATGAACGGTTTTATCATTTCGGTGGGTGCGTACGTTGCGCCGCTGTCAGACGAAGCAATCGCGGCCGCCAACAAGGTAGGAGCGGTAATAGTTGATATGACCGGAACATCCTGCAAAGTGCCGCCCGCGGTAACGTATATTGAAAAAGCTAAGAGCAAAGGCAGCCTGGGTAAAAAGAAGAAGATGGTGAAGTGCTGATCTTACGGCCCGTCTGCCGCTTCCTTTTCAATGCTGATCGTATAATTGCTGATGTTCCCGGCGCTGGATATGGTTACCTGCGCCGTATATTCCAGCTTTCCGGTGTGCTTGTTTTTCTTCACTTTCACTAATCCGCCCACGTACATATAGCCTTCGTTATTGATGCCATCGTGAATGACGCCGCCATTGTTCAGGTGGATGACCCGGACAATGCCGTCCCGCACGCGCAGCTTCAGGCTGCTGAATTCAGCACTGATATTATCAGGATAACGGAACAAACTGACATCGGCAAAGTACTGGCCGTCGGGCAGGGTTTTGATGGTGTCCGGACGCAATACCGACCCATAACTTTTCGCACAAAATAAGCCGCACAACAACAGGATGACAAGGGCAATCTTCTTCATATTGTAATCAAATATACATTTTTTAGCCGGCCGGTACGGTTGAACACGTTTCCGTTTACCTTTACCGCATGCAACCCAAAGAAGCCTTCAAATTCACCGGCGCAGATGCCGAATATTATGATCAATACCTTGGCCCGATACTGTTTGAGCCTTATGGAAAATACCTCGCATCGCTGATCGATGTTGCGGATAACAGCTCGGTTTTGGAGATCGCCTGCGGAACGGGCCGGGTGACACGACATTTGCGGCGGGCCCTTCCGGGATCAGTAAGAGTAGTAGCTACCGACCTAAGCAGCGATATGATGGATGTGGCCAAACGCGGAATAGACAATACCGGTATCGAATTCAGAACCGAAGATGCGCAGAACCTGTCATTTGCCGATAACACATTCGACCTGGTGATCTGCCAGTTTGGGATGATGTTCCTGCCCGATAAAGCAAAAGGTTTCAGCGAGGTGTACCGGGTTTTGAAACCCGGCGGTAAGTTCCTGTCCTTCACCTGGGACGATACGCTGAATATCCCTTTGTACAAGCTGCTGGTAAACGACCTGATCCTGCCGCATTTTGCGGATGAGGACACGACCCGCTTTTCACCCCCTTCGCAATGCACGACCCGGCAGAGCTGCAAGAATGGATGAGCAATGCAGGGTTCACACATATTGAAGTGAAGCATGTCGCGCTGCGTTCAGGTCCGCATGACAGGCAGGATTCTGTAAATGCCTTTTTCCGTAAGCATAGGCTCGGTAAAGAGCTGGAAGCCAAAGATGGATCGGCATTTGAGCCTACCGCGCAAAAGTTTGAGGAAGAGATAGCCAAACGCTTTGGCGGCGATACACCGATATTTGATCTTTCTGCCCTTTTAACTGCCGGGGTGAAAGCGTAAACCCCACATAATCTATGGTTTATATTTTATTAGTTTACAAACCTTTATAGCGATTTTTACGTTAAAAGGTATGGCTAAAAATGTAAGCAATCGTCCCCAATTGCCAATCGTGAAGCGCGTTACAGACAAATATAACCGGCTGAAAGAAGAGGACAGGCATCTGAACCCGCTTTTCGATATCAAGGAGGTTTCCAAAAGAACACTCCAGCTTGGTATTGCGGCACTATTGACCGGGGTTGGCCTATCCATATACGACGCTTATCTCGGTTTATACGCCTCTTCCATCGTTGTAGCATCATTTTGCTTTTCCATATTGATGGTAATGCTGATGAAATACAAGGGCCACATCGGCAACCTCACCATTTTCATCATTTCCATCGTTTGCGGTTTGCTGATCGCGGCAACTTTTGTCGAAGGGCTGCAATCGGAATTGTACCTCTACTTTTTCCCGATACTGGTGGCGGTACCCATCATCGTGGACATCAAACAAACGCAGTACCGGGAGTCGGTGACATACATTTCCATTATTGTGCTGTCATTCGGGCTGTGTGTTGTAGTTGGGCGAAATATCCATTCCTTTGAAGAAATATCGGCGCAGCAACTGAGGCACCTGGCCTTTGTGAACCGTGTAGTCGCTATTTCGTCGACCATCGTTTTCGCGGTAGCTTACCTGTTTTTTGAAAAGAAATATATTAACGAACTGGTTGACCAGAGCAACCGCACTATCGAGGCGCGTACACGCTTTTTGGCCACCATGGGCCACGAGCTGCGCACCCCGCTAAACGGCATTATTGGTGTAGTGAACCTGCTGCGGCAGGAGAAGAACCTGGCACAACAGGAGGAATATTACCAAATACTGAAGTACTGCTCGGACCACATGCTGCAGCAGGTGAACAACATACTCGATTTCAACAAGATCGAAGCGGACAAGCTGGAAATTCACCCGGTAAAGCTGAACATGTTGCAGTTGCTGAATAATGTGGGTATGCCTTTTGCGGCGTTATTCCAGGAAAAAGGCGTGGAGCTTGAAACCGAGATAGACCCTGCGCTGGATATTATGGTATATGCCGATGATGTGCGCCTCATACAGATATTCAATAACCTTTTCTCCAACGCCCTTAAATTTACGGATAGCGGCAGTGTAAAGCTGAAAGCCGTTTGCAAAAACAAAACAAATGAGTTTGCTGAAGTGGGGTTCAGCATTGAGGATACCGGCATGGGCATAGCCACTGCCGATCAGAAACGGATATTCGAAAGCTTCGGGCAGATATACCACGAGGATACCAAGAAGTTTGGCGGTACCGGCCTGGGATTAACCATAGTACAGCGCTTATTGATGCTGATGGATAGCATCCTGCTGCTTGACAGCCGGGAAGGCCAGGGCAGCAAGTTTACCTTCGATATCAAATTCAGGTATGCCGACGATGAGACGGGCGCGGTTAAAATAAAAGAAAAAACCGGCGACGACCTGGAAGACGTAAAGCTGCTGTTGGTGGAAGATAACCAGTTGAATATGATGGTGGCCAAAAAGATACTCAGCGGCTTTGGGGCCGAAGTGGTACCGGCGTATAATGGCCGGGAAGCACTGGATATTTTGAACCAGGTAGGCGGCTTCGACATTATTGTAATGGACCTGGAAATGCCCGTTATGAGCGGTTATGAAGCCATATTTGAGATCAAAAAACAATACCCGGAGATACCCGCCATTGCGTTTACGGCCTCGTTGGTTGATCAAACGATGCTGAACGACCTGCTCGCAAGCGGCTTTGCTGATTGCGTGCTGAAGCCTTTTCAGCCCAAGCAATTGCTATCGGTTATCAGGAAGCATTTGCCCGTTCCTCACCTGTAAACAGGGCCAAGTCTTGCAATACTCAGCTATAACACGTATCTTGGTTTCTTGTGCCTATATAAAGCCACAACCCAAACCGTGAATCTGACTACTAAAACCGCACAATTTTTCTGCTTAGTACTACTGTCACTAACGCTCTTCGCCTGCAAAAAGGAAAAGAAACCGGTTCCGCCGCCAGTTTCAACTCAGGATATTTTTATGTATTTCGATCCAGCGCACAATGGCAGTAAGGTGAACGAATACATTGTCTGTAAATTGGATGGCGATACCATAACGGGGGTACTCAGTTCGCTGAAGGACACGAGCCGGGTGCTGGCCGCGACATTTACAATAGACGATGGCAGCAAGCTGGCTGTGAACGGCGTGGACCAGCAAAGCGGGGTCACCATTAACGATTTCAAAAGCCCGGTTACTTACACGCTGACCAAAGCCAACGGCACTACAAAAAACTATGTCGTTAAAGTGGTCCGGTATTCGGGGTTGCCTGTTTTCTATCTTACTACCTCGGCGCCGGTGGTATCTAAGGATGTTTACGTTACCGGTAACCTTTCGGTAGATATTAACGATTCGCCGTATCCGCAAACGGTTACCAGCATCGCGCTGCAGATCAAGGGCCGCGGCAATTCTACCTGGGATATGCCCAAAAAGCCCTACCGTTTAAAGTTTGGCAAGAAAACCGCTATGCTGGGCTTCCCCGCCTCCAAAAACTGGGTATTGCTGGCTAATTATGCCGATAAGACATTGATGCGTAATGCCATTGCCTTTGAAATGGGTAAACAGTTCGGTGGTGATTTTACACCTTCGGGCCGGTTTGTGGAAGTGGTGATGAATGGCGAATACATCGGCAATTACCTGTTAACCCAACAGGTGGAGGTTGACCCGAACCGCGTCAATATCACCAGCATGGCGGCAACAGACGTTTCGGGTGATGCGGTTACCGGCGGCTACCTCCTGGAGGTTGACCAGCGCCTTGGCGATAGTATCCATTTCTTTACAACACACGGCCTGGCGATGAATATGAATACCCCTGACGGTACCGTGCCCGCGCAGCAGGCTTATATCCAAAAGTATATCCAGGATACCGAAGACGAATTATTTGCGGCCGATTTTGCCGACCCGGTGAACGGCTATGCGAAGTACATCAATACCGATTCCTTTATCAATTGGTACCTGGTGAAGGAGATAATGAAGGATAACGATGGCAGGGATTTCAGCAGCATTTATTATTTCAAGGACCGCAGCGGCAAGCTGGGCATGGGCCCGGTTTGGGACCTTGACCTGGCGGCCGGGAATACCGATTACAGTGACTGCAAAAACCCGACGGGTTGGTGGATCATGAATTCGGCCTGGTTTAGCCGCTTGTTTGAGGACCCTGCCTTTAAGGCAAAAGTGAAGGCTAAATGGAATGATATTAAAGTGGCAAAGCTGCCGGGCATTCTAACCTTTATCGATAATACCGCTAAGCAACTCGATCTTTCGCAGGGCTATAATTTTCAGCGCTGGGATATATTGAAAATATACGTTTGGCCGAACCCGGTGGTAACAGGCTCATACCAGGGTGAAGTGAAATATACCCGCGACTGGCTCTCGCAGCGTATTGCATGGATGGATGGCCAGATAAGCAGCTGGTAAAAAAGGTATGATTTGATTTTCAGATGGTCGGCAAACCTTAGAATTTGATTACCCCGGTACTATATAGCACATCTAAAACTATTGCTGCCAGTATTACGAAAAAGATGACGAATGACACCTTGTGGCCAAAGTTAAACGTCCAGCCAAGCCCGGTTCTTTTAGGGACCATCAGCGCAGGGTCTTTAGGGTTATAATAAAAAATGCCCATTGTCCAGAGGTCGCTGTTGTCGCGGTCGAATTCGTTCATCAATTACTTGTTGGTTGGTTTCAGGAAAGGCTCGTTTTTCAAAAAAAAGAGGAAATTATCCGGTTCAGCAATGATCTTATCATGCTCGTGCGGGCTATGAATAAATGCCAGCCGGTTGTTCTGCAAAACCTGTGGCGTCACCGCGCTTTCTTCGGCTGATATGTAAGCGATCTTAGCTGTATCCAGCAGCTTCATCATGTCGCGGGTTTCACCATCCGTTCCGCCGTGGTCGGTATAGATGTCGATAAAGCGGTGTTTATCATCAGCCTTTATCCAGGCCATGAATTTCTCGGTTTCGGCATACAGGGCGTCGAACAGGATGGTTTCGTCCACCTTTATCTGCCCGTTTTGAATAATGCGTGCCATTACGCGATAGGCACCACTGTGGCCCGCCAGCAAAATATGCCCGGCTTCCCAATTGCCCCCGATCATATTTTTGGAACGAAGGCCATTCAGCACATCGCCTACCAATGCTTTGAACACGCCAGTATTTTCCAGCTTGCCGCCATAGCTGTCAGGAGCGTCTTTAGTAGTTTCGGCTAAAACCAGCACAGCATTCAACCCCGAGGCCAGGAACTGGCGTACCAGTTGATGATGAACCGCCGCACTATCCACATTGTTGCGCCAGCCATGAAACCAGAACACCAGGTCGACCTTCTTTTTGGCATCCAGGTTTTTCGGTGCGATGATAAGTACAGTACTGTCGTTGTAATGTTCGGCCTGGGTGTATAATACTTTATCGTACATATGCCCCTTTGCACGGCCTGTGTCAGGAAATGAAGTGTGCGATGAAGTGATATGAAAGATGACAGCATTTTGCTGCGCCAACGAAACCGATGCCAATAACAGCAGCGCGAAAAAAACGAACGATGATCTCATAAAAAGGAATTGCGATTAAAAGTACAAAAAGCAATTACACTTCGGTATCACCGGCCCGGCTTTGCGGCCATTTTACTGGTATCCGCAGGTATCTTTAACTGATCGAACGGAACAGGCTTTGCATTTTTCAGTTCCTGCAGCGCGTAATTGGTTTTCTTCCAATCGAATTTCTGTTTTGGCGGTTCGGCGGCACTGCTGTCGGCTTTGCTGTAGAAGGTCGTCAAATGCTCCTTCAAATGGCTGGTCATATTGCTGAATTTGTCCTTATCCAGGCTGATGACCAGCTTGCTGTAGGTTTCGTCGGCCAGGCCATATTCACCAAAACGGGTTGGTTTGCCGGTATCAAAATCCATATCTTCCAGTTGCGGGTCGTGCCCATCCTGCAATTGCTGGGTAATAACGGCAAAGTGCGCCGAACTGGCATCAAAAGCCTTGACAAAAAGGCGCTCCGCTTCGCCGGTAGGCGGCTTGAACTTGAGTGCCCGCAATGGCCCTATCTTTGGCATTATTTGGATGATAAAAGCGGTGATCCGGGTTCGCAGGTTTGGCTTGTCCCGATCCCGGCCATATAGCCTGGTGTATTCGCGCCGTTTTAGCCTGAAATGGAATTTCCGGGCTGTCATGCCGGGTTCTGCTTTCACGATATCCGATTTCTTCATTTGCCAGGCAGTTCGCGTCAGGCCCGGCAATAAGCTGCGTACCGCCCAGCGAAAGGTGGCAATATTTTTATCGAGGTTGCCATTAAATACACTGTCGAGGTTCTCGCCGTAGGTGATCAGGAAGGCACGCTCCAGCACCGGCCGGGCAACGTTGAAACCGATAAAATCATGATACTCCTGCGAAGCATAATTGCCGCGCGCGGTTTGCAGCACATCAAAACCGAACTCCATGCGGCTGTGGTAAATAGGCGCTTGCTCATAAGTTACATGTTCGCCAAACTTCTGTCCGATCTGCGGATACACCAAAGGTTCGGCTACGTTGGTGGCCAGCGAGTGGCCGTATTCATCTGTCAGGTAATGCGAGACGGCGCCCAGCGCAAACGCATATTCATTGATGTTCTTTGACTCGTTCAGCAGGTTTTCCATAAAATCGCCGGTGCGCACGTAATGCACCAGATCGGTAAAATAAACACTGCCGAAAGGGAAATAGCCCATATCGGGCATCAGGCTGCCGCCATAAGCATAAGAATGCGCGATGCGCAGATCATTTTCAGTGGCATTCGGGAATTTGGCTTTAAGCAACGGAATGATGGATTTCTTCCACGATACATCCACAATGGCCAGGTGCGCATATACAGAAAAAGCCTTAGATCGTATGGGATATAAAACAATAAGAAACAGGCTGACGAGCAGATATTTGTAGGGTTTCATTGGGTTGTGAGCGATAGTAAACGTACAATAGCTGAAAGAGCAAAATTGTTTTACTTAGTACCCTAACGCCAGATTTCATTACATTTATAAGCCAATTGAAGATCCATGAAACTAAAAGCTATTTTAGCATCAACACTTATAGTCGCTTTGTCAGCCTCATTCAAACCTGCCGGGAACATGCAATCATATGACGATTATCCGGCCTATTCCGGGAACGATCTCGGCGTTAGCTGGTCGCCCGCGCAAACCATTTTTAAAATATGGGCGCCAACGGCAACCGCAGTAAAATTACGCCTGTATGCGGCGGGCGATGGTGGTAAAGCGCTACACATCATCAGCCTGGAAAAAGCGCAGGATGGTGTTTGGAAAAAAGCAGTCAAGGGCGACTTGAAGAGCCAGTATTATACCTTTCAGGCGCAGATAAACGGGCGCTGGCTGCAGGAGCGCCCGGATATTTACGCCAAAGCAGTGGGCGTGAACGGCAAACGCGGTATGGTGGCCGACCTGAAAGCGACCAACCCGGTCAATTGGGCGAAAGACAAACGGCCCGCACAAAAGAACTTTACCGATATCGTGATCTATGAGCTGCATGTGCGTGACCTTTCCGAGGACCAGAACTCAGGCATCAGGCATAAAGGCAAGTTTTTGGGGTTGACGGAAACCGGGACGAAATCGCCTGACGGTGCTTCGACAGGTTTAGATCATATCAAAGCGCTGGGTGTAACGCATGTTCATTTGCTGCCCTCATTCGACTATAATTCGGTTGATGAAACGCACCCGGATGCCAAATACAACTGGGGTTACGATCCGCTGAATTATAACGTGCCGGAAGGAAGCTATTCGACCAACCCTTACGATGGTAATGTGCGCATCAGGGAATTCAAAGAAATGGTGCAAAAACTGCATGCCAGCGGTTTGCGGGTGATACTGGATGTTGTTTATAACCATACGGCGGATACCGCTTCAAATTTTAACCAGTTCGCGCCGGGGTATTTTTACCGTCATACTGATAAAGGCGCTTACAGCAATGGAACCGGCTGCGGCAACGAGACCGCTTCTGAAAGGCCGATGATGCGTAAGTTCATGATCGAATCGGTTTGTTATTGGGCGAAGGAATATCATTTGGATGGCTTCCGTTTCGACCTGATGGGTGTACATGATATTGAAACTATGAACCAGGTTAGTGCAGCTTTGCACAAGATCGACCCGACCATCTTTATTTACGGCGAAGGTTGGACGGCCGGCAATACACCCCTGCCGGAGGATCAGCGCGCCGTGAAAAAGAACGTGCTTAAGCTGGACAAAGTTGCAGCATTCAGCGACGATATCCGCGACGGCATTCATGGCGGCTGGAGTGATGTTAAAGCCAAAGGTTTTGTAAGCGGGCAGACCGACCTGGCCGAAAGCATAAAGTTTGGCATTGTGGGTTCGGTTGAGCATCCGCAAATCGACTATGCGAAAGTCAACGATTCCAAAGCGCCGTGGGCGAATGAGCCGTATCAAACCATCAACTATGCCTCATGCCATGATGATAACACGCTTTGGGACCGTTTGAAAATTTCGAACCCTAACGCTTCAGAAGCCGACCTGATCAAAATGGATAAGCTAAGCAATGCCATTGTGCTTACGTCACAAGGGGTAGCTTTCCTGCATGCCGGCGCTGAAATGCTGCGCACCAAAAATGGTGTGGCAAATTCCTTCGAAAGCCCGGATGCGATCAACGAGCTGGACTGGAGCCGTAAGACGAAATATAAAGCGGTATTTGATTATTATAAAGGGCTCATCGCTTTGCGCAGGCACCACGCGGCGTTCCGGATGCCATCGGCGCAAATGGTACGCGATCATTTGCACTTTATGGATAGCGGCGAGCCCGGCGTGATTGCCTACCAGCTGACTGGCCATGCGAATGGCGATAAATGGAAAAACATCGTCGTGGTCCTGAATGGCAATGCCGCCGACAAAAAAATCGTCATTCCGCCGGGTAACTGGAAAATGGCTGTTGATGGCACTGCGGTAAATGAGAAAGGGATGAAGACCGTAGCCCGGGGTGAAATGGTGGTTCCGGGCACCAGCGCGCGTGTGTTATTTGAACAATAGCTTAAACTGTCGCTCAGGCACGAAACGTTCCTCCGGAATGTGAAATGATATTGTGCTTTGTTCTACCAACCAGGCGTCCCGATGGGACACGCAGAGAAAGATGTTTTGAGCGATTACGTCCCGGCGGGACGTTTGGTTGGTAGAATACAAATAAAAAAGAGGTTAGCGTTCCATTAGGAACGCCTGGTGATGTTTACGTGAATTTGAAATTTTCCGTATAATAAGGCAGTTGATTATTAACAGTTTTATTGCAACATTTGGTTTGAGCATTCGTTAGCGTGAACAATGGATAATATCACAATAAAAACCCTCGCCAAAAAGCTAAATATTTCCACCTCAACCATATCAAGGGCCTTCAACGGCAGCACGGATATCAACAAGGAAACCAGGGACCGTATACTGGAATACGCCAAAAAACATAATTTTTTGCCTAACCACTATGCCAGTAACCTGCGCGATAAAAAGAGCAAAACCCTGGCGGTTATCGTACCGGAAATAGCGAATGATTTCTTCGCCCAGGCTATCAACGGTATCGAGGAAGTTGCGCGGAAGAAAGGATTTTATATACTGCTTTATCGTACCGATGATATTTTTGAAAAGGAAGTATCCTTCGTCAATTACCTGAACAATGGCAAAGCCGATGGCATCATCATGTCGGTATCGGGTGAGGCGAATGATCACAACTATCTGCGGGCACTGGCACAGAAGAATATCCCGATCGTGTTCTTCGACCGTGTTTATGAGGATATTGATGTGTCCAAGGTCACCACCAATGACTACGACAGCAGCTTTGAAGC
>Ga0157374_10002997_pt1 | contig 14129 bp, 14 predicted proteins | sample M25metaG_FD_115308 | JGI IMG/M metagenome (GOLD analysis project Ga0157374, IMG submission 115308) | Miscanthus rhizosphere microbial communities from Kellogg Biological Station, Michigan, USA - M2-5 metaG | ecosystem: Host-associated > Plants > Roots > Rhizosphere > Soil | place: USA: Michigan...
CGCAGACTGGAAGAAAATTTCGGGAACGTTACAAAACGACATCCTGAAGGAATACATCGCGCAGAAGGAGTACATCTATCCTCCCGCACCTTCGATGCGGCTGGTGGTGGACACCTTCGAGTTTGGATCGAAATTCACACCCAAGTTCAACACCATCTCGATCAGCGGATACCACATCCGCGAGGCAGGCTCGACCGCCCTGCAGGAACTGGCTTTCACTCTGTACGACGGCGTCGAATACGTAGAGTGGGCCCTGCGTCGCGGACTCGACGCTGACGACTTCGGTCCGCGTCTTAGCTTTTTCTTCAATGCCCATAATGATTTCTTTGAAGAAATTGCCAAGTACCGGGCTGCGCGAAAAATCTGGTACCAGGTGATGAAGGACCGTTTCAAGGCGAAGAACCAGCGGAGTTGGCTGATGCGCTTTCACACTCAGACCGCAGGCGTCTCCCTCACGGCACAGCAGCCCATGAACAACATTGCCCGCGTCGCGCTGCAGGCTATGGCGGCAGTGCTGGGTGGAACCCAATCGCTGCACACGGATTCCTACGATGAAGCACTTGCCCTGCCCACTGAAGAAGCCGCCCGCATCGCACTACGCACACAGCAGATCATCGCTTATGAATCCGGAGTGACGCAAACAGTTGATCCGCTCGGAGGTTCATATTTTCTTGAAGCCTTAACGCTCGAAATGGAAAAAGGGGCCTTCGATTATTTCGGCAAACTGGACGCCATGGGCGGCATGGTCAAAGCCATCGAGCGTGGATATCCCCAGAAAGAAGTCGCCGAGGCCTCGTATCAATATCAGCGCGCCGCTGAAGCCAAAGAAAAAATCATCGTAGGCGCCAACGAATTTGTGATCGAAGAAGAACCGCCGCACACCCTCTACATCGATGAGAGCGTGGCACAGCGGCAATCAGAAAAGCTGAAGGCTCTGCGTGCGCGGCGGTCGAATGAAGAAGTCCAGCGACGCCTCAGTGCGTTGAAAAAAGTGTGCGCCGAAGAATCACGAATGTCGGCAAACGGAGAAATCTCGTCCGCCAACACCATGCCCTACATTGTGGATGCTGTGCGTGCCTACGCCACGGTAGGCGAAATCTGCGAAGCTCTGCGCGAAGTGTTTGGCACTTACACCGAAGTAAGCATTACATAGAGATCTGTCTGTGTGGGGAGAGCAGCCCCCGCCCGCCTGTTTGCCTGCATGTCCCAACTGTTGGCGATCGGACGTTTGAGGTCACAAATTGTGACCTCAAGTGGGAATTTTGTGGGTTTTGAGGTCGCAAATTGCGACCTCAATCAGGCGGTATACTTTTAGAATCCTATGCCTAAACGCCCGGCACAGCTCGCTATATCCGTAGAATCGCGGATTCTAATCCTTCGCCACCAGCGGGTGATTCTCGACAGCGATCTAGCCGAGCTTTATGCCGTACCTGTCAGACAGTTGAACCAGCAGGTTAAGCGCAATCGCGACCGATTTCCGACCGATTTCATGTTTCAACTTACGGCCAAAGAGGAGCAGGCTTTGAGATCACAATTTGTGATCTCAAAGAAAGGCCGTGGTGGTCGCCGCTACCCGCCCTACGCCTTCACTGAGCACGGCGCGATCATGGCGGCGACTGTTCTTAACTCCAAGCAGGCGATTGAAATGAGTGTTTTCGTGGTTCGCGCCTTCGTACGCATGCGCGAAATGCTGGCCAAAAACCGCCAGCTTGCTGCCAAGATCAATGAACTGGATCGCCGCCTGGAGACTCACGACACCGCAATTCAGGACATCATCGAAGCCATCAAGGAGCTCATGCTTCCGGAAGAGCCCTCCAAGCGCAAGATCGGGTTTCAGATTCCGCCTGGCAAGAATTGAATCCTGAAACCCGCGGGCGAGTCGCCCGCGACCACACAGACACACACAACCAACTATTTCCGCCGCTGGCGGTACAAAGTTCCGTCTACCTGCTTAGCCATGGCCTCGATGTCCAACGGAACATCCAGGAACTTCGCAACAGTCTCAGCTGTCACTTTCGGTTCGCGCAGCACGGCATGATATTGCAAGCGACACACCTTCACGTGGGGCTTGCCATTGAGCCAGCCGTAGACGTCGGACAGGTGATCCTGAAACGCGCGCGCCACCACGGAATTATCTTCGCCTGGATCGAAATTCCCTCGCCGGCGCAGCATCTCATCTTGCGAAGCCATCACCTCCGGCAATGGGCGCTGCATGAAGATGACTCGGTATTCATGTTTCGGTGGAAGCGAAAGCAAAAGTTGCGAAATCACTTTCACTGCCTTGCCTTCCGCCTCCGCGATGCAAGTTGGATCTTTGGGTAGTTGCTTGATGCGCTCCCATTCCAAATATCCACGCGGGTTATCGACATCCGCCCGCCGTTCGCCATCAGAGAGTATCGGCATGCCACCCGCCGCCATCATTTGCATCATCAACGACGTACCCGAACGCGGTAAGCCCGAAACGATTGTGATCATGAGTTCCTTTCGCAAAGCTACATACTAAACGGTGACGGGCAAGCGTAGTGCGGACGGTCTCGCCCGCGTGCTGGAAGCGATCGAAAAGCGGAAAGGAACCGTGCTAGACTGACGAACTTGTCACCGACTACTAGAAGACGCTTTCTGCAACAATGCGCCACCACCGCGGCTGGAGCGTGGATGGGTCCCGGTCTGGCCTACGCAAGTCCCGCTCCCGACCTGAAATTTCCAACACAGCCACGGGAACGCATCGCCATCGCTTCATATCCTTTCCGCGAGTTCATCGCTGGCCCGGAAAGCAAAGCTGCGAAGCCGATAGACTTGAAAGATTTCGCCGCCCACGTCGTGGAAAAATTCCAGGTCAACAAGATCGAGCCCTGGACTGGACACTTCCCTTCGACCGACTCGAAATATCTGGAGCAATTTCGAGCGGCTGTGGAGCAGGCGAACGCGGCAATCGCGAACATTGCGGTGGATGGAGAGCACAGCCCCTACGCGATGGACCATTCCGAGCGCGAGCAGGCTATCGCCTTCAGCAAGCAGTGGATCGATAACGCGGTGATCCTCGGCTCACCTAGCATCCGCACCAATATCGCACAAGCGAAAAGTGCGAAGCCGGACCTCAATCGCGCTGCGGAAAGCCTTTCACGGGTGGCTGAATACGCAGCGTTGAAGAACATCGTCGTCACCCTGGAGAACGACAATCCGATCAGCGAAGATCCGTTTTTCCTGGTAGCGCTGGTCAAGAAGGTGGCCAATCCATGGCTGCATACGCTTCCTGATTTCGGCAACACCCTCGCTGCCCACAAGCCCGCCTATGCATACAGCGCTCTGGATGCTATGTTTCGCCACGCCTACTGCATCTCGCACGTGAAATCCTCCGAAACCAATCGCAAGGGTGTCACCGTACATGTGGATATGGCGAAGGCATTCGCCATGATGAAGCAACACGCCTACAAGGGATACTGTTCGATGGAATGGGACGACGCCGGCGATCCCTACCAGAAGACGGCCGAGCTGATCTGGCAGACTGTCCAGTATCTTTCGTAAAATGTACTTCTTTGCGTCCTTCGCGGAACCCTTTGCGACCTTTGCGGTTAAGAGCTTTTAATCGTAAGCATGCGAAAAGCCGTCAATCACCTGAAGAAATCCGATCCCATACTGGCAGCGATCATCGAACGGGTGGGGCCATGCCGCATGGAGTTTGGACCGCCGGAATTTCACAACCTCGCCGAATCCATCGTTTATCAGCAACTGAATGGAAAGGCTGCAGCCACCATCTTTCAGCGCTTCGCGGCTCTTGCCGGCGAACCGCTCACGCCGGAGGGGATCCTCAAACTCACCGATGCGCAACTCCGCTCGGTAGGATTATCCAAGCAGAAATCTTCCTATCTGAAAGACATGGCAGCGCGCGCGTCCCGAGGTGAACTTGATTTCACGCGCCTGCCCGAGATGACCGATGACGAGGTCATCAAGCATCTGATTCAAGTAAAAGGCGTGGGAGTGTGGACCGCACATATGTTCCTGATGTTCACGCTGAGGCGTCCGAATGTTCTGCCCACCGGCGACTACGGCATCCAGATGGCAATGAAGAAGCACTACAAAAAGCGCAAGATGCCCAAGCCAGAAGTCATGGCGAAAATCGCGAAATCCTGGGAACCCTACCGTTCGGTGGCATGCTGGTATTTGTGGCGCAGTCTCGACATTAAAACCGTGTAGAACAACGATTGCAGATTTCGGATTGCAGATTTCGGATCCAAATCGTACTTGCATCGAGGTTCTGATTTTCAATCTGAAATCTACAATCTCAAATCTACAATCTGATCGCCGGAATCCCCACGCCAGCGGTAACCGTGCGCCTCTGTCCCCGCTGTGGTTAAATGGTGTTCGATGGCTGACTTGAAAATCCGCGTGCTGGTGGCGAAGCCCGGCCTCGACGGACACGATCGCGGAGCCAAAGTGATAGCCCGCGCGCTGCGCGATGCCGGCATGGAAGTTATCTACACCGGCCTGCGGCAGACTCCTGAAATGATCGTGACCGCGGCGCTGCAGGAAGATGTTCACGTCATAGGCCTGTCGATTCTCTCCGGCGCACACAACGCCATCGTTCCCCGCGTGATGGACTTGCTTAAGCAGAATAAAATGGATGACGTGCTGGTGGTTGTCGGCGGCATTATCCCCAATCAGGACATGGAAAACCTCAAGAAGATTGGCGTGGCGGCAATTTTCCAGCCCGGTACATCCATGGACGACATCGTCCAGTTCATTCGCGCCAACGTCAAACCGCGCGGCGTACACGCGGTCTGATATTCATGTCCGAAATCAGCACTTCACGCCTCAAGGAAATCCTCCAGCGTACCGTTGGCCCGGCGCCGTGGTATTGGAAGACCTTCTCCGCATTTATTTCGGTCTCGGGACAGCGGTTCGTATGGACCCATCACGGCAGTGAGGGGCCGCTCGGCTATCTGGTCAGCCTGGGATTACAACAGGAACCGGACAAGCCCCGCCTCGGATTGAATACATATTGCCGCCCTTTTTTTGTACCACCGTCTTACCTGGGAGTGTGGTGTCCCGAGGGCAGAAGCATTCGCATCGTGTGCTTCGATCCCGATCATCTCAAGGTTTTCGATTTGATCGAAATCGCCGGTTGGTTCAAACCGTCGGCTGATCGGATTTATTCAGCGACAGAGCCCGTAGCGGATTTCGAGATTTCGCTCGGCCTTCATCCTGGCATGCACAAGATCGAAGTACCGCCGGAATTGCAGACGGTGGACGAACTGATAATTCCAACCAGCTATCCGGCCAAAAGTCCAGACGATCCAGCCTTCGCGCTCTACGTCGTTTATCCGAATGCCGGACTGGTCGAGGTCCTGCCGCAGAAATGGTTCACGGCCAGCCAGTATCAGGTAGGGAAGCAATGGATTCCCCGGGCGGCGCGCGATCCGGAATCCCATCGTATTTTTGGAGAGTGTTTCGGGACTGGCAGTTTTCTGCTTGAGGAAGACGGATGCCGTCTGGAACGATGGCTGGAGAAGAGCAGTTAGGTGCGGTTGCGTGATTAGACGGTTTTGCCCTTAAACCTGAGATCGACAATCCTAAATCTGAAATCTCTGGCTAGGCGAATTCGGAAAAACATGAACCACCAAGGACACGAAGGAACGCCTCAGAAAGAAGCCTTCGTGATACTTAGTGTCCTTAGTAGTTGGGGCTCTGTGCTCGCGGTGCCGTTAAACTGACCCATTACGATCCTTTCGTCGTTTGCCCCATGCTCCTCCATTGTTATACGTTAAGCTGATTCAGACTCCTCACTCATGAGCGAACGTATTGATCCCGGAACGCCTTCGAGTTCCACTGTTCTCGAATCGCACATCGATCCCACCTCGGCGCGCTTCGAAGCCAACATGCGCTTTCTGGCCGATCTGGTTTCGCAGGTGCGGAACGAGGAAGAGAAAATTCGCGAAGGCGGCGGGCCCAAAGCAATCGAGAGCCAGCACAGCAAAGGACGCCTCACTGCGCGTGAGCGCATCAATCTATTGGTCGATCCCGGATCGTTTTTCGAGCTAAGCGCGTACGCCGCCCACGGCATGTACGAAGAGTGGGGCGGAGCCGCCGCCGCCGGCGTCATTACCGGGTTGGCTCGCATTCAAACCCGGCTGGTGATGATTATCGCCAACGACGCTACCGTAAAAGCCGGAGCATTTTTCCCCATGACCGCGAAGAAAGTGATTCGCGCTCAGAATATCGCGATAGAAAATCGCGTACCGACGGTTTACCTCGTGGACTCTGCCGGAGTTTTTCTCCCTCTCCAGGAAGATGTCTTTCCCGACACCGACGATTTCGGGCGCGTGTTCCGCAACAACGCCGTTATGTCGGCCATGGGTATTTCGCAGATCGCCGCGATCATGGGGATGTGCGTGGCCGGTGGCGGATATCTACCGGTGATGTGCGATCACGTGCTCATGACGGACGGCAGCGGCCTTTTTCTCGCCGGACCGGCTCTGGTGCAGGCCGCCATTGGCCAGAAGGTCTCTGCCGACGAACTGGGCGGAGCCGCGATGCACTCCGCGATCAGCGGCACGGTCGATTTTCGCGAGCCCAACGACGAAGCTTGCCTGGCCCGGATCCGCGCCATTATCGAGAAGTGGGGATACCGCCGCCAGTCACCCTGGGACCGCCGCAAGCCGCAGCCTCCCGCGCTGGCCTCGGAAGAAATCTACGGCATCTACGATTCGTCGCCCGCGCGTCCGTATGACACCAAGGAAATTCTTGCCCGCATCGTGGACGGCAGCCGCTTCGACGAGTACAAGGCCGAATACGGCAAGACCATTATCTGCGGCTACGCGCGCATCGGCGGCTTTGCAGTAGGTATCGTCGCGAATCAGAAGCTGCACGCGCAGCAGACCGATCACGAAGGCCACAAAAGGCTTGAGTTTGGCGGCGTGATCTATACCGAGTCCGCGGAAAAAGCTGCCCGCTTCATCATGGACTGCAATCAGAACCTGATTCCGTTAGTTTTCTTCCACGACGTAAACGGATTCATGGTAGGGCGTGATGCGGAGTGGAGCGGCATCATCAAAGCGGGCGCGAAGCTGGTGAATGCGGTGTCCAACTCCGTCGTCCCGAAGATCACGGTGATCGTCGGCGGCTCCTTCGGAGCGGGACACTATGCCATGTGCGGAAAGGCTTACGATCCGCGTTTCGTTTTCGCCTGGCCGACTGCACGCTACGCGGTTATGAGCGGAGATTCGGCCGCAAGTACGCTGGTGGAAATCAAGATCAAGCAACTGGAACGCAGCGGCAAAAAGTTGAGCGACGAAGAGCGCAAAGAACTTTTCGAATCGGTGAAGAAAACCTACGACGAACAAACTGATCCGCGCTACGGAGCTGCCCGTTTGTGGATCGACAAGATTATCGACCCAGTAGAAACCCGCGACGCAATCACCCAGGCGCTCGAAGCGGCCGCGCTAAACCCGGATGTGCCCGAGTTTAAGGTCGGGGTGCTGCAGACTTGAAGGCAAGACGCAACGGATTTCGCGGATTTCCGCGGATCAAGACAAGAATTAGAATTGTCCGTGAGAATCCGTGAAATCCGTGGCCTGATTTGTGATGTCCAAACCCGTAAAACTCGTTGAGTGTCCGCGTGATGCCTGGCAAGGCCTCAAAGGGCAGATTCCTGCCTACATCAAGACTGACTACCTGAAAGCCTTGATCACCGCTGGATTCAAGCACATCGACGCCGTATCGTTCGTCTCGCCGAAAGCTGTTCCGCAGATGGCTGACTCGGAAGAAGTGCTGAAAGAACTCGATCCGCCTGACGATGTTGAAATTATCGGTATCGTGGTCAACGAAAAGGGCGCGCAGCGGGCGATAGCAACCGAGGCGGTCAAGACCCTGGGTTTCCCATATTCCGTTTCGCCAACTTTCTTGCAGAATAATCAGCATCAGTCTTTGGAAGATGCTATCGACGAACTGGAGAAGATAACGAACAAGGGTGAACCAGCCGGGCTCGATACAGTGGTTTATATTTCGATGGCGTTTGGCAATCCTTACGGCGATCCGTGGAACATCGGCGAAGTGGTCGACGCTGTGGATCTTCTCGAATCACTCGGGGTTCGCACGATCTCGCTGGCCGATACCGTGGGAATGGCCGGGCCGGCGCAGATCCGTGAACTCTTCTCGGCAGTGAATTCGAAGTTCGACTATCTGGAAATCGGACTGCACTTGCACAGCCGCCCCGATCAGGCTGCGGAGAAGATTCAGGCCGCGTATGATGCGGGCTGCCGTCGTTTTGATTCGGCGCTCGGCGGATTGGGCGGATGTCCCTTTGCGCAAGATGCTTTGGTGGGAAATATTGCGACTGAGAAGGTTATCGAAGCCTTGCAGCTAAGAGGGGCAGAGTTGCCGCCGCTGAAGTCGTTGGACGTGTTGCTGCGAATCTCAGCGGAACTCGGCGGCCGGTACACGGAATCCGCAGCGGCCGATTAATATTTGACACTAACATGGAATTCAAAACCATTCAACTTGCGTCCGATTCCGGCGTCGCCACCATTACGCTCAACCGTCCGGAGAAGCGCAACGCCATCAGTCACGCGCTGGTGGAAGAACTGCTCGCAGCTTTCGACGAGATTGAACGATCGTCAGCCCTTGTCGTGATATTGACCGGCGCAGGCAAAGCCTTTTGCGCGGGCATGGACCTCGACGAACTGAAAGCTCTGCTGGGTCGGACGCACGAAGAGAATGTGCAGGACTCTTCCCGGATGGCCCGCATCTTTCGCCGCATCTACGATTTTCCCTTGCCGACCATCGCTGCAGTGAACGGCGCGGCCATCGCCGGTGGAACGGGATTCGCCACCATGTGCGATTTCACGCTGGCCGTGCCCGAAGCCAAGTTCGGCTATACCGAAGTTCGCATTGGATTCGTGCCTGCCATCGTTTCCTCGATGCTGGTTTGGCAGGTCGGACACAAAATCGCCCGTGACCTACTGTTAACCGGAAGGCTGATTGATGCCGCAGAAGCTCACGCCCTTGGACTGGTCAACGAAGTGGTCGAACCATCACGTCTGATGGCGAGAGCTCGGGAACTGGCGGCGCAGCTCATGGAGAACAGTCCGTCGTCGGTTCGGGCGACCAAGCGACTGATCAACGGATTTATCTCGGGACAGCTCGATCACCAGATCGCCGAGGCTGTCGAGGACAACGCCCGCATCCGGACCACGGCCGACTTTCGCGAAGGCATTGCGTCGTTTCTGGAAAAGCGCAAGCCGCGCTGGAGTACCAAGTGAGCGCCTTGCAAGAAAACGGACGAAACGGCAAAGGCGGCGTAGTCTCTGAGAGCCGCGTGCGAGTCCGCTACGCCGAAACCGATCAGATGGGAGTGGTTTACCACGCCAACCATTTCATCTGGTTCGAAATCGGACGCGTCGATCTTATGCGACAGTTGGGTTTCACCTATCGCGACATGGAGCGCGACCACGGATGCTTCATCCCGGTAGTGGACGCACGCTGCCGCTACAAGGCTCCGGCACACTATGACGACGAAATCATCGTCCGCACCCACCTAAGGAACGTTCGCGAGTCCATGATCCATTTCGGTTACGAACTGGTGCGGGCGAGTGATGGCCAGGTGCTGGCGGAAGGTGAAACCATGCACATGATCCTCGATGCCAAGATGAAGGCATCATCGTTGCCGCCAAACATCGTGAAAGTATTTCGCGAAGGAGCGGAGAAGTAGTCTGGTCTTAGAAACCAGAAACTAGAAACCGGAAACTGCCTTTGAACGCTTTACACATAAACGGAGAAGACCTCACCCTCGAAGCGGTGCGCGAAGTCGCGCGCGATCGTCGCGCTGTGCTTCTCCATGCCGAGGCCAGCGAGGCCGTCGATCGCGCCCGCGCCGTAGTCGACAACCTGGTAGGGGAAAACCGAGTCTCTTACGCCATCACCACCGGAGTCGGTAAACTCGCTGATGTTCGCATAGCAGGTGACCAGATTCGCGAACTTCAAATCAACCTGGTGCGATCCCATGCTGTTGGTGTGGGTGAGCCGCTCTCTGTCGCAGAGACTCGCGCCATGATGCTGCTGCGCGCAAATTCGCTCTCCAAAGGACATTCCGGCGTGCGAGCGGTGGTCATCGACACCATCTGCGAAATGCTGAATCGCGGCGTCACCCCGATGGTGCCTTCGCAAGGCAGCGTAGGAGCCAGTGGTGACCTCGCTCCGCTGGCGCACCTGGCGCTGGCGTTGGTAGGCGAAGGCGAATGCCTGGACGAAAAAGGCGCACGCATTCCCGCCGCCGATGCCATGAGCCGCGCTCAAATCAAGCCTCTTGTATTGGAAGCCAAGGAAGCCGTTTCGTTAATCAACGGAACGCAGGCCATGCTTGCGGTTGGGATTCTCGCACTGCTCGCCGCGGAAATACTTGCAGACACTGCTGACGTCATCGGAGCACTCTCGCTCGACGCCCTACGCGGTACAGATGTGGCGTTCGACGAACGCATTCATCGGGCTCGTCCGCACGCCGGCCAGCTTAAGACGGCAGCCAACCTGCGCAAAATGCTCGAAGGCAGCGGTCTGCGCGAGTCGCACCTCGACTGCGAACGTGTGCAGGACGCATACTCCTTGCGTTGCATGCCGCAAGTCCACGGCGCCGTGCGTGACACTCTGACCCACTGCCGCGAAGTAATGGAAATTGAAGTCAACTCTGCGGTCGACAATCCGCTGGTGTTCATGAGGAGAGAATCAGAAGGCCAGGCCGACGTCATCTCCGGCGGTAATTTCCACGGTCAGCCGCTGGCTTTCGTCCTGGATTTCCTGGGCATCGCCCTCACCGCGCTGGCCGGCATCTCCGAGCGCAGATTGGAGCGCCTGGTAAATCCAGCCCTGAACGAAGGTCTGCCGCCATTTCTCGCTCCTGGCGCCGGACTGAATTCCGGTTTCATGATGGCGCAGGTCTCGGCTGCGTCGCTGGTCAGCGAAAATAAAGTGCTTTCACATCCCGCGTCGGTGGATTCGATCACCACTTCCGGCAACAAGGAAGATTACGTTTCCATGGGAATGACGGCGGCGCTCAAACTGAAATGCATCGTGGAAAATTCCCGTAACGCTATGGCGATTGAAGCCATGGCAGCAGCCCAGGCCCTGGATTTCATGGCTCCTCTCAAGACTTCGAAACGAGGACAGGCGGCGCATGCGGCGATCCGTTCAGTGAGTGCCACGATGGATAAAGATCGAGTGATGTATCAGGACTTCGCCCGCATATCGGACTTGATTGCCAGCGGCAGAGTGGCGGAGGCGTTGCGGTAGTGGGTGCCCCATCTTCGTCTCTCCGTTTTTTGGAGAGACAGGGTGGGTCTGTCAACGTCTCCCGCCCTGTCGTTCCAAAGAACGGAACGACGAGGACGGGGCAGCCGCGGTTAGAGCCCTAGCTCAACTGCGATTCCCTTCATTGCCTCGATACAGAAGGCGATATGCTCTTCTAAGTCCACTCCCAGATCCGCGGCGCCGTCCACAATGTCTTCGCGCTTCACGCTGCGGGCAAACGCTTTGTCTTTCATCTTTTTCCGGACCGACTTGGGCTCAACTTCCGCCAGAGACTTTCCTGGCTTTACCAGAGCGCACGCCGTGATGAATCCTGCCAGCTCGTCGCAAGCGAAGAGTGCCTTTTCCATCGGAGTATCCCTGGTTACGCCGGAATATTCGGCATGGGACATGATGGCGCGGCGGATCGCATCCGAATATCCGCGTTCTTTTAATATTTCATTTCCCTTATAGGGATGGTCGTCGAGGCTGGGATACTTCTCATAGTCGAAGTCATGCAGCAGGCCAACCGTTCCCCACAAATCTTCCTCCGTGGGAGATCCCGGATGAAATTTGCGGGCATACGCGCGCATGCAGGCCTCCACAGCCAGTCCATGCTTGCGTAAACTTTCTGATTGGGTGAACTCAGTTAGTAACCCCCACGCCTGTTCTCGATCATTCATGTTTTCTTACCTGTTTTCTCCGTCTTTTCTCCGGCTAACTTTGCTTTTACCACGAGGCATTTTGTTTTTGACCCGTGAATGTTCTTGACATCCACAGGTGTTGTACCTCAGATTACGTTGCAGGTTGGAACGAAGTTTTTCTCGTTCCGGAGAAGCCCCCGCTCTGGCCCTCCCACACCTAGATGGCCACTACCCTTGCACCAGTAGACTCAAGGGAAGTAGTTCGTTGCGATCACTGCCTGCTGGTCCAGTTCCGTACCACCAATGATCTTTGCCGCCGGTGCCACGCCTCGTTAGACGAGGAAGAGCCGGAAGTTGTCATGGCCCCGCCACCGCCGCAGATGATGCCGGCGAATGGCAATGGCCGCGGACATCTGAACCTGGCGACATCGATCCGCTCACTCCGCTTGCGAAGCGGGCTCAGCCAGCGGCAGCTGGCGGCGCGCATGTCGGTCCCCCGGACCTACGTGTCAAAGATCGAAAACGAAAAAGCTACCCCGACCCTTTCCTCACTGGAACGGCTGGCCCGCGCACTGGAAGTCACGGTGCCCGACCTGCTCTCTGGCGGAGAACGCAACCGTCAGGAAGAAATCGGCGAACTGATGAAAGATCAGTTCATCGCGGACCTGATGCCGTTCGTGTCCCAGCTGAACGGGATGCAGTTGTCGAGTGTACTGGCGCAGGTCCGTGACTTGACTCTGCGTCCACGCCGCAGCGCTTAGTAAATGTGGGCGCGAGCGCCCCGATCGTGCGGCAGCATTGATCGGCGCCGCAGCACGAGTGAGGACGCTCGCGCCTAGATCGACAACGATTTTTATCCGGGCAACCACCAACCGAAGCCGGGGCTAAAAAGCCCCGGTTGTTTTTTTTTCGCAAATGCCCCGCTATTTCTCGCTCAGATACGATTCCTTGTACTCCAGATAATTCCGGGCGTAGCGCATGATCGTTTCCTGATCCTTCTCATCCAGCTTGCGGCGAAACTTTCCCGGAGATCCCATCCACAACGATCCGGGTTCGACGATCGTCTTCTCGGGAATCAATGTACCCGCCGCGATGATCGACCCCGCGCCAATATGCGCTCTATTCAGAATGATCGATCCCATTCCGATCAGGCAGCGGTCTTCGATGGTGCAGCCATGCAGCGTGACGGTATGGCCTACCGTCACGTACTCGCCCAGGAATACGCCGTACTGTTCTTTCATGCCGTGCAGCACGCTGCAGTCCTGCACGTTCGAGTGAGCGCCGATGCGGATCGAGTGCACGTCGCCACGCAACACAGCATTCATCCAGATGCTCGCGTGCTCACCCAGAACCACATCGCCGATGATCTGGGCCGAGTCGTCAACGTAACAGGATGCTGGAATGGTGGGTGTGATGCCTTTGTAGGAACGGATCATGTTTATCTGAGAGTGAAACTGAACATATCACGGGAAGGGTTTGTAGCGCCGGCGTCCCGCCGGCGCTACAAGATCAATTTTCTGTCGGCACCGGCACCCTTGGCGTGGCTGGCGTCCGTGGAACTTTTGGCGCCGCCGGCACCTTGGGTGGCACTGGCGCTTCCGCTACCGTCGAGCCTCTGCGCAATTCGATTCCGCCATGCTCGTTACTGATGACCAGATGCGGACCACCCGTACCGACCGTGCCGCTGGCAGATCCCTTATCATCTCCGTTTTCAATCTTCAGAGCGTCGAAGTCTGATTCGATTTCTCCGCCGCGAGCATGGGCATCCAGCTGGAAAGCAGCTTTGTCGGGAACATAAAGTTGGACGTCGCTGTTCTTGTTGGTGACCTGTACATTGCCCAGCTTGGCCATGTGAATTTCCACGGCCCCGTTTGAGTTCTCCAGCCGTACGTCGCCGCTCACTCCCTGCAGACGCACATCCTTCGACCGGGTCTGCAAACGGAACGGTCCAATCAGGTCGCTGGCTTGCAGATCGCCAGAATCCATATCGAGGTCGCCGTTCAGTTGTGAGAACTCCATGTCGGTGCGGGCGGACTTGAAGGATACAGCTCCGACAATTTTTGCCAGCTTGACGTTGTCAAACTCGCCATTTAGCCGGGCCGCGCCTTTTACGTCCGCCAGGGAAACGTCGTCGCCTCGTCCATCCACGGAAACGTCGCTTGAAATGCCTGATACTCGTGCGGAGCCACCGGACAGGTTCAGGTTCAGTTTGCC
>Ga0157374_10002998_pt1 | contig 14128 bp, 14 predicted proteins | sample M25metaG_FD_115308 | JGI IMG/M metagenome (GOLD analysis project Ga0157374, IMG submission 115308) | Miscanthus rhizosphere microbial communities from Kellogg Biological Station, Michigan, USA - M2-5 metaG | ecosystem: Host-associated > Plants > Roots > Rhizosphere > Soil | place: USA: Michigan...
ACCGCTTGAAGAGCCGGGCACATTAGACATCGACCACGACGAAAATGAAGATGAAGACCAGTCACAGCAGCCTCAACCGGTGCCAAAAGAGCCAGAGCCCCAAGTTCACGTCGACGCTGACGGCCTACTTATTACCGATGGCGATGAACTTCCACAGATTTCCCAAGTCCGCGGTGTCGGGTCTAATGGCCAGGCAACCGAAGGGGGAAGTGAATCGGGCCATGAGCGCATGACCGAGCCACCTACATTTGGCGATGGGAACCTGACGGCCAACACACAACCTGAACAATATGATCCGCCAACTGAAGATTTGGTGATGCCTTCATCGGCCGACAACTCGCTCCTTACTCACAACGAACACACGCTCGACGAAAAGCAGGAACCAGGAGGAGGTGCTATGCTTCCGCCGTTGCCGCAAGCTCCGACTCCGCCGCCTAGTTTCGCGCCGCCGGCATCTGAACCCACAGCATTTGTCCCGCCACTACCTGAGCCGCCAACTCAACCGGCCGCACCAGCTCCTATGCCCGCGCCCAGCTTTACGCCACCGCCATTGCCGCCGACTCCTCCCGCTCCAACACCTCCACCTGCACCAGTTTCCAATCCTTTTGCTCCTGAACCGCCAACCCTCGCGGATATAGAAAACTCAGTCCATAGTCCGCACACGAGTCAGCCGGCCCAACCAGCCGCACCAACATCCAGTGACGCATCGGATCTCGACAGCGCCCGCAGCGCAGTTGAAGCAGCTTTAAGCGGTGTTTCGGGACAGGATCCGCTCCAACCAATTACAGCTTTGAACGCTCAACCACTCGGCGGTAGCTTAAATCCGACACCTACCCCTGTTCCGAACGCAGGATTCAGCGAGCCTACTCCCGGGAATACGCCCGCAGACGATGCATTAGACATGCCGTTGCCATCCAGCCCGTTCGGCCCCGGCCAGCAATCGACTCCGGCTACTGCTCCAGCACCAGGCGCCTTCCCAGCCCCTCAGCAGGGCACATCGGCAACTCCGCCGCCCCCGGTTCCACCACCCATGCTCCCACCGCTGCAGTAGTGTTTGCGAAATGTTGTCAGCGGTGCGAAGCGCTTACGGTATACTATTTGCATGACAGAATTTTATCCATTCGCAGGAGAATATCCTACAGTAGATGAGATGTACGAATGTCTTACTGCTCGAGGTTTCGGTGATGACGTCGAGACAAATGTGGATGTTCCCTTTGACGGTAGTAGTGGGCCGCTCGTCGAAAAGCTTACTGAATGTCGATCGGACGATCTGTTGAAGCATGGATCTGCATTTTTCGATGCGGTCGTTAAGCAAATGCTAGGCCAGAGGTAAATAGGAGTAAAGCATGTCCGCCGAAATGTGGAGTGGGGACATGGCGGAATTCGAGGCAGCGGCTGCACGTTGTCCGTTTTTGAGCAGCCTAGGCAGTGAGGCGCTGTCCAATATAAAAGCCGATCTGGAAGCGTCCCAAGCGCAGGTGGCTGAAGCTTTGCCAACCCCCGAAATCGCCGAGACTTTACGGGCCCGAGTCGCTGAGCCTCAGAGACAATCGTGGGCTACGCAAGCATCGGAGGATAGTTCAGTATTTGCTAACCGGTCGATACTACCTGCGGCAGCAGCGGAAATTGCAGAACAAGCGGGATTCCCACCTGCGGTGGTCGTCGAAAGTATTGCCTACACGACCGTTGCACATGCAAACAAAGTGGCAGATCCACCAGATAGACGAGTGGTCAGGCAACCAATAGAAATTATCGAACAGATTTCGACAGAAGTGCCTGGCGAAATACGGCATATCGCAGACTTACAAGGGCACCAAATGTTCATTGAGCCGCTCCAGACAGAAGAAGTAACAGATCCAGTTATCGTTACGCGCGCTCAACATGCTCCTTTGGCCAAACCTAAGCTGACTGCCGTGCTTAAGGATGCTCAGCCTCGCGTTGCCGTAGAGGCTGCAATAGTGAACGTAGTCGCAGAAGTCCGTACAGACGTGACAGTTGCTCCAATTGTGCCTAACAGCTCTATTTCAGGTGAGACGGTGCTAGCCGAGCCCGAAGATCAAAACATTGAACGGGTAGAACGAGAACTCCCAGAAGTGCCAGTGGCTGCAATACCACAGGCAGAGTTTACATATGAAGATATAGAAGCGGAAGTCCAGGAGCCGTCTATTGGCCTACAGACATTTATAAAATTGCTCGCAACAGACGATGTGGCCAATGCACTTCATGAGCCTACTGAAACTACAGAAGCAGAACTGCCATATGCAGAATTACCATTTTCAGCGCAGCTCGACGCAACTGTGGAAGTAGAGGTACCGCTAGACCGCAGAGAGTCGGTGCTTGCGCTGGTAGCGCGGGTGTATGAATTAGTTGAGCAGCTGGAGTCGGTATCAGAGACTTCTGGTGCTGCTGTTGCTGATGCGAAGGCAGCTGATGTGGAAGTCTCTGACGAAAAAGAGCACACAGATATGCCCGCACTCGAGGCCGTAATAAAGCAGGTAGTCACCGAGATACTGATAGAACTTGGCATAGACGAGCCGGATCCAAAGCAAATAGAGCGATTTATAATGCTAGTGCGCAGCGAAGTAAATGCTACTGTAGCCGAAGAAATCACTATAGCGGAACCAACCGATAAAGATTCGCGTGAACATTTGCAAGATTTCATGACCTCCACTGGATACATATTTCACCCGAGCGCCTACCTGATGAAGCTACTCGGCCGTCTCGTGCTCGCTCCAGTTTAGTAACAGATATGCAATCTGTTAGAATAGGGCGGTGAAAACGCACTACGGTTTGAGATTTGACCGAGTTGAACTCCCGGCTGACATTCGAGCTTCGGGCGATTTTATGCGCCGGCACCCTGGAACCTACGATTTAGCGCAGTACCTGCCATGGATTGATGTGACGCATTTGCCCGGAGTAGAAAGTGGTGAGCGTCCCGCGACCGCATGGTGGCAAGATGAAACGATGGTTGCCTTGATGGGCTTGAAGGTGCTGGGGGTTAATCTCGCAGAAGTAAAATATTTCCGCGTAGCGGCGCCGAAATTCAGCAGCCGAGGACTCGGAGATTTCCAAGCGAAGCAGATCGGGCCGGAAGCAGTCGAAATGCTGACATCGCAGGGGATGATTAGCTCCGATGCAAATGCTATAACCGTTCAGCTAGACACACCGGCCGACAGTGCCGCGCATCGCTTTTTCGTGCAGCGTGAATTCGTGGAAGTCGGCCGCGAAGAACTGTATACCCCAGGAAAAATAGAAGTGATAATGCAAAAACAGGTGGAGTTACGATAATGCAGGGAGTTTTGCTTATCGATAAACCCAAAGGTTGGACCAGTTTCGATGTGGTTAATTTTGTGCGCAAAAAAGTTGCTGCCGCCGAAGGGAAAAAGCCGAAGAATACAAAAGTAGGGCACACGGGTACATTGGATCCACTAGCGACCGGATTGCTGGTATTGTTGGTGGGCAAAGAATATACACGTCGGGCAACCGAACTCACCAAGCTCGATAAAACGTACGAAGTCACGATGAAGTTGGGTGAAACGAGCTCAACTGGTGATGACGAGGGTGAAAAAACATCGGTATCTAGCAATGTTCCGTCCCAAGATGAAATTCTCGAAGCGCTGCAAAAATACACTGGCGACATTATGCAGACTCCGCCAGCGTTTTCGGCCATGAAAGTGAACGGACAGCGTGCATATAACCTTGCACGTCAGGGAAAAGCAGTCGAACTAGAGGCGCGACCCGTGAAAATTTATAAAAATGAACTCACGAGTTACGAATATCCATTCGTTAATTTTACGAGTGAAGTCGGCAGCGGCACATACATCCGTAGCTTAGTGGAAGATTTGGGCAAGGAACTAGGGACGGTCGCGTATATGAGCGACCTAAGACGCACTAAAGTGGGGAATTTCAATCTGTCTGAGGCAGTTCCGCAGGACTACCCAGAAGTGCTCGCGAAGTTATTTGCTTTGTAAGCGCCGCCTCTACCGCCTCATTACCAAAAACTAGTGTAGGCAGGCCGTGGACACGTGCTTCGCCCGCTCCCTGGTATATGCTGCGGCTGGCGGTATAGACAGCAGTGTGAATGCGCGACTCGGCGTAATCGATGGGCACCCATAGGCTCCCGACGTAATCATGCTCCGTAAGCCCGAGCATAGTGGTATCTGCCGTGCGGTGAATTGCCCAGAATGCCATACAAGCCATAACACCTCGCACCGGTGTACGGTTCTTGTGTATAAAACCGGTCACGGCTTCTCCTACGAATTCATTGGTTTCTTTTTCGAGCCGCTGAAGCTCGGTGTAGCGTGAGACGTCTTCGTCTTCGTCGCCAAAAAGCGCTACGACAATCTCATCCAACTCAGCAATTCCTACGCGCGATGTGCGCACGGGGCTCCATTGGCCAAGAGGGTCTATTTTCGGGTCTTTGTTGCGGTCAAAGACCATAGTGTCGGGAGATTTAGGGAAGGGGGAGTCGTCTCGGCTTGCGATTTCTAGGGCCACCCCGTTCATACGCTCCAAACTACCCATGTTCAGATACTATGATACCACACCTTTTTAAAGCGCTTTCGGTTCAGGTACAAGCACCCGAAAACATAATCACTTCTACGATTACAGGGGTAGTTTTGTGAAAAAATATTGACAAAACAATGTGGTTATGCTAATATAGTATCACTTCCGTCGAACCGAAGCTTTTGTGGCTGGTGGAGTCAGAAGTACATTGACAGAGAGACGTTTTGGTATGACAGGTTGGCCTCGTCAAGCATTTAAGCCGGAGTGCTTAGCGAGGTCAATCTCGTCAATCTCATCTATCTGAAACAGGGGGTTTCAACATGGCCGATCTCGCTCACGAAGTTGCTCAGACGGTGCTTTTCAGCATCAAGTCCGAGGTACACTCGAAGGGCAATCTCAGGCCTGGTGTGTGTGCTCACTGGCTCGTCGCAGTCGTTCGCAAACACCTGAGGAAGCAAGTACTGTCACCGACAGACATTCTCCAGGTGCTCAAGTTCGCACCCGACAACTACCTCGAGTGGTTGCCGGCAGTCGGTGTCGCACGTCGTGGGTTCAACCCGTGGCAGCACTCGCACCGGGTCAAGGCAGTCGAAGCAGCAGCGCTCGCCCATTTGTGGGTGATGCTACAACCGGCTCCGACACTCACGCTCGTCGCGTCCTAAAGCCAGCTCTCGCAACATCGAACAGATGAGTCCAGGCTCATCACGACGGGGCTAGTGGCGGCAGGGCAGGTGTTTTCACCTACAGGAATTAAGTGATGCCAGTGAGCTCACATTCCACCCCGCCGCCACCCCCAAAACCCCCTGATAACGTCCTCTGTCACACAACCCGAATTCTGAAATAATTCAGCATTCAGGTTGCGTACATTTTCTACCTTGCTCTAGGGGTGGGAATTTGGTATAATTCGAGTCAACGCCATCACAAATCTCTAAATAAGTTAAGGAAGTGAATGATCTCAAACGATAAGAAGGCTGGTATTGTCAAAGATTTGCAGGCAAGCAAGACCGACACCGGTAGTGCTACTGTGCAGGTAGGTATATTTACTGAGCGTATCAAGGAGCTCACCGAGCACCTGAAGCAGAACAAAAAAGATTTCGCGGCTCGCCGTGGTCTGCTGCAGCTCGTAGGTAAGCGCAAGCGCCTACTGCAGTACATTGCTGCCAAAGATGGCCAGGCTTACCTGGACCTCATCAAAAAGCTCGGCATTCGCCGCTAAAGTGCTTAGATCAGGTGGCTCAAGCGTTTGAGCCACCAAACTTGTGCACATTAAGAGTTCTCTCTAAAGCTACGTGGGTTGGGACCAGATATATCGCTCGCCTTTAGCACAAGACAAGGGCAATATATTTGCACCTCACCCAGGTAACGAGAACAGAAAGATTTGGTACATATGAGCCAAACATCAAATACGATAAACCCGTACGGCAAAAAGCTCGTGACGGTCGAAACGGAATTCTGCGGCCGCAAGCTGACGCTGGAAGTCAACCGCGTCGGTTTCCGCACGACCGCCTCAGTTTTGGTGCGCTATGGGGAAACTGTAGTGCTCGGCACGGCTATGACCGGTGGTGTGATTCCGGGCATGGACTATTTCCCGCTCAGCATCGACTACGAAGAAAAATTCTACGCCGCCGGTAAGATTTCCGGTTCACGGTTTATAAAGCGCGAAGGTAAACCTTCTGACGAAGCGGTACTGATCGGCCGACTTATCGACCGCCCCATCCGCCCGCTGTGGCCGAAGGGCTACCGCAATGAAGTGCAGGGTGTCGCAAGCGTACTGAGCATGGACCCAAGCTTCCGCCCGGACATGGTCGCTATGATTGCCATGAGCGCCGCATTTATGCTCACCGGTGCACCGTTTGATGGCCCAGTAGCTGGCGTACGCGTCGGCATCAATAAAGAGGGTAAATATGAAGCATTCCTGCCAGCCGCTGAGCTGCACGAAGGCAAGCTCGACCTGGTCGTAGCTGGCACTGACGGCAAAGTGATGATGGTAGAAGCGGGCGCTCGCGAAGCCACCGAAGAAGAGATTGTCGGTGCTATGGAATTCGCCGTGGAAGCTATAAAGCCAGCTCTAGAAATCCAGCAAGAACTGGTCAAAAAGGTCGGTGTCACGGCTCAGGAATATGAACTGTCACTGCCGGACAAGAAATTCCAAGAGGAAGTCGACAAATGGGTCGAAGGCAAGCTCGGTAAGGGCCTGCGTGCTCCCTACCCAGAGCGCAACGATCTCGTAAACGAACTCAAGAAAAAGATGCACGACGAGTTCGCCGCGAAAATCGGTGAAGAAGAATACCGTGAGCTCCGTGGTGAGTACGATGACGCGTTGCAGCTGGCCCTGCACAAAGATGTGCGCGATGGAATCGTGAAGGACGGCATTCGTCCGGATGGCCGCAAGGTCGACGAAATCCGTCCGCTGAGCTCCGAAGTCGGCTTATTGCCGCGCGCCCATGGCTCCAGCCTGTTTACGCGCGGTATGACGCAGGGTATGAACATTGTGACGCTAGCTCCTTTGAGTTATGCACAAATGGTCGACACCATGGAAGTGAGTGATGGCGAACGCCGCTACATGCACCATTACAACGCTCCTGGCTACACTGTGGGTGAAGTCCGCCGACTCGGTTCGCCGGGCCGCCGCGAAATCGGCCACGGCTACCTGGCAGAGCGAGCTTTGAGCGCAGTTTTGCCAAGCGAAGCTGAATTCCCGTACACGATTCGTTCCGTAACCGAAATCATGTCTCAAAACGGTTCGACCAGTATGGCTGCGACTTGCTCGAGCTGTCTGGCGCTGATGGATGCCGGCGTGCCCCTAAAGGCACCTGTTTCCGGAATCGCCATGGGTCTGATGGTCGACGGCGACAAATTCTGGGTGCTCAGCGACATCGCTGATGCCGAAGACTTCGCTGGCGACATGGACTTCAAGGTGACTGGTACCTCGAAAGGCATTACCGCACTTCAGATGGACATGAAAGTTCACGGCCTGCCGGTAAGCACGCTAAAGGCTGCGATTGAACAGGGCAAGAAGGGTCGTGCGTTCATCTTGGATCACATGCTGACCACGCTCTCGGAACCACGCAAGGAACTCAGTCCATACGCACCTCGCGTTGAGAGCATTACCATCAACCCGGACAAGATTCGTGAAGTGATCGGTAAGGGCGGCGAGACCATCCAGAAGATTACGGCCGAAACTGGTACCGAAATCGACATCAAAGACGATGGTACGATTATGATCGCCAGTCCAGACAAGACGCACATCGACGCAGCGATCCAGTGGATAAAGAGCATTACCGAAGACCCTGAAGTTGGTGCTATCTACTACGACAAACCAGTGGTGAGCGTGCTAGACTTTGGCGCATTCGTGCAGATCTTGCCGGGCAAAGACGGTCTGGTGCATGTTTCTGAAATCAGTGAAGAGCGGGTTGAAAAGCCGAGCGACAAGCTGAAAGAAGGCGATAAAGTCAACGTAAAACTCGTCGCCATAGACGACCGCGGCCGCCTGCAGCTTTCCATGAAGGCAGCAGCCCGCGAGCTAAAGGACAAGAAGAAGTAATAATGACTGCGGGTGAACAGAGACCATTTCGGGGCCTTCCGGAGGACGGAATTGGTAAAACCCCGATCGATTGGGGTAAGGAAGATGATGAAATGGCAGCTTTGTTTGACCGCCTCGGCATTGCTGCGCCGTCTAATGGTTCGGAGCCAACATTGGACGAATCGTACCTGCCAGAAAGAGGCATCAACGAATGATAGCCAAGCTTGACCAGTTCCACAAAACCCGCCTCGGATACGCTGTATTCGGGTTAGTGGAATTTGGCTTGAGCTTAGCGTTTCTGAACTGGGCGCTCGATAACGGCAATTTGTGGTTGTGGCTCCTGGCGTTCATCTTCGGAGTCGGCTTCCTGCAGAATTTCGTAAGATTACTGAAAGGATTAGCAATTGGCCATTAGCGAATAGCGATGGATTATCAATTACCCATTATGCCCAACAAAACAAGCAGCGCAATTTTGGATGAAATGGTCGACCTGAGTGTCGATGTGATTAAGCTTTGTAAGGAATTATCTTTGCCGCCATCCGTCACAAGTCAAATTACCCGTTCGGTTACGAGCATTGGTGCAAACTTCACAGAAGCCCAAGATGCTTCGTCGAAAAAGGACTTTCTAAACAAGATATACATAGCAAAAAAAGAAGCGTCAGAAACTAAGTATTGGCTAGCAATCATCACTAAACTGACTTGGGAGAGCGAAGAAACAATCAGGCTAACCGATAGGACACAGAAGTTTGTTATGATGCTGCAGAAAATCGTCAATACTTCGAAAGAGCCCCATGGCAAATTGCCAATTGCTAATCCAATGGAAATGGGTAATCGATAATGGCTAATGTTACTAAGACTAAGCAAGAATTGTTGGACGAATTGAAGGCTCGGATCGAGAAAGATGATCCGACGCCGGAGCTTCGCGAGGGCGCAACACAACTGGTATTTGCGGACGGTAATGCGGATGCTGAGATTGTGTTCATCGGCGAGGCGCCAGGCAAGAACGAAGACGAGCAGGGCAAGCCGTTTGTGGGTGCGGCAGGGAAGTTTTTGAACCAAATGCTTGAGATGATTGGTATGGAACGAAAGGACATATACATTACGAACATCGTGAAATACCGGCCGCCAAACAACCGAGACCCAGAACCGGGCGAAAAGGAGGTGTTTCTGCCATATCTGCAGGAGCAGCTCGATATCATTAAACCTAAACTGATTGTCACCCTAGGCAGGCACAGCATGGATGTGCTGCTGCCCGGGCTGAAAATCAGCCAAGTGCACGGCCAACCGAAGCGGTACAAAGATCATGTGTACCTACCGCTTTTCCATCCGGCGGCCGCACTGTACAACGGCGGGATGCGCCAAACGCTTATAGATGATTTCGCGCTCATCCCGGCAATTTTAAAAAAGATTAAAGATTAAGGAATATCGATTAACTCATAAAATGTCATCTCGACCGCAGTGGAGAGATCTCCCCAGGGACAATAACAAGTAGGGAAGATTCCTCCACTTCGGTCGGAATGACGGAAATCAGAGAAAGGAATATCTTATGGATAGTAAACCTAATAACAACTCAAAACCGCCTAGACAAAACCGCAGCAACGGAGGCCGCCAAAAGAATGGTGGGGCTCACAACCAAAACGGCAACGGCAACGGCGAAAAGAAGCCGGGCATAAGTCGCGGCGCAGCCGTTCGTGCACAAAAGCGCACCCAAATGGACGCACAGCGCATAGCCAACCAGTTTTTGCCGGCTAGCACAGACGAAAAACGTCGTGCGAACTTCATAGACGACTCACCCCGCCTCAAGATCATCGGTCTTGGTGGTATGGACGGCGGTGGCTCCAAAAACACCATGCTTGTTGAATACATCAACGACGCGGTGATTATCGACGCTGGCAATGACCTGAGCGTCGACCTACCGGGCATCAACTACGGCATCGCTGACATGGCGTACCTGGAAAGCATCAAGCACAAACTGCGTGCGTATGTAATTACACACGGGCACCTCGACCACATCGGCGGGTTGCCGCACATAGTGCCACGCTTCCCAGCGCCGATTTACGGATCTAAGTTCACCATCGGCCGCGTCGAAGAAATCTTCGAAAACTTCGGCCTGCCTATGCCCGAAGGCTTTGAGCTGCAGACAGTGACTATGAACGAAAACACGCATGAGCGCTTGAAAGTCGGCGAATTCTACGTTGAGCTCGTACGTATCACGCACTCCATCCCCGGTTCGACCTGTGTCGTTTTGGACACCCCAGTCGGCCGTATCATCAACACTGGCGACTTCCGGTTCGACCAGAACCCGCTCGACCACGAACGCAGCGATATCGAACGACTGCAGGAGCTTGGTAACGAAGGTGTACTCGCGCTGCTTTCGGAGTCTACCACTGTTGAGCGTTTGGGGCGCACACCAAGTGAATCGACCATAGAACAAAGCTTCGTCGACATTATGGATCAGGCACCGGGCCGCATATTCATCGGTCTCTTCAGCACCAACATGAACCGCGTGCAGATGATTGTGAATGCCGCCGTGCACCACAACAAGAAAGTGGCTATGGACGGCCGTAGCATGGTTTCAACACTAGAAATGGCAGTCCGCAACGGATTCATGAAGATCCCGAAGGGTACCTTCGTGCCAATTGCCAGCGCCGCCAGCATGAAAGACGACGAGCTCGTCGTAGTTTGTACCGGATCGCAGGGCGAGCCGAGCAGTGCACTCCAGCGCATGGCAAATGGCGAACACCGACACATCAAGCTCAAAGAGCAAGATACCGTCATCCTCAGCTCCACGCCGATTCCCGAAAGTGGTAACGACGCACTCGTCGGTCAGATGGTCGACAACATGGTGAAAAATGGCGTGCACGTATTCGAAGCCCGCAACCATGACCTCGACAAGGTCGGCCCGCTGCACGTTTCCGGCCACGCCAGCCAGGACGAATATGCGGAAATGATTCAGTACACCAAACCGAAGTTCTTCATCCCAATTTACGGTGCGTACCGAGTAAAGCAGCGCCACATCGACCTTGCGATTGAGCAGGGAATCCCGCGCGCCAACTGCGTGAACGCGCTGAACGGTGAAGTTCTAGCACTTACTCAGGACAAAATGGAAGTAATCGGCCAGGTGCCGAGCGGTACGATATTGGTCGACCAGACTGGCGCCGTAGTGAGCAACGTGGTGGTGAAAGACCGCGTGCTGCTCGCCGAAGAAGGCCTGGTGGCAGTGGTGATCACAGTCGATAAGAAGAACGGCAATCTGTTGACCAGCCCAGACATCATTTCCCGCGGCTTCATTTACATGCGCGAGCAAGAAGAGCTTATGAACGGCCTACGCAACGAAGTCCGTAGGGCAGTGCAGCAGCGCTTTAAGCGTGTCGACCTCGACCGTTTCAAGGCTGAGCTGAAAGACCACATGACCCACTACCTGTTTGAGCAGACGCAGCGCAGCCCTATCGTCATTCCAGTCGTAAATGTTATTGGCGGCAAGACCGAAAGTGCGCAGACCGTACACCAGGCAAAGACCAAAACTGCCGAAGAAGTCGCAGCCGAACAACAGGCTCGCTTCCAGCAAATGCGTGAACGCCTCCTTACCCAAGACGCCAGAGTAGATTAAACCTGTCATTTCGACCGGAGCGAGAGCGGAGTGGAGAAATCTTCCCATTCTGCTATAGTACTGCTCTCATGAAGTCATATTGGGTATATATAATCACTAACGCGTCTCGGTCGACTCTATATATTGGCGTCACGAATGATTTATCTCGGCGCCTGCTTGAGCATCAATCAGGCTCTGTTGAAGGTTTTACTTCTAAATATAAATGTACATATTTGCTTTACTACGAAGAAACGCCAAGCGTAATTGAAGCTATAACTCGAGAAAAACAACTCAAGAAGTGGAACCGAGCCAAAAAGGAAATGCTCATCGACAACTTGACCCAAACAGGGAAGATCTCTCCGCTACGGTCGAGATGACAAAATGAATGTTCTACGTTAAGCTTGACAAAAACGCTAATGTTTGTTAGTATGTACGTAGGCTAAAGAAAACAAAAACTTTCAAAAAGCCTGCAAAACAAAAAACCTTGAGTCTAAAAAGCTCAAAGCTTGAACCTTAAACAAGTTCTTGCAGAAACCAAAAGTTTCAACCCTGAAATCTTCTTACTTGAAGATTTCACCCATAGATTGGTCAACCTCTGTACTAATCTCGCACCTCACTCGTCAAGGTCTACATATTTCTCCCTTGACACACTAGAATCCAAAAGATTCTAACCAAACATCTCTAAATAAACTCAGTCCAAAAGGCTGAGTTTATTTTTATGACAAGACGCATAGTTATATCCATACTGCTATAATCATGAGCAGTATGGACAGCCACCAAGTTGTCAACTATATTGCTGGGCAATTGAAGGCCGGGCACTCAGAGACTGCACTTCGACAACACATGATAAACCATGGCTGGTCGGAAGGGGCGGTGAGCGATGCGTTCAAGAAATACCACGAGACACACCATGATCCGGAGCCCGCAAAACCCGAACCGGAACCAAAAAAAGAAAAGCACAAACATACCGAGTTCAAAATTCCGCGCAGAGGTGGCAAGCTGGAGCTTAAGCGCTCCCGCGCCCGGTCATTGGCAACGGTAGTTGTTGTACTGGGATTGTTGGGTGGTGGATTGTATCTTTTCCACAAGCATGTGACACAGCCGGCAGCTCCAGTTGTCGGCAAACCTACGATACAGCAACGCCAATCGCTCGACTCCATAACATTGGGTGGCGCTGTTGGGCAATACGCCCGACTCAACAACGAAACGCTGCCGGAAAAAGTCGCACCTGCGCCAGACGGCACGAATAGTGTTGTTTTATGTGGTAGCACCTGCGATCCAGCAACCTGGCAGGTGAGCGCCCTATATGTATATAAACCGAGTGGAGTCAGTATGGTGCCGTATTCGCCTACCTTGAAGGCAACCGATGCGAGCCAGCTGATACTGGTAACCGGGGCAAGGTGCACGCCAGATGGCTCCGAGCTGTCGCTGAAAGACGTGCGCAAGCTCTCTATGGCGATCCTATATGCCACCAAAGATACAACCGGCTTCCAACAGCACTGCGTAATTCTGTAATCACTTTAGAAACCGAACAGAAAATAAACATAAGCATTGACAAAAGTTGTAAAAATAGCTATAATTTAAGCATTACAGATAGAGCTTTAGCTCGTAACCTAAAGACAAGATATAAATATCTGATAAAATAGAACTACAAATGGCAAAAAAGAAAAAGAGCACAAAAAAGAAAGCGCCGCTCGAACCGGAGTTGGTTGAACATTCCAGTTTTTGGGGCTATACCAGCGCTGTTTTGCTTATAATAATCGCGCTTTTCTTGCTGCTTGGCGGTTTTAACACTGGCGGCCCATTGCCCACCGGCATGTTCCACGCTGCAACTTGGCTATTTGGCTGGGCGGCCTGGTTTTTGCCACTTATCCTGGTGTTCTGGGGCGTATATAAATTCAAAGCAGAAGATCACAAACTGCCCATTTTGAACTTGCTCAGTATGGCTGCATTCCTAATGCTTGCTTCCGGCTGGTTCTATTCTTCATTTTCGACCAAACAAACTACAGGGGTCTTTATTGGCGGTCATGGCGGCACAGTCGGCAAGGCGGTCGGCAGCGGGGTGTTGTCGTTACTCGATAAACTCCCAGCTAGTCTGGTGCTGTTCGTATTTTCAGTGTTCGCGTTTTTCTTCGCCTTCAGTATCTCACCAAAAGTTATCCTAAAACCATTTGAAAAGCGTGACCGCGAAGACGACGAAGACGGCCTAGAAGCGCTTAAGACCAAAGCTGCAGAAAACGGCTTCAAGATGAACGAAGGCGTGCCAGTGGAACATCATGGCAATCCGTCGCCTCGGCTCGCCAGCTTGCGTAATTCAGCTCAAAAAATGGCGTCAAACGAAAACCATGCCGCACTTACCGCTGCAAGTGATCCAGATTGGAAATTCCCAGGAGTAGACCTGCTCGATAGCAAGCAGGATAAAGCCGATGCGGGCAATGTAGAAGGCAATGCCAAGGCCATCCGCGAAACGTTCGAGCACTTTGGCATAGATGTCGAGATGGAAGGCGCGA
>Ga0157374_10002999_pt1 | contig 14127 bp, 11 predicted proteins | sample M25metaG_FD_115308 | JGI IMG/M metagenome (GOLD analysis project Ga0157374, IMG submission 115308) | Miscanthus rhizosphere microbial communities from Kellogg Biological Station, Michigan, USA - M2-5 metaG | ecosystem: Host-associated > Plants > Roots > Rhizosphere > Soil | place: USA: Michigan...
AGCGGATCGACCAGCTCGGCGTCTCGGAGCCCGAAGTCTCCCGCCTCGGCACCTCGGAGATCTCGGTCAGCCTGCCCGATGTCACCAACGCCCAGCGCGCGATCGACCAGGTCGGCACCACCGCCCAGCTCTTCTTCTACGACTGGGAACCGAACCTGATCGGACAGGAGAAGGTCATCGGCGGCCGCCCGGGCACCGAACCGCCCAAAGCCGCGATCGCCAAGGCGAGCGAAGAATGGAAAGAAGCGGGGCGGACAACCACCAGACGCACGGACCAGCAGCTGCTCGTCGCCGGCGCCTTCCCGGCGGCCTACAACGCGGTCAAACTCGCCTCCGAACAGGAGCCGGTCAAAGACTGCACGACCTGCTCGACCAGCCGGCCGCGTTTCTACCTCTTCTCGAAAAAAGAACCGCGCGAGCTGCTTGCCGGCCCCGAGTTCAACGAAAAGGACCTCTTCATCAGCGCCACCGGGGTCGAACGTTCGCACGACGGCCTCGTGCTCAAGGTCCCTGCCGGGACCGTCGTCGTCTCGGAAAAGCCCAGCGACGCCAAAGGGCAGGTGATCGAAAACGCCGACCCGGGCTGGTACGCGCTGCGCGACCGGCCGGCGCTCTCGGGAACGGACATCACCAACCCCAAGCAGGGATTCGGCGAATTCCAGGAACCGAACGTCACCTTCGAATTCACCGACAAAGGCCGCGATGCCTTCCAGGAAGTCACCCGGCAGATCGCCCAGCGCGGCGCCGCCTCGGCGATTGGGCCGAGCAGCGCGGAATCGGCTGAAGCGACCTCCGGCCACTTCGCCGTCGTCCTCGACAACGAAGTCAAGACCCGGCCGATCATCAACTACGCCCAGAACCCCGACGGGATCGACGGGCGCACGGGGGCGCAGATCTCCGGGGGCTTCAACAGCATCACCGATGCCCAGGACCTGGCGACGATCCTGCAGATCGGCGCCCTGCCGATCAACCTGAAGCTGATCAGCCAGACGCAGGTCTCGGCGACGCTCGGCACGCAGGCGCTGCACGACGGGATCAAAGCGGGCGTGATCGGCCTGATCCTGGTCGTCCTCTTCCTGCTGATCTTCTACCGCTTCCTCGGCTTCGTCGCGACGCTGGCCCTGGGCGCCTACGGGGTGATCTTCTTCGCGCTGATCAAGCTGATCCCGATCACCCTGACGCTGCCGGGGATCGCCGGCCTGATCCTGACGATCGGGATCGCGGCCGACTCCAACATCGTCATCTTCGAGCGAATAAAGGAGGAGGTGCGGGCCGGGCGCTCGATGTCGAGCGCGATCTCGGCCGGTTACCGGCGCGGGATCGCGACGATCATCGACGCCAACGTCGTCACCCTGCTGACCGCGTTCATCCTCTTCGTGCTGGCCACGGCCGGGGTCAAGGGCTTCGCCTTCACGCTCGGCGTCGGCACGATCGTCACCCTGCTGACCGCGGTCGTCTTCACCCAGGCGCTGCTCGGCTCGATGAGCCGCACCCGGCTGCTGCGCTCGCCCAGCGCCCTTGGCGCCTCGCGCGAGGGCATCCGCTGGCACTTCGACTTCATGGGCGCAAGCCGCTGGTTCTTCTCGATCTCGGGCGTGATCCTGCTCATCGGCGCCCTCGCCCTCGCCACCAAGCAGCTCAACTTCGGCATCGACTTCAAGTCCGGGACGAGGGTCAAGGTCGCCCTGGTCAAGCCGACCGATGAGGACGGCGTGCGCAGCGCCCTCGACTCGATCGGGATCAGCGGCGAGGAGATTCAGCAGGTCTCCGACCCGGTCTTCGGCGACAACGTCTTCCAGATCCAGACGCGGGAGCTGGTGCCCAGCACCGTCCACGAGGCGCAAACGACCCTGCAGGACGAGTTCGGCGTCGCCGAGGACGGCTTCGACAGCACCAGCGTCGGGCCGACCTTCGGCGAACAAGTCGCAAACAGCGCCCTCAAGGCGCTGATCTTCTCGCTGCTGGTGATCTGCGCCTACATCGCCTTCCGCTTCGACCCGAAGTTCGCGGTGCCGGTGCTGATCGCGATCTTCCACGACATCCTGATCACCGCGGGCGTCTACTCCCTGACCGGGAGGGAGGTGTCGAGCGGTACGGTCGCCGCTTTCCTCACCATCCTTGGTTACTCGCTCTACGACACGATCATCGTCTTCGACCGAATACGCGAGAACATGCCGCGGATGCCGCGGGCCGCGTTCTCGCAGATCGTCAACCGCTCGATGAGCGAGGTCCTGACCCGATCGCTGGCGACCAGCTTCACCACCCTGCTCGCGGTGGCCTCGCTGCTGATCTTCGGCGGCCCGACCCTGCAGGACTTCGCCTTCGCGATGGCGGTCGGGATCATCTCGGGCACCTACTCGTCGATCTTCATCGCCTCACCGGTGCTGACCGCCTGGAAGGAACGCGAGCCTGGTTTCATCCGCCGCCGCGAGCGGATCGTCGCGATCGATGGCACCGTGCCCGCCTTCGCCGACGATGTCGAGCTGGCGAAGATCGGCGCCGAGGAGGAGTCCGACGCGGAGATCGAGGCCGACATCGCCGCGCAGCGTGAAGCACAGCCGAAGGCCGGGGCGGTTGCGACGGTGGACCCACCGACCACCTCCGGCGATGGCGGAGAGCCGTCGAGCAACGGCGAGCCGCCCGCCGTCGATCCGGCGGACGCTGCCCGCCAGGAGCGCGACGAGCGGCGTCGCGAACGCCGCAAACAGAGGCGCAAACACGGGAGGAGTCGCTAGATGGCACTGCTCGTCTGGTTCATGATGGGAATCGCGCTCTGGCACTTCACCGTTTTCCTGCCCGATCACTTCTGGCAGGGCATCGTCGGCGCCTTCCTCGGTGCGGTGGTCGGCGCGATCGTCTTCGGCGGAATCGTCGAGATCATCACCGACAAAGGGCTCGGCAACACCGACCTCGGCACCGCGCTGACGGCGGTGCCTGGCACGGCGATCGGGCTCGCCGTGGTCTACACCATCGGCCTGCGCTCGGAGCGGCAAGTCGAGCCGTAACCGACTCGCTTCAGCCGTTTTTCATACGTGCGTTGTCTGAGCACTTAAATTAACTTGATTCTAGGTAGGAAAATTCCCCTGCCGTCCGCATAGGCTGGTCGCCGTGGCCGCGCCCGGCAGACCTGAGCCCACCGGTCTGTTCAATCGCGTCTGGGAGTGGCTGCGCACGCCGGCTTGGCGTTTACCCGAAAAAAAGGGTGCTCAGAAAAGGCCCTTTCCGGCAAGCAAAAAACCCAGCGCCGAAGTCAGCGGGGTGCAGACCGCCGTGCTCAAAGTCGCGGGCGCCGCGGCCACCGGCATCACCGCGACCGGGTTTGTCGTTGTGGTCGGGGCCGCGGTGTTCTGGTTTCGGTTCAACGAGCTTCACCTGCCGGCTACCCAGGCGGTGAGCGTGATGCCGAAATCCGAGCTGCTGGTCCAAGGGGCCCAGCAGAGCATCGCCTTCGTCGCGATCGCGCTGGCCGCCGTGCTGCTGGTCTTCTTTACCGATCCGCAGGGGGAGGTCTTAGGGAGCACGATCCTGGTGTTGGGCGGACTCGCGTTGGGGGCCATTTGTTACGTCATCTCGACCAGTCTGGGCATTGATGCCGACATCGGTTTGGTGGCACTCGCCGTTGTATTGCTGCTGGGCTGTGCCGCGATTGGCCATAGGTCCGGCACGAGTTTCTGGCCGCTGGCGCTGGCGATATTCGTGGTGACGCTGACTTACTCGGCGACGGTTGGCATATTGGTCGTCAAGCAACAGAAGTACGCCCAGGCGGTCGCGATCCTTCGCGGTGCGGATGACGCCGGGGTAACGGGCCTCTACATAACGGCGGCCGGCGAAACGATCTACTTCGGCAGGGCGAGTCGCACCGCAGGTGATGAAGAAAAGGAAACGGTCAAGCGGGCGCTCTTCGGCGATCGCGGTCAAGCACGAAGTGTCCGGGAAGGATCCGCTTTGTGTTGTTCGTTACGGAGACGCCTCGCAGGCGAGGCGGACCGGAAGATGGTGGACGTCGTGCGCCGAAGCAGAACGGCTCGAAAGCATTGAAGAAGTCCGCGAGAAGCTCGCGTTTCCGGGGCGCTTCCAGGCCGCCTACGACATGCGCATCTGGGCGAAATTCCCCGCTGGGAAACGGATCACCTATATGGAAGGCGACGTCGGGCCGCAGTGCGAACACAGCCCACGGCCTCCCTGCGGGCACCGCTACGGTGGAGGGGGGGCTCAGTACTACATCCCGAAGCCCGAACTGCTCAACATCACCAAAGAGGAATGCACCACCTCGGCCGAAGGCGATACGACAGCCTGGGAAGCCTGCGGCGAATGACCTGAGTGGCCGCAGTTTGGGCGAGGATGAGCGGCGGAATCCGTCCCAGCCGCCTCCTAGCCTGCTTTCGTGGCCGAGACCCTGCATGCCTACAAAGCGGAGCCCTACTCCTACGAGGAGGCGCGCGAGCTCTCGGCGGAGCTGAGCCTGAGCGAGCCAATCGCAATTGCCCTGGTTCGGCGCGGCTACCGTACGCCGGAGGCGGCGCGGGCATTCCTCGATGCCGATGAGTCGCACGAGCCGGGTGAGTTCCGCTCGATGGCCGATGTCGTCGAGCGGGTCCAGGCCGCGATCGAGGCCGGGCGGCGGATCACCGTGCACGGCGACTTCGACGTCGATGGGGTTTGCGCGACCACGCTCTTGGTCGGCTGCCTGCGCGAGCTTGGCGCTGACTGCGATTGGCTGATCCCCGACCGCATGGCTGACGGCTACGGGCTCAGCGAGCCCAATGTGCGCAAGCTGGCGGAGCGCGGCACGAACATGATCGTCACGGTGGACTGCGGGGTCACCGCTGTCGCCGAGGTTGCGCTGGCCAAGGAGTTGGGGATGGAGGTGATCGTTACCGACCATCATCAGGCTGGGGGTGAGCTGCCCGACTGCCCGATTCTTCATCCGGCTCTCGATGGGTATCCGTTTGCTGAGCTGTGCGGGACCGGGGTGGCTTGGAAGCTGAGCTGTGCGTTGCGGGGGGCGTCTGGGGTGGGGTCCCCAAAACGAGCGGCGGGAGCCGCTCTTGAGTGTTTTGGGGACCCCACCCCAGACGCCCTCGACCTCGACCTGGTGGCTCTGGCGACGGTTGCCGATGTGGTTCCGCTGGTTGGCGAGAACCGGTCGTTGGTTAAGCGGGGGCTTGAGGAGGTTCGGCGGGCACAGCGGCCTGGGATGCGGGCGCTGATGCAGGCGGCTAAATGCGATCCGAGTCGGCTTGATGAGAGCGATCTTGGTTTCCGGCTTGGGCCGCGGATCAATGCCGCGGGGAGGCTTTATCGGGCCGATGCTGGGGTTGAGCTTTTTCTTACTGAGGACGAGGGGCGAGCTGAAGAGATTGCTGTTGAGCTCAATCGGGCCAATAGTGAGCGTCGGGCTACTGAGCGGGAGGTGGCTAACGCGGCCGAGGCGGCGTTGCGGGAGCTGCCTGAGCACTTGCGCGAAGCGCCGGGGCTGGTGGTGGCTGGGCACGACTGGCATCCCGGTGTCGTCGGGATCGTCGCTTCGCGGATGGTTGAGCGGTATCACCGGCCCGTGGTTGTGATCTCGTTGGATGGCGAGGGTTCGGGGCGTGGGTCTGGGCGCAGCATCTCTGGGTTCGATTTGCTCGCTGGGCTCGAGGCCTGCTCTGAGCATCTGGGCAGCTTCGGGGGGCATCGGGCCGCGGCTGGGTTGGAGCTCGAGGAGCCGAGCGTCGATGCTTTTCGGGAGTCCTTTGCCGCGCATGCGGCGAGCGTGCTCGGGCCTGAGGATCTGAAGCGGACGGAGCGGATCGACGCGATGGTTGGTGGCGCTTCGCTGGGGCTGGATCTTGCTGAGGAGTTGCGCCAGCTGGCTCCGTTTGGGATGGGTAATCCGGGGGTGCGGCTGCTCGTTCCTTCGGCTCGGGTTCGCGATGTGCGGACCATGGGGGAGGGCAAGCACGCTCGCTTCAGCCTTCATAGCGGCGCCCACCGGGCGCTTGGGGTTGCCTTTGGCCGTTCGAGCTTGGGGGTCGGCGAGGACGACCTCGTCGATGTCGCCGTGCGGCTCGAGGTCAACCACTGGAACGGCGCGGTCGAGCCGCAGGTGATCTTGCGCGAGCTGTACCGGCGGGCTGGGGGAGAGGCGGCCCTGGAGGCGGAGGGGTGGTGGCAGCGCTTTGAGGCCGAGCTGGCCCGGGACCCCGTCAGCCGGCAAGAGTTCGAAGATGTTCCGGCCGCGGCGCACGAACGGCGGGTCCTGACCAGCTCCAACGCGCCGGCGGCCGTGGTGGGCGAGCTCGCCTCATGCGGCGCGAGCGTGCTTGCGCTCACGGCCGACGCCGAGCTGCGGGCGGGGATGGCCGGCGGGGGCGTGCGACTGGCCGACTACCCGGAGCTCGAACGCGCCCCAGAGCTCGCTGGCGATTTTGGCCACGTTGTGCTGGTTGATCCGCCGGCGTCCGCCGCGCTCGAGCGGCTCGCCTTGCGCTCGGATCTGGAAGCCGGCTACCTGCACCGCGTCTGGGGTGAGGCGGAGTGGCGGCTCTCGCTCAGCATCCTCGCCGAGCAGATGGCGCAGCGACCGGTGCTGATCGCGACCTTCCGCGACCTCCGCGACGCCGGCGAGGTCAGCGGCGAGGAGCTGCGTCAGGCCCTGCTTGGCAGCGGTCGCCAGCCGCGCAGCGCCGAGACGGCCGCGCGCTGCTTTCGCGTGCTGACCGAACTCGGCCTGGTGCACGGAGCGCCCAGCGGCGGCGACGGCGTGGTCGGGGTCGTATCCTCAGAGGGAACAGATCTGGAGCGTTCGGCGGCGTTTCGCGCTTACAGCGCCCGCCACGAGGAGGCACGGCAATACCTCGAAGCACACAAACATCCGTAGCGAACCAGGCACTCCTGGCCGATCTCTTTGCCGTAGTCGAGGAGTTCGACTCCTCGGCGATCGCCGAGGGTGACGGCAACGGCGGGGCCGCGGGCGGCAACGGAGGCGTCCCGACCGCGGTTACTGAGATCGACCGGGCGGCGCTCGAGCGCGCCTTCGATTTTGCCTGCGATCACCATGCCGATCAGCTGCGGCACTCGGGCGATGAGTTCATCACCCACCCGGTCGGGGTTGCGCAGATCTGCGCCGGCATGCGCCTCGACACGGCGACGCTCTGCGCCGCGCTGCTGCACGACACGGTCGAGGACACCAGCGCCAGCCTCGAGGAGGTCCAATCCGAGTTCGGCGAGGAGATCGCCCAGCTCGTCGACGGGGTCACCAAGCTGACCGGGATCACCTTCGAGAGCCGCGACGAGCGCCAGGCCGAGAACTACCGCAAGATGATGGTGGCGATGGCCACCGACGTCAGGGTGATCCTGATCAAGTTGGCCGACCGCCTGCACAACATGCGCACCCTCGGCGCCCTGCCGAAGCAAAAACAGACGGCGAAGGCGCGCGAGACGCTTGAAATCTACGCGCCGCTGGCACACCGGCTGGGGATCCACGCGATCAAGTGGGAGCTCGAGGACCTCGCTTTCGCGACCCTGCATCCGCGCAAGTACGCGGAGATCAAGCAGCTGGTCGCCCAGCAGCGCAACGAGCGCGAGGTCTACGTCACCGAGGCCGGCGAGTTCCTCTCCGGCGAGCTGAGCCAGGTCGGGATCGAGGCCGAGATCTCCGGCCGCGCCAAGCACTTCTACTCGATCTACACAAAGATGACCAAGAAGGGCCGCGAGTTCAACGAGATCTTCGACCTCACCGCGATGCGCGTGATCGTCGGCTCGGTCAAGGACTGCTACGGGGCGATTGGCGTCATCCACTCACTCTGGAAGCCGCTGCCCGGGCGCTTCAAGGACTGGGTCGCGATGCCGAAGGCGAATATGTACCAGGCGCTGCACACGACCGTGATCGGTCCCGAGGGCAAGCCGCTGGAGATCCAGATCCGCACCGAGGAGATGCACAAGCTGGCCGAGTACGGGATCGCCGCCCACGTCGCCTACAAGGAGGGCGCCGCCGCCGACCCGAAGCGGGAGAAGATGACCTGGCTGCGCCAGCTGGTCGAGGCCGAGGGTGACCAGGACCCCGCGGAGTTCCTCGAGTCGCTCAAGGTCGACCTCTTCGAGGACGAAGTCTTCGTCTTCACGCCGAAGGGCGAAGTCAAGAACCTCTCGGCCGGCTCGACCCCGCTCGACTTCGCCTACGCGGTCCACACCGACGTCGGCCACGCCTGCGTCGGGGCCAAGATAAACGGCTCGATCGTGCCGTTGCACTACCAGCTGCGCTCCGGCGACATCGTCGAGGTACTGACGGCCAAACAGAAGCGCGGGCCCTCGCGCGACTGGCTGAAGCTGGTGCGGACGAGCCGCGCCCGCAACAAGATCCGCGCCTTCTTCAAGGAGGAGAGCCGTGAGGACGCCGAGCGCAAGGGCCGCGAAGGGCTGGAGGCGGCGCTGCGCAAGCACGGGCTGCCGATGCAGAAGGTCGCCTCTTCACCGCTGCTGGTCGACGTGATTCGCGAGATGGGCTTCCGCAAGGCGACCGACTTCTACATCGCCCTCGGCCAGGGCAAGGTGCCGACCAAGGCGGTGGCAAACAAGCTGATGCAGCGGCTGAAGGCGGGCGAGGCGGTCGAGGAGACCAACCCGCTGGGCCTGGAGCGCGGCCGCGAGGACAAGGCGCGGCGGACCAAGGACGCCGCCAACTACGGAATCAGCGTCAAGGGCGCCGAAAACATCGCCGTGCGGCTGGCAAAGTGCTGCCGGCCGGTCCCGGGCGACGATATAGCGGGTTATGTATCCCTCGGCCGTGGAATTACCATCCATCGCAGCGACTGCAAGAACATGAAGGCTCTGAAGCGGGCGCCGGAAAGGTTCGTCGACGTGAGCTGGGACGGTGAGAACGAGTCCTCATACCGGGTCGAGCTGCAGATCGACGCCTACGATCGCACTCGCCTGCTCGAGGACCTCTCCCGCACCTTTTCCGAGGCCGGAATCAACATCCTCGGGGCAAGCTGCACGACCAACCACCCGATGGTCAAAAACAAGTTCGTGATCGAGGTCGGCGATACCGAGCAGTTGAAGCAGTGCATCGCCCGCCTGCGCAACGTCGAGTCGGTCTTCGACGCCTACCGGATCACCCCGGCCGCGTAGGGCACTTACCGCAAAATGCGCAAAGTGCGGATGAGGATTCACCAATTTCGCCGATAGGTCGGCTCATATATGATTGACATACGGGACTGGTGTCGCAGGGCCAGACGAGGGAGATCATTGTGGGAGTTGTGACCGTCGAATGCACTAGCCGCCCCGGGGAGTGGGCGCAGTGATCATGAGCCGCTCGGTGACAGTCCACCTGAGCGAGTTTGTCTGCTCGGTCGTGGCCGGCGAAGGAGACGATGGCCGCGAGCACCTGTCGGAGCGGGTCGTCGACGCGATTCGGTGTTACCTCGGCGACAGCGACACCTACGGGCCGGGCTGGGCGTATCCCCGCTTCCTGCGCGAGGAGGAGCCGCATGAAGAGGTTGCCTTGGAGCTCGAGATCGATGACGAGCTGTGGACGATGCTGGAGGAGGAGGCCGCGCGTCAGGGCGTCTCAGCGCAGAAGATGGTCGCCCACGCCGCTCTCTACGTCGCCGGCGAGGTGAACGCCGGCCGCGCCACCCGCCGCATCCTCGAGGACCTCAAAGAATCGGCGGCGGCGAAGAGCAGCGAGAAAACCGGGCTCAGGCGGCGGGCGGCGCCACCACAGGCGCGGCACCAAGCTCGGTGAGCTTCGCCTGCAGGGTACGACGGCCGCGGTGATGGAGCCCGTGGACGGAGCTCTCGGACTTTTTCAGCGTGGCGGCGATCTCAACCGGGGTAAGGCCGGCGATGTGCCTGAGGATCAACACCTCGCGCTGGTCCTCGGGAAGGTACTCGAGGGCGTCGCGCAGGTCGTGGCCGCGGTCAAGGCTGATCTGGGCGTGGCCGGTATCGGCCAGCCTGATCTCCTCGGTCGGTATGGCCCGCCGGACCCGCATGTGATCTAGGGCGGCGTTGCGCGCAACGCGCATGATCCAGGCGGCGAACGGAACCTCGCGCTGCTCGTACTTCTTGATCGCCTTCATCAGCTTGGCGAAGATGTTCTGAGTGATGTCTTCGGCCTCGTGGTGATCTTTGACGAAGCTGGCGACGTAGCGCTGAACGTCGGCCGCGTAGCGGACGTAGAGGAAGTGCAGCCCCTCCGAGTCGCCCGCCTTGGCGCGTTCGATGGCCACCCGCACGAGCCGGCCGTTGCTGTCGGACGCTGCCGCGGCTTTACTGGGGCTCAGGCCCAAGTTATGCACAGTGGGGTCCGGCGTTTGACTGGTCACGGCTCTCCTTCGAAAGTTGACGTGTTTTGCGAAAAGTTTCTGATCGAATGGCTTGCGCGCTGCGGCCAGAAGGAATAGTGGCCCTTCATCCGAATGTCAATGCCCAATATTCGTCTAAATTTCATCCTCGGCCTCAAGTCGGCTGCAAATGCACAGGTATTGAGGTTGAACTTAGGAGGATTCGCGGCTACCAGGTGAAAATCTTGGGCATATCAGGGGAGTTGTTATGAGTAGAAGCAGCGTGAAAATCTCTCTTGGAACATTCACTTGCATGGGGATCGAGGCTCATTTGGGCTCCGACCTCGCCCTTGGAGTGCGTGAGGCGCTTGCCAACTACACGCGTCAGCTCGACTCCGAGTCGCCTCCTCCCGAGATACCGCGCTTTGCCACTGGCGCCCAGGCAGCCGGTCCGGAAAGATCCCTTGATCTCCCCGTAGACGAGGGGACTTGGGAAGCGCTGGAGCTGGAGGCCGCCAGGCAGGGCACCACAGCAAGCGCACTGGCTGCTCACTCGGTTTTGGTCTACCTGGCTGAGATCGACCGCTTGACGCCCGCTAGCGCCGCTTAGGACGGCGCTGACGGGCATTGGTGCCCGTGTACTGGGGTCCTATTGTGTGTTGTGCGCCGTACGCGCGAGTACCTGTCAACTAGTAAGTACTAGAGAAGTACCAACCTCTAACTAGTAAGTATTAGAGAGGTAAGCAGAGTATTAAGTAACAAACGGGCGCAGTATTAGGCTGGCTGCCGAACGCTGGCGAGTACATCGTCAACCGCGGGGACCGCGACCGGTTCGCCCTGTGCGTGCAGCGATTGCTCCAGCGCCTCGAGGCCGAGCACGATCTCGACCCCGAGCCTGGAGTTGGAGACCGGCGTGGAGCCGGTGCGAATCGCTTCGGCGAAGTCTTTGAGCTCCTGGCCGAGCGGCTCCAGCGCCTCGAGCCGCGGGGCGACCATGTCGCCAGTGCGGTAGGTGAGGCGGTACTCGCCCAAGTGGGCGGGTGGCTCGGCGAAGTCGAGCCCACGGTCGTAGACGCGGACCGAGTCATCGGAGGCGGTGTCCTCGTACTGGACCATCTTCTGGCTGCCGACGACGACCATCTGGCGCAGCTTGCGCGGCGCCAGCCAGGAAAGCTGGACGTTGGCCTGGGCGCCGCCTTCGAAGCGCAGGGTGAGGAAGGCGGTCTCGTGGACGCCCTCTTGGAAGACGCTGCGGCCGTTGGCGCTGACCTCGACCAGCGGCTTGCCGAGCCAGTGCATCAGGATCGAGAGGTCGTGCGGGGCGAGGTCGAGCACGACCCCATCCTGCTGGTAAAGGCCGAGGTTCATGCGCGAGGAGGTGACGAAGTAGATCTCGCCCAGCTCATCGCCCTGGATCATGTCGCGGACCTTGTTGACCGCGGGGCTGTAGAGGAAGGTGTGGCCGGGCATCAGGGTGAGGCCGCGGTCCTCGGCGATCGCGACGAGCTTCGCCGCCTCCTCGGAGGTGCGGGCCAGCGGCTTCTCGACCATCACGTGCTTGCCCGCTTCCAGGGCCTTGCTGACGAGGGCGAAGTGGGTGTGGGGAGGGGTGGCGATCGCCACCGCCTCGACCCGCGGGTCGGCCAGTGCCGTATCGAGGTCGCGCTCGATCCAGACGCCGGGATGACGCCGGCGGAAGTCTTCAATCCGGCCCTCGTCGAGCTCGCAGAGGCCCATCAGGCGGAACTCGGGGCGGTCGACCACGTTGCGAACGAGGTTCGGGCCCCAGTAGCCGTAGCCGACAACCATCGTTCCGATCGCACCTGCTGGGTTCATGCGGCACCTCTCCTTGCGAGCACTGTGATTGGGGTTCGGGCGAGAATCGAGAGATCAAGCGGTAGCGAGCGCCTTTCGGCGTAGTCGATGTCGAGCCGCACCATTTCCTCGTAGGTGCGCTCGTTGCGGCCGCTGACCTGCCAGAGGCCGGTCAGGCCGGGCTTTACCGAGAAGCGCTTGAGGTACCAGCTCGGGTACTCGGCGACCTCGTAGGAGATCGCCGGGCGGGGGCCGACCAGGGCCATGTCGCCGACGATCACGTTGAAGAGCTGGGGCAGCTCGTCGAGGCTCCACTTGCGGATGAAGCGGCCGACCGGGGTGATGCGGTCGTCGACGGCGAGCTTGTAGAGGTCTTTGCGCCCGCCGTTGGCCTCCTGGCCGTTGATCAGGGCGGTGACGTACTCACGATGGCCCTTGGGGTCGGCGTCGACCCGCATGCTGCGGAACTTGTAAAGGGTGAACTCGCGCTGCCCGTAGCCGATCCGGCGCTGGCGGAAGAGGGCGGAGCCGCGACTGTCGAGGCGGATCGCGATCGTCAGGGCGAGGAGCAGGGGCGAGAGCACGATCACGATCGCGGTCGCGAGCACGACGTCGACCATGCGCCTGGTCAGGGCTTGCCAGAGCGGTTCGCCGGCGGTGCGGTCGACCGGGTGCTTGCGTGTCAGTCCGTGTGCCTCCATCTTCTCCACCGAACAAACGACTCCAGCGCCGGAACGCTTGCGCCGGGCGGCAGAGAGGGAGGTTGAAAAAGGTCCCTTTATTAGTGCCCGAAAAATCTCTTTGAGCATCGCGAAAAGACAGGCCGCCTCGCCGCGTTAATCGAGCATGGCCCCCCGAATCGTTTCAATCATCGGCTCCCGACCTGAGATCGTCCAGGCTGCGCCGCTCTCGCTGGCCTTCGCCGACTGCGTCGAGGAGATCCTCGTGCACACGGGCCAGCATTACGACCCGGCCCTCTCCGATCTGCAGATCGCCGACCTAAAGCTTCCCTTGCCCGCCCATAACCTCGGCGTCGGCTCGCTTCCCAACGCCGAGAGCGTCGCCGTTGCAGAAGACCGAATCGCCCGCGTGATCGAGGCCGAGAAGCCCGACGCGGTTCTGGTCCGCGGCGACACCAACGCGACCGTCGCCGGCGCCCGCGCCGCTGTCGCCGCCGCTGTGCCCCTGCTTCACGTCGAGGCCGGCCTGCGCAGCTACCGCGACGACATGCCCGAGGAGGCCAACCGGATCGAGACCGACCGGCTCTCGGAGCTCCTCTTCGCACCTTGCGAGCACGCCCGCGAGGTACTCCTCAAGGAGGGAGTGCCCGGCACGGTGCGGGTCACCGGCGATGTCCTCGCCGACGTCCTGCTCTCGACCCGCGATCGCCTGCCCGAGGGCAGCGAGCAGGGCGAGTACGTGCTCGCGACCGCCCACCGCAACTACAACACCGACTCGCCCGAGCGGCTCGGCGCCGTTCTGGCCTGCCTCGAGGCGGCTGAAAAGCGCGTGATCTTCCCCCTGCATCCCCGTACCCGCAAGAGCCTTGAGACCTGGGGCCTGGCGGTTCCCGCCAACGTCGAGGTCCGCAACGCGGTCACCTACACCGAGATGCTGACCTTGGAGCGCGGCGCGGCGGCAATCGCCACCGACTCCGGCGGCGTCCAGCGCGAGGCCTACCTCTGGGGCGTGCCCTGCATCACGATGCGCGAGGAGACCGAGTGGATCGAGACCGTCTCGACTGGCTGGAACACCCTGGTCGGGGTCGATGCGGGGCAGTTCCGCGCCGCGCTCGCCAAGCCCTCGCCGCAATCGCGGCCGCCGATCTTCGGCGACGGCAACGCCGCCGAGCGGATCGCCGAGCTGACCGTCTCTCACCTCGACCGAGCACTGGAGAAGTCCATTGTCTGAGCAACTGAGAATCGGTGTCGTCGGCTGCGGCCGCATGGGCGCTTTCCACATCCGCAACTACGGCCAGCTCGATTGCGCCCGCCTCGTCGCGGTCGCCGACCCCAACGCCGAGGCACGCCGCCAGGTGCTC
>Ga0157374_10003003_pt1 | contig 14122 bp, 11 predicted proteins | sample M25metaG_FD_115308 | JGI IMG/M metagenome (GOLD analysis project Ga0157374, IMG submission 115308) | Miscanthus rhizosphere microbial communities from Kellogg Biological Station, Michigan, USA - M2-5 metaG | ecosystem: Host-associated > Plants > Roots > Rhizosphere > Soil | place: USA: Michigan...
AATGTGGCGGCCCTATTTGGGTTCCCCGGCAGGACTCTGCGAGAAGCAAGGAATCCCACCCTGATTCGTTGACGCTGCTGATGGGTCCGCTCATGCAATCTACTCCTTTCTCACTTGATTGTTGCGGACATAAATGGGCGCTGAGCCGTTCACGATAGGGCTGGCCTCAATGATGAGAGCGCCTAAATCGGTTACTCCGAGGAAAACGATAATCCTGTCTGTTGGCAACTGCTCGAGTACTTGAGCCAGTTCGTAGTTTCTTATTCGCAAGGTGGATGCCGAAGCCTGCACCGGCAGAGGTTCCCACTGATCACCTTCCCTGAGATCAATCACGATGAGATCGCGGAAACGAGCGTGCAAGGCAGTGAACTCCCAGGTCGAGATCCATTTCAATTTCGACCCACGAACCGATAATCCGAAAGGTCCCGGTACATCATGGGGCGGGCTGGGCGATTCGGAAGTTTGTGAAGTGCTGTTTCCTAAAGCGGCTTTGCCGTTGTGCGCATTCCGCAATGTTGGAAACAAAAGCATTGAGTCGGAGAGTGAGGTCGCTCAGAGAAAGAAGAGAACATAACTAGTTCCTCCGCGGAATAACTGCTCAGAATTCAGTTCGCTACAGAGCACAGAGCAATGCGCCAAGCAGTTGGCGTAGCTACAGTGCTGTCTCTACGAAAAGTTTCAGAGGGCGGGAGGAGATCGGAATGGCAGTAGGAAGGCAAACGATGCGAAGGTGCTCGTAGGGAATGAGACGAGTGGAGATGCAGCGGCATTGGCGATCGGAGCGTGCAGTGCGACGCATTGAAGATTGCTAGAATTGCCATGCGAAGTTGATCGGCATCTCAACCGGGAAACTGCAGGCACCACGATAGCAGTGCGCGTTTCGGGCCACATCTTGTCAGTGAATGAACTTGGAGGCGTGACCTGGTGGAGATTGTGGAAGAGTGAGAGCTTGCCACCGGTTCCCGAGAGAAACACAAGAAAGGCAAGTGCCAGCAAACTCAGTGTGCAGTATTTGAAACGATGATCGGAGTAGTTTTTAGAGGTTTTTGCGCCATGCCTCGTTGGGCCAAGGTCTCGCATCGGCAAATGACTTTCGGCGCTCGCGTTGGGGTTAGTGGTGAACAATTTCTCGACCGATCTGACAACCCAAATTATGACCGACATTTACATAGACGCCAAAGAGCACGAAAGGTTCCATACGTTCAGCAGCAATCGACTAACCTGTCTGGGGGGCGCTCGACACACAATCGGCATCTTTCTTTTACTCCCGCATTTGTGCTGGAGAACCAGATGACTTGCCGAATCCGCGCTCCCCGAACGCCTGCGAAACGAGGTCACTTCGACATGGCCAATTCTGATCATGAGCTCATGAGTTTGGTGCCGCTGATTTTGCGCGGCGAAGGCGTCAAAGTGGCCGAGGCACTTGCTGCGTCACCGGTGCTGGCGACGGCATGCTTTCAGACGGGAGCAAGCCGCGCATCGGAGAAGCCATACTTTCTTGAGCAGATTGGAAAACACATTTACGCAGGCGATACAGCGCTGCATATCGCGGCTGCGGCTTATCAAGTGGCGATCGTTGAGCAGTTGATTGCAGCGGGAGCTGACGTTCGCGCACGAGATCGCTTTGGATACAACCCGCTGCATGCGGCTGCTGCCGGCAATCCCGGTTCGCAATCATGGAACCCGGCGCAGCAGGCGACTACCATCCGAGTGCTCGTCAAAGCGGGCATTGATCCTGATTCAACAGACAAGCGCGGAGTGACGCCAATGCATATCGCGGTTCGAACACGCTGCGCACTGGCTGTCAAAACATTGCTTGAATGTGGCGCGGACCCTGCGCGACGGAACAAGAACAACTCCGATGCGATGGTGCTTGCCGTGAACACAACGGGCCGCGGCGGAAGCGGTTCAACGGAAGCAAAACGAGAGCAGCAGCAGATTCTGCATCTTCTCACTCAAGCCGGAATGCGCAGCAAGTAATCAAGTCGCGCGTATCCGTACTCGTGTCCCGCATCAGCACCCCTGTATAGATCAGCAGCGGCCGCCATTGGCACAATAGCGATTTGCTTGATCGAGATACTGCGTCCAGTCAGATGCGATGCCGCGCTGTGCGGCGTCGAGCGGCATGCGACCGGATTTCACCTCGTCAGCAAGGTAATTCTCGACGCGATCTTTGATTTTGAAGTAGCGCTCTTTGAGCGCGGTGTCGTCAGGTCCGCACTGCGGCCAGATGTTGCCCATACCGTCGGCGCCGCCGAGTTCGAGCGGGACCACATGATCGAGTTCGCAAATCTGGTTGCTGCCCGAGTTGTGCTGCGGATTCTCCATCGCGTACCAGTTATATGCCACGTGCTTTCTTGCCTGGCTTTCTTCGCAATCGCGAATGCAGCGTGTGCGCCAGCCCGGGTCCTGCATCACACTCAGTGTTACGGTGGAATTGATACCGCCGGGCGTACATTGCGGATCCGGAACTGGATACCCGTTGACGGTAGATTGGTGGCACGATCCCGCAGCCGGCTCCTGCCATGAGTGGAAGTAGTTTGAGGCACACGCAACGCCGAGCGTGGAACAACTTTCCTCGGGTATGTGACTTTGTATTGAGCCAGAGTGTGATAGCGATTCCTTCCGGTTCTCGGGGGTGGTTTGGACTGACGGGGAACTCACCTGGTTGTCGCCCGAGGATTGTTGCGTGGTTCGATCCTGCTGAACTACGAAGAAGAAGAGAGCGATGAGAGCGATCAAAATGACGATCAGCAAGCAGACTAGTAACAAAGAATTACGCGGGCGCATTTCATTCCACGCTAGCATACAGAGGGAGCTGGTATCCCATGGCTGAAACGCAGCGCCGCGCATTCGTCATCGGCTCAGGGCCCAACGGGTTGGCGGCGGCCATCACCCTGGCGCGCACAGGTAGAAAAGCTACAGTATTTGAGGCCGAGCAACAGCCGGGTGGCGGCGCGCGGACCATGGAGCTCACGTTAGCGGGCTTTCGGCACGATTTCGGCTCTTCGGTTTTTCCAATGGCGGCAGCATCGCCGTTTTTCGCTGCGCTTCCGCTCAAGCGCTATGGTCTCAATTGGATTCACGGCGATGCTCCACTGGCGCATCCGTTGGATGATGGTACGGCTGTGGTGCTTGAGCGCGATTTGACAACGGCCACTGCTGAATTGGGCTGCGACGCAGGTGCGTGGCGCGCGCTGGTGCAGCCGATTGTTGACCACTGGCTGCAATTCGCGGGTGATGCGCTCGGACCTGTCGTGCGTGTGCCGAACCATCCATTGCTCATGGCACAGTTCGGGCTGAATGCGTTTCAGCCTGCGCTTACTCTGGCAAAGAGCCGTTTCGCAAGTGAACGTACGCGCGCCCTGTTCGCAGGATTGGCGGGGCATTCGTTTCTTGGTCTCGATCAGCCACTCAGTTCTGCGATCGGCCTCATCTTGGGAGCAGCGGCGCATGTGGCCGGCTGGCCGGTTGCGCAGGGAGGCACGCAGGCCATCACTGATGCTCTCATTGCGCAATTGCTGGATCTTGGCGGAGAGATTCGGTCCGGCACGCGCATAACATCTCTCGATCAAATCGACGCACAAGACGCGCCGATTCTGTGCGACATAACGCCGCGGCAACTGCTTTCAATGGCCGGTGACCGGCTGCGTCCCGGTTACGCAAGCCGCATACGCCGATTCCGATACGGCCCCGGCGCATTCAAGATTGATTACGCACTCAGCGAGCCGATCCCATGGCGTGCGGCGGAATGTCGCCGCGCTATAACGGTGCACCTTGGCGGATCAATGGATGAAATTGCGCAATCCGAACGTACGGTGATCGATGGGTCAGTCTCCGACAGGCCATTCGTTCTGCTCGTGCAACCCACGTTGTATGACGCAACGCGCGCTCCTGAAGGCAAACACACGGCATGGGCTTACTGTCATGTGCCCAATGGTTCGGCCTTCGACATGACGAGCCGCATTGAAGATCAGATAGAGCGCTTCGCTCCGGGCTTTCGCGACTGCGTTCTGGCGCGTCGAGTATTGACGCCATCAGCACTCGAGAGCATGAATGCGAACCTGGTCGGCGGTGACATCAATGGCGGCGAACTCTCAATGAACCAGTTCATGTTCCGGCCCACTCTGGGCTATTACACGACAGGTACGCGCAATCTTTACCTTTGCTCGTCATCGACGCCTCCGGGCGGCGGAGTGCATGGAATGTGCGGTTATCATGCGGCGCATGCTTACTTGCGCGATGCGGAACGTTGAGTACTCGCTGAGATGATTCGTGCTTCAGACCACGGGCGCCCGAGCCCGATGTGGACTAAACTATCTCTGTCATGACTACAGATATCGCTCATCCTGCTATCGAGCCGCGGACCGCCAGCGGAATGTTTGCCAACGAGCCGTTTATCAATTTCAGCGCGCCTGAGAATAAGCGTGCTATGGAACATGCGCTCCAAACAGTTGCGCAGCAATTGGGGCGCGAATACGAGCTTGTCATTGGCGGCGAACGCGTCACGACCGCTGAGAAGATCAAATCCATCAACCCCGCGCGACCTTCGCAGATTGTGGGTGTTCATCAAAAAGCCGGTGCGGAGCATGCTTCCAAAGCGATGGCAGCCGCGCAGAGCGCATTCGCATCATGGAGCCGGACGACGACGGAAGTACGTGTGTCGCTGCTGTTGAATGCGGCAAACGTGATTCGTAATCGCAAGTTCGAATTCATGGCGTGGCTCACATTTGAAGTAGGGAAGAACTGGGCCGAGGCCGACGCGGATGTGGGCGAAACCATCGACTTTCTTGAGTTCTACGCTCGTGAAGCGCTGCGGCTGGCCGCGGCAACAACGCCGATTCAGTATCCTGGCGAGCGCAATGAGCTGCACTACATTCCGCTCGGCGTGGGCGCGGTCATTCCGCCGTGGAACTTTCCATTCGCAATCATGGCGGGCATGACAGCGGCTTCGATCGTCACCGGCAACACGGTAATTCTGAAACCGTCGAGCGATGCGCCTACGATTTCGGCGAAATTTGTTGAAGTACTTGAGCAGGTCGGAATGCCCGTGGGTGTGGTGAATTTCTGCCCTGGCTCGGGCGCAACGTTTGGCAACGCAATCGTCGAAGATCCGCGCACGCGTTTCATCGCCTTCACCGGCTCCAAAGCTGTAGGCCTTGAGATTCACGAGCGAGCAGCGAAGACGCAACCAGGGCAGATCTGGATTAAGCGGACGATTCTCGAAATGGGCGGCAAGGATTCGATTCTGGTCTGCGCCGACGCAGATGTTAACGCGGCGGTGGAGGGCGTTGCCGCGTCGGCATTTGGATTCAGTGGGCAAAAATGTTCAGCATGCTCGCGCGCGATTATTGAAGCGCCAATCTACGATGTGTTTGTCGAAAAGCTGCGCGAGCGCGTGGCAAAGCTGACTGTCGGTGATCCGGCAAAAAACAACAATCTAGGGCCAGTGATCAACAAAGACGCGCTGGCTTCGATGCTTGGTTACGTAGAGACGGGCAAAAAAGAAGGCCGCCTCATCTCGGGCGGCAATGCTCCTGAAACAGCGGATGGCGGCTTTTTCCTGGAGCCAACTATCTTCGCCGATATTGCTCCGAACTCGGTTTTGGCGCAGGAAGAAATCTTCGGGCCGGTGCTGGCCATCATCAAGGTGAAAAGTTTTGAAGAAGGGCTGCAGGTTGCCAACAACACTGAATACGGCCTCACCGGCGCCATCTACTCAGCCGACCGCAGCAAACTGGATCGCGCGCGCCACGAGTTCCACGTAGGCAATCTCTATTTCAATCGCAAGTGCACGGGTGCCATGGTTGGAGCGCATCCGTTTGGCGGATTCAACATGAGCGGCACGGATTCAAAGGCGGGCGGACCCGACTACCTTTATCTGTTCACACAGGCCAAGAGTGTGGCGGAAAAGCTGTAGTCAGAGAACCTGTAATCAGGCGACGGTTTGCTCAGGCAACAGCGGGAGGAGCAGCAGCGGACTGTTCCTCGGCTTCAATTCTGTTGCCCACTTCAGCGGCGGCTTGCGCAAGCACGCGATGATGAATCGTGAACAGTGCAAGTTCAAGACGGTCGCTTACGCCAGTTTTGTCGTAAATGGAGCGGAGATAGTTCTTGATCACCTGCTCAGTTGTCTTGAGCCGCGAAGCGATCTCGCGATTCTTGCAGCCTTGCGCAATCAAAGCCACAATGCGCATTTCCTTGGGCGTCAGACGATCGCGCACGCGCGTGCCCACCATATCTTCTTCGGGCGAGTCGGGCATCATCACCTGCGGAGGCAGCCAGGTTTCGCCGGCGGCTACGCGACGCACACATTCAACCAGTGCATTGCCGGTTACGCTGCGGAAGACAACGCCGCGAAATCCCTGCTGTAAATAGCTGCTGGCTGTATCGCTGTTTTCCGCAATCACGATTCCGCGGCTACCCATTGTCTCCAGCAGCATGCGCAGACGCGTCAATTCCGGTCGCATTGAAGCTGCAAACACCACGATTGAACTAGGGAACGTGGTGATGGCGTGATACATGCGATCAAGGTCGGGACATTGTGCAATGATACGGAGGCCTTCGTCCATCGCAAGGACTTTGGCTGTTCCTGCTCGAAAGATAGCTTGCGAATCGGCGAGAATAAGCTTATTCATAAGTTGCGCCTCTAGTGTTCCCAACCTCTCTGAAAATACTGACATGAACCCCAACTTTCCTTGTCTCCGCAAGTAATCTGGAGTCTGATTTCGGGCTCGCAGTACTTACCTTTGGTTCTATCGGCATAAGGACAAAAATCCTGCAACTGCCTATTGCCGTGACATAGCTATTCCAGAAAGGGTTCCTAAAGTAATCTGATCGAGAACTAATGGTAATGTCAAGGAAGATTTCCCCTCCCTAAACAGACAAATTGACTGTTAAGAGCTGATTCAAAGGAGTTACGGGCAATTCTCCCGCAAAAGTTGTATCTGCAGGGGGCCGGGTTTGAGCCCCTACAATGGAAAAATCAGGCTCTTTTCTGAGGTTACTTATGGCTCGGCCAATTCTGCTGGCGGTTGATGACGATGTAAGTGTTCTGGAGGCGGTGGTTCAGGACTTGCGCCGTCAATATGGAGCTACGTACAGGATAATGAGGGCGGCAAGCGGTCAAGCTGGACTGGACACGCTGACCCAGCTGAAAACGCGCCAGGAGCCGGTTGCGCTTCTCTTGAGCGACCAGCGGATGCCCGGAATGACGGGCGTGGAGTTCCTGGAGCGTGCGCAGGGAGTCTATCCGGAGTCGCGGCGAGTTCTGCTGACCGCTTACGCCGATACTGAGGTGGCCATAAGGGCGATCAACACTGCGCGCATTCACTATTACCTGACCAAACCCTGGGATCCTCCGGAAGAGCGCCTTTACCCGGTTCTGAATGATCTGCTGGACGATTGGCAAGCCGGTTATCGTCCGCCCTTTGAAGGACTGCGCGTGATAGGGCACCGCTGGTCTCTTAAAGACCACAAGGTGCGCAATTTCCTGTCGCAGAACCATGTGCCTTATCGCTGGCTGGATGTTGCTGCCAATGACGAAGCATTGGAGATACTGAAAACCTCCGGCCTCGATCCGGAGAAGCTGCCCGTGGTGTTGTTTTCAGATGGCAGCGCGCTGGTCGATCCAGAAACCGAGGCGCTTGCGGCGCGGGTAGGCTTGCGCGTGCAGGCCACCCAGGAGTTTTACGACATGGTCGTAATTGGCGCAGGGCCGGCGGGGCTGGCCGCTGGCGTCTACGGTGCCAGCGAAGGCCTGCGCACGCTGGTCATTGAACCTATGGCTCCCGGCGGACAGGCTGGTTCGTCTTCACGTATCGAGAACTACCTTGGGTTTCCCTCCGGTCTTACCGGAGCAGAACTTGGCCGCCGCGCCCATACACAGGCAACGCGCTTTGGCGCTGAGTTTGTAACGCAGCGAGCGGTCGGGCTGCGCGTTGACGGGCAATATCGCTTTATTCAGCTTGCCGACGGGCGAGAGATTTCAACGCACGTGGTCTTGTTGGCGCCAGGAGTTCAGTACCGCAAGCTTGATATTCCGGGCGCTGAGCGGCTCACTGGACGGGGCATCTACTATGGCGCCGCGCTGGTGGAGGCGGTGGCCTGTAAAGACGAGGAAGTATTCGTCGTGGGAGGGGCCAATTCCGCCGGCCAGGCCGCCCTGCACTTCTCTAAATACGCCCGTAAGGTAACGATGCTGGTGCGCGGAGAGGGACTTTCGGCCACCATGTCGAAATATTTAATCGATGAGATCGAACAAACATCCAATCTTGTGCTGGAGTCTCGAACGCAGGTTCTCGAGGCGCTGGGCGAAGAACGGCTGGAAGCGCTGAAAGTCGCAGGTCCGCAAGGGGAACGTGAGGTCCCGGCATCGTCGGTATTTGTATTTATCGGCGCGGCTCCGGGTACGGAATGGCTTCCAGCCTCGATTTCGCGCGATGAAAAGGGCTTTTTGCTTGCGGGGCCAGATTTACGAGTCGACGGAAAGCTGCCGGAAAGTTGGAAAGAGCAGCGCGAACCTTATTTGCTGGAGTCGAGTATACCGGGAGTGTTCGTTGCCGGCGATGTGCGGCACGGATCGGTAAAGCGCGTGGCGTCAGCAGTAGGGGAGGGTTCGATCGCGGTGCAGTTCGTGCACCAATATTTGGCGGGTTTTTAGCGAAGGAATGCAAGCATGAGCGAGGGTGGACAATCCATCGAGATCGAACTGATTCCAGCAGGTGAAGCTGTCGAAGCTTTTCGCAGAACCCGGCCTTTTGTCGACGTAAACGCTGCTACTCTGGCTGAAGTATTAGCTGGCGCTGGCAATGTGGAACGTATTACGGCGCGCGCTGGAACTGTGCTGGTGGAGCCGAAAGCCGATTGGCATTACTACTGGCTCGTGCTCGATGGCGAGATTCACGCCGAAAGGCCCGAGGCCGATGGCTCCTATACTCTTGCCGGAACTTCACAAAGCGGAGAGTGTTTTGGCGAAACCCCCATTCTGAGCGGCAAGTCCTATTCACCCTTCCGCATCACTGCGCAACGCGATTCTCTGCTGATGCGTGTGAGCGAAAACGATTTCTGGAAGTTGATGTCGTGCTGCCCATCAGCGCGCAAGACTATCCTCGCGGACATGGGACGTCGTCTGCAGGCTTACCAAGTGGAAGCACTGCACAGGGAGAAGCTGGTTTCACTGGGCACCATGGCGGCGGGACTGATGCACGAGTTGCACAATCCCGGTGCAGCCGCCAAGAGAGCTGCTTCTCAATTGCGCGAAAACCTCAAGCGTCTGCAAGAGCTGAGCCTGCGCTCCGCCGGCAAGCCGAAGACACCACTCCAGATTGAATGCATGCACAGCCTGCTGGAACAAGCGGTACGTGGATGCCACATGCCTGCAATGAGTTCGATTGAGCAGTCCGATGCAGAAGAGGCAATGTCAGAGTGGCTACAGTCGGCTGGCGTAGAAAACGCATTCACAATCGGGCCCGCGCTGGTTGCCATCGGTTTCAAAAAAGAAGAACTGGCCTGCGCCCGAGAAGCGTTTGAAGCGGGCGCATTTTCTGATGCTCTGAACTGGCTTGAAGCACTGGTATCAAGCATCTCGCTCGTTTGCGCCGTGGAGGAAAGCATCTCGCGCATCTCCGACCTGGTTATGGCGGTGAAGAAATTTGCTTACGACGAGCGCACGCCCGACAGAGAACTCGATGTGCATGACAATCTGCAAAGCACGCTGACGATTCTGGGCCACAAGCTGCGCGTGAAACAAATCGCCGTTGAAAAGCGATTTGAGGCTAATCCCTCCGTCATTCGCACGCGCGGAGCGGCGCTAAGCCAGGTGTGGACCAACCTCATCGACAACGCCGCAGATGCCTCGCCAGACAAAGGCCAAATTGAAATCTCGTCCTGGAACGAGCCGGCGGAGGGTAGCGAGCCTGCACACGTCGCAGTCAGCGTCACGGATCATGGTTCGGGAATTCCTGCTGAAGTGTTGCCGCGCATCTTCGAGCCATTCTTTACAACCAAGCCGCAAGGCTCAGGCACCGGACTCGGACTCGAAATTGTGCATCGCATCGTGACGCAGAAATTTGGCGGAACCATTAACGTTGAATCACAGCCCGGTCTGACGCGATTCATCGTTCGTTTGCCAATGACCAGTCCAGTCAGCAGCCAGGCTACGAACTCTTCCAAGCCCTGACTGCATCGCCTGCGCCTTTCAAATTAGCCAGCCGCATTTCAGAATATTTCCGTGACAGAAGGACACCGTCTGCGCCGCCGCGAAACGCCGCGAGCACGGCATCATTCACTCCTTGCGGAGTGCATCGGCTGTGCCCCGGGCTCGTCGGAATGTCGATATCGATTCCCGGCCATAACAATGTCTTTGCGCCGCTCAAGCCTTCGTGTGCGCGCTTCGTTTCGCGATAAACATAGTCTGATGAAAGCCCTGCTGTAGGAATCTCCGTAAGACTCTTTTCGCGATAATCCAAAACCCGGTAATGGAAGTCCAGGATTTCCTGCGTGGGAATATCCGCATACATCGTGTGGCTCATATTCTCGACGTATGCTGCCATGCGTTCGCCACCGCAATTGTTGTAGATCACGATTTTCAAGAAGTCCGAGTGCGGCGCAATCGCACTCAAATCCTGTTCGGCTCGGTAGATTGGATTGAAAGAATTGGTGTGCCAGATATGCCAGCCCACCTGTAGCGATGGTTTGACTTCTTTAACCTTGGCGTAGATTGCGGCATAAGTTTCGCGAAGGCTGTTGGTCCAAAGCATCTCCCAGGCGAGCAACTCAGGATACTTGAGCATTAGACGCCAAAGCGTCACATAGTAGCCGTCGACGGGCCGCTTCCCGTTTCTGCTTGCTTCTACAAAACGAGCCAGTTGGTTAAAGCCCTCGCGCGCACGATCAGGATTGATGCCCACCTGCCTGGCCTTAGCCTGGCAAAACTGGCAGAAGCAGGTGACGCGCATCGGTGAGCCTGGCGTTCCAGCATGCGCTCCGAGCATGTTCGAAAATGCTCCCTGGCGCTCCGATCCCCACATGATCCCGTCCACGTCATAATTGCGCGACCAGTTTTCGACCATTCCCAAAAGCCAGTTGCGGTAATTCGGATTGTTGAAGCAGAGAGTCGTTGCGTTCTCTCCCGATAGCTGCTTCTCCTGCAACTCCGCGATGTTCGGAACGTCGTTGCGAAAGACATCTTCGAACCAACAGATTGTCCTCATACCGCGTTTGCGAGCGGACGGCAGCACCTCTTTTAGCACGTCAAAGCCGCCAAGATCAGGGGCGCGAAAGTCTTTGAAGACAGTCTCGCGAAAATACTGCTGGTCCACTTGTGTATAGCTGCCGCCGTAGAAAGACTCTGTGTCGTATTGCTGCTTGCCGTGATCTGGAAGGGGTTGACCCGGAACCTGTCGTCCTGCAATGCCGCGGCCGTAGGTAAATGTGGCGATGAAGAGCGTATTCACTTCCGCATCGCGCTGAAACGTGTCAAGCACCTGTTCGACGCCTTCATCAACGAAGGAGACAGCGCCGACTTGAATCCCGATTGCGGCTTTAGACTTGGCGGAAGCATCGGCAGCATTCAAGAGCGGTGAACTCGCCGCGACCGTGGCGAGCGTCGCACCCTGCATAAATTCTCTTCGATCCATCGTGATTATTCTCCATTCGGACGCGGCTGGATGTTCCGCTGCGATTCTGCGGAATTCTATCACCGGCTCAGGTTCCGAGAGCGCGAATGCAGTGCAGCGAAAGAGCTGCCGTGCGTGGTATGACCACAGCAATTTTCTGGGGTATGATGGGAGGGCTGGAAGATGGACATTCGAGGCAATTACATGAATCGACAATCAATACACGGGGTGCTATCCGTGGCTTTTGCCGCGTGTTTCGCCGCAGTTTCAGCAAACTCGCTTTATGCTGCGAAGACCTGCAACCCACATGACTTCGGCGCGAAAGCCGACGGAAAGACCAAGGACACGGTAGCTCTACAGTCCGCTATCGACGCATGCGCTGCACAGGGCGGAGGTACCGTGCGCCTCACAGCGGGAACGTACGTAAGTGCTCCGCTGGTGCTGAAGAGCAATGTGACTTTGCGCCTGGAGAAAGATGCGAAGATCCTTGGCTCGCCCGATCACGGTGATTTTCCGCCGGTAACGATGTTTCACCTGCCTGACCTGCAGCCACTGATTAGCGCGATGGGAGCGTCGAACATTGCCATCGAAGGCCAGGGCACAATTGACGGCAACGGTGAAAGTTGGTGGGAGGAGGTTCGAGCCGTTAAAGACAAAGGCGTACTCGGCAATCATCCGCGACCGAAGCTCATCATTTTGGATCACTGCAAAAACGTGCGCGTTGAAGGCGTCACTATTCAGAACTCACCAATGTGGCAACTGGTGCCTTATTACACCGATGGTATGGTGATTCGCAACGTAAGAATTCTTGCGCCGCAGCACTCGCCGAATACTGATGCCATCGACCCGTTCTCGTCATCGAATATCGTCATTGATCATGTTTATGCGGATGTGGGCGATGACAATGTGGCCATCAAATCGGGCCCGATCAATTCGCCCGGACCTGACGATCCAAGCCGTAACATCACCATAACGGATTGCACGTTCATGCACGGGCACGGGCTGTCGATCGGCAGCGAACTCGCCGGCGGCGCGCAGAATATCCGCGCTGAGCGAATCCATTTTGAAGGGACAGATCAGGGCATCCGCGTGAAGTCCAGTCGCGATCGCGGCAACGATGTAGGGAACTTCGTGTTTCGCGACATCACGATGAAAGATGTGAAGACGGCGATTTTGATCAGTGAATACTATCCCAAGGTCTTGCCGCCGGACAATGAAGCGCCTCAGCCTGTTGGCCGCTTGACGCCGCACTTTCACGACATTGTGATTGAGAACGTGACGGCAACTGGAAGCAAGACTGCCGGCGTAATCATCGGCTTGCCGGAGTCGCCCGTAAAAAATGTGGTGTTGAATAATGTGAAGCTAAGCGCGGAAGAAGGCTTAACCATCATCAACGCTGAAGTAACGGGCAAGGGAGTGATTGTTACCGCGGAAAAAGGAGAAGCGATCACAAAACTTGCAGGAGCGAAGGTGGACATTCGCTAGCTGACGATCTTCATCCCAAACCAAAAGGGGCTGTGCCAATCGGCGCAGCCCCTCTTGATTTTGCCCGAACACTTATTGGTTGACGCCGCTAGCCAGGAAGCCGCCATCGACCACGATCGTCTGGCCGGTAACGAACGACGCCGCATCCGACGCAAGATAGACGACCGAACCCACAAGCTCTTCTGTTTTCCCGAATCGGCTCATAGGCGTGCGCATCAGCAGCTCTTTTCCGCGCGGCGAATTGTCCAGCAGATTCGCGTTGAGATCGGTGCGGAAGACGCCCGGGGCGATTGCGTTTACTGTCACGCCTTTCTTTGACCACTCAACGGCAAGCGAGCGCGTTAAAGATGACACGCCAGATTTGCTGGCCGCGTAAGCTGCCACTTCGTGAAAGGCAACATAGCTGTTGAGCGACGCTATGTTGATGATGCGTCCGTAGCCGCGTTCCAACATTGATCTGCCAAACACCTGGCATGAACGCAGAGTGCCGGTGAGGTTGGTATTGATAATGTCATTCCACTCTTCTTCAGAGAGGTCGAGTGTAGGAGTGCGCTTGATTTTTCCGGCACAGTTAATAAGGATATCGACTTTGCCGAAGTGATCGATGACTGAAACAAGCAGCGCCTCAAGCGTTGCTCGATTACATACGTCGGAAGACCGGCGCAGCGTTTTGCGACCACGCGCTTCAATCTCGGTAGCCGTGTTATCAACTTCAGTTTGGCGGCGCCCCGTGGGAATCACGTCGGCGCCTGCGTTGGCGAGTCCGAGACTAATAGCGCGGCCAATTCCGGAGGTACCTCCCGTGACGACTGCGACTTTACCTTCAAGCCCAAAAAGATCGGATGTCATGGCTTCTCCCAAATTCTTTCAAAAACATAACTGCAGGCGAGTACCTCGCCCCTATGCGTTGCGCCCAAGAAAAACAGGCGCGATGTGCCGGTTGTAGAGGTTTTCTGTAACATTCTTTGCGATCACGGTCTCTTTTGCTTCAAGCAGGTTGAGGTACCGCGGCCCCATCT
>Ga0157374_10003004_pt1 | contig 14119 bp, 10 predicted proteins | sample M25metaG_FD_115308 | JGI IMG/M metagenome (GOLD analysis project Ga0157374, IMG submission 115308) | Miscanthus rhizosphere microbial communities from Kellogg Biological Station, Michigan, USA - M2-5 metaG | ecosystem: Host-associated > Plants > Roots > Rhizosphere > Soil | place: USA: Michigan...
GGGTATGCGGTGGTCGTGGAACCACGCAACTGATGACCTTTGGGAGAAGCTTCATCCGGAGCTGTGGAAGATTACACATAATCCCTGGGCCGTCTTGAGAACTGTTTCGGCGGACCGTCTCACCAATCTATTGCACGATCCGGTGTTTCGAAACAAGATTGAACAGTTACTCGAGCAGAGCCGTCGTGCTAAGCAGGATCCGGCCTGGTTCCAACGAATCCATCCCGGGAGCTCTTTACGGTGCGCGGCTTACTTCAGCATGGAATTCATGCTAAGCGAAGCGCTCCCGATATACTCGGGCGGCTTAGGCAATGTCGCTGGCGATCAGCTCAAATCAGCGACTGACCTCGGCGTTCCCGTCATCGGAATCGGGTTGCTGTATCAGCAGGGATATTTTCGCCAAATAATCGATAACGACGGGAGGCAACAAGCGTTGTATCCCTACAACGATCCTGGGCAGCTGCCGATCACGCCCGTACGGCGTTCCAATGGTGAGTTGCTGCGAGTCAAGGTTGGTTTACCAGGCTACCCGATATGGTTGCGCGCATGGCAGGCAAACGTTGGCAGGGTCAAACTCTATCTGCTAGATAGCAATGATGTCGCGAATCACCCTGAGCACCGAGGAATTACCGGCGAGCTTTACGGAGATGGACCGGAAGTGCGGCTCAAACAGGAAATACTTCTCGGTATAGGCGGCTGGCGGATGCTCGCCGAATTCGGTATCCAGCCGGAAGTCTGCCATCTTAACGAAGGGCACGCAGCCTTTGCTGTCCTCGAACGTGCTCGCATGTTTATGAGGGCGGCGCGTCAGCCCTTCGAATTCGCACTCGCTGTAACCCGTGCAGGAAACCTGTTTACGACGCACACGGCAGTTGAAGCAGGGTTCGACCGCTTCACACCAGCGCTCATAAAGCAATATCTCGGCAAGTACGCGAAGCGCGAGCTTGGAATTTCAGTTGAGACGCTCTTAGCCCTCGGCCGTCGGAGTCCTTCCGATTCCTCAGAGCCTTTCAATATGGCATATCTAGCGATTCGCGGAAGCAGAGCGGTGAACGCTGTAAGCCGCTTGCATGCCGAGGTGAGCCGGCGCATTTTTGCGCCCCTGTTCCCACGCTGGCCTCTCGCCGAAATTCCTGTAGGGTATGTCACGAACGGAGTGCACATGCCCACGTGGGACTCAGTGCAGGCCGATGAGCTTTGGACGCAGGTTTGCGGCAAAGGGCGCTGGCTCGGCATGACCAATAAATTGGAGCATCAGTTACGCGGTGTTACAGACGGTGCGCTTTGGGAATTTCGGCAATCTTCCAGAGCATCTCTCGTGGCGTACGCTCGTGAGCGCCTTGCCCGGCAAGTTGCCGCTAGCAGCGCGACAGCAAAGGCGGTCGAGCAGGCAAGGCATCGCTTCAATCCGTTGGCACTAACTTTGGGATTTGCACGACGGTTCGCGTCCTATAAGAGACCGACCTTGCTCCTGCATGACCCAGCACGTCTATTGCGGCTGCTCAGCAACCGAGAACGTCCCGTGCAGTTGATCGTGGCCGGAAAAGCACATCCTGCCGATAGTGAAGGTCAGGCATTGATACGCGAGTGGACCCGGTACGCTCAAACGCCGGAATTTGCAGAACACGTAATGTTCTTGGCCGACTATGACCTACTTCTCGCTGAACACCTCGTCCAGGGCGTTGATCTATTGATCAACACGCCCCGTCGGCCATGGGAAGCGAGCGGGACGAGTGGGATGAAAGTTCTTGTGAATGGGGGTGTGAATTTATCGGAGTTGGACGGATGGTGGGCCGAAGCCTACAGCCCGGACATCGGATGGGCTCTGGGGGACGGCAAAGAGCATGGCAACGATCCGGCATGGGACGCAGCTGAGGCCGAAGCGCTTTACAGTCTTCTGGAACGTGAGGTAGTTCCGGAATTTTATAGCCGTAATCAACAAGGTATTCCGGCCGCGTGGGTGGCGCGAATGCGTGAAAGCATGGCGCGGCTAACGCCCCGTTATTCCGCCGAGCGTACCGTCCGCGAGTACACAACGAATTACTATATTCCCGCCGCGGAGGCATATCGGCGGCGCACTGAGAACGGCGGCGCAGCGGGCGCCCAGATTGTGAATTGGCGACGAGCCCTGGCTGGGGGCTGGCGTGCATTACACTTCGGCGAACTGAAATATACATCCGACGGAGAGAAATTTACGTTTGAGGTGGACGTATGGTTGGGTGCCCTCGATCCCGCGTCAGTGCGCCTCGAACTTTATGCGGATGCGCTGGGAGATCAACCTCCAGTTCGAGAAGAAATGCGCAGCGTTGGTCGGTCTGCACATGGAGGTTGTTGTGTCTACACCGCCTCTGCGCCGGCCAACCGACCACCGGCAGACTACACGCCGCGAGTTGTTCCTCATCACGACGAGGCATCAGTTCCTCTCGAGGCTTCCTACACGCTTTGGCAGCGCTGAACGGCGGGCCGGCCTCATGCATTGTCGATGAGCGTTATGCTGATGTGACAGGCGGAGCGCGAAAGAGCGGCATATCATCCTTGTACAAAAAGGCGGAACCTGCCTACCGTCATCAGTCCCAGTAATCCTGACGAGACTCAAAACCGACGCTCGACAGGTGCTCAGCGCCGAGGAGGCGCGCGCTCGATTTGATAGGTACGGACAAAACGAGTTTGCGAGCGAAAAAATCCGTGCCATGGTGGAAGAGTTTCTTCGGGAATTCCAGGAGCGCAAAAGCTGCCAAGCCGTGAACGAGGCGCAATCCTATAAACAGCACATAACCGGGAGGAAATTATGGGAAATGGGGTGGCGATCAGCGCAAATGCCGGTGCAGCATTGTTCTGTTCATAGCGTGCATGATGCGGAATGTGAGGCCGTCATAGCAATCTCATGATCAACTTGGAGCCTTGTTCCATCATTTTCTCGAGCCACGCGCGACGGCGAAATTCCGCCAGCGAGACTTCTCGTGAATTGCTGAGATCTTCGAGAAAGATCTGGACCATCTGCCCGCCGATCGGGCGATCTCGCACCATCAACGTCGCTTCATCGTTGAGCGCCATCGATCGGTTATCGAAGTTCATTGAGCCGATGGTGACCCACTCGCCGTCGATGACAAAGGTTTTGGCATGGAGCACTGTCGGCTTCCATTCGTAAACGCGTACGCCAGCCGTAAGCAGGTTTTCATAATAAGTGCGGCCTGCCAGTCGCACGGCGTTGACGTCGGTCGTCGGCCCACCGGTTAGGATTCGGACGTCGACGCCGCGCCGGGCAGCCGCCACTAGTTGCTTGATGAAACTGCGATCTGGAGCGAAATACGAGTTGGTGATGTACAAGGTTTTTCGAGCGCCGGCAATAGACACTGCGAAAAAGCGCTCTGCGGGAGTGCTTCCAATGGTCGGCGACGTGTATAGTAAGCCGGCAAGAACACCGTTATCGTGCTCTGCGAAAGCCACACGACCGGTGAACAACACTCCTGTTGTTTCGACCCAAGCCGCTGCGAACGCTGCCTGAAGCTGCCTCACTGCCGGTCCTTCGAATCGCACGTTCGTTTCTCGCCATGATCCATTCGTGCGTCCGTTGCCGAACCATTTGTCGTCAATGCCGAAGCCTCCTGTCCATCCAACCCGCCCATTAATTACGATTCCGCGCACGTGAGAACGGTTTTGAGCCAAATGGAGAGTCGAAAGACGGATCGGGCGGAACGGTTGTACGAAAACACCTGCGGCGCGCAGAGCCTCACGGTTGTTAGCCGGGATGTCAATAGTTCCGAAGGCGTCGTACAGCAGATAGACTTGAACGCCAGCCTTGGCTCTTTCTATGAGGATCTCGCGAAGCGTATCCGCCATTTGGCCCGTGTTTCCGTAATACAACTGCAATGTGATCGCGCGCTTCGCGGATTGGAGATCCTGCTAAAGGCGCGGGTAAGTTTTGTCGCCATTTAACATCACCTCAATGCGGTTCCCAGGTGCCAGCCAAGCGCCCGTGAGCATGGTTACGCTGAGTGGGAATTCCGGCTCGCTCACGCCTACAGGCGTACCGCCGGCTCCAACGCCTTGGACGTGACGAACCGCCGTCCCCCGAGTAAAATAAAGGAAGCCGATCCATGCGAATGCAGTGACGAGGATTATGGAGGTCCACTTGAGCAACGAGCGGAGCACGCCTGTTGCACGCCTAATCCAGGGCAGCTTGCGTATCGGAGTCCTATCGTTGTAGTGACAAGCCTTTGGCCTCAGTCCCCACAGCCTGAACTGGGCGTTCATCATCTCACGAACAGCTTAATCCAGCCGATGTGCTGCTTTCATCCAACTTTGAAGGAACCGTTTAGTATCGACGTGAGCATTTTGTGAGCAGCCCGAAAAACCCACAATTTCACTTGCATAACGCCAGTTCGCCTGACGTTGCTACACCCGGGAACGCGAGAACTTTTTTGAGTATCGCTGGCTAGAGAGGTGCCAAGTGCGCCCCAGAGGGCCGCAAATGCCACTGCTTTCCCGTCCAGACGCTCTGCCGATTACGGCTGCGAAGCCTTGATCACGTGCGTGCTTCAAGACATCCGAAAAGGGAGCAGTTGTATTCGGGCGCAACGAACATCAGGCGACCGGCCATCAGGCGACCGGCCGCGATTTCAACTTTTAAGGTTTAAACGGTTCTTTGGCTTCGCTTGATCCGCGTCATCATACCGCGCAGCCTGGCGACCATCTGACAGTTTGCTCCTGTCCATCCATCTCCCCGGCAGCCTAAATTGAGCCGGCATTCCGCCATCAGCGTGTACTGGAGAGATGCACATCGTCCGGAGCATTCTATCCAGGGACTACTTCGTCGCCTTGGTACAGCTAAAAAGCGCAGAAAGGGATGGATTTCGGGGCGGATGATCTGTGCTGAGAATGAGGCACCGCGGCGATGGATGGCTGCCCTGCACTTCTAATCGACTCGCTATTCGGCTGTTCGGACGATATACGCTGGCACGTACCGAGCAGCAATGCTACGCGTCTAACCTCTGCATCGCCCATCTTCCATAGAAGTTGATGAAGTGACCATTGTGAGCCTTCAGTATTTGCCTTACTCTTTCACGGTCCTCTTCCTTTTTAGCGGTGACACCAATACCAAAGTGACCCGCCAGAAGCTCCTGCTCGTGTCGCATGACATGATCGGATTCGTAATTCCCCAGTTTTTGTATAGACCTAACGATGCGCGGTAGCAAGCCGTGTTTGCGACCGGTCGGATCAATCCGATGAGCTCCTTCCTCACCTGTCAGAACTTCTATTTCCTCGGCTGTAAACCCGGCCACCTCCAAGTCGCTCAGAGCCGCTTCGGCATCATCGGGATCGTCAATGATTCCAACGACTTTATCGGTTGGATAGTAGATGAAATCAGACGTTTCTTTTCCGCTCGTTGCCGCAGGTCCTCCCGCAGACTGTTGATGTTCGCTCTGTCCCATCTGTTTTACGTCGTGCTCCTTGTTGGCCATATCTCACCTCACGCGCGTTACTAGCCTCAACCGTATCGGGGCTTTCCTTCGTATCAGGACGACGACATCGAGGCCCCAAGAACTCGTTCCATGCATATCACAATTCCAGCCTCGAGGCGGGTCTAATGTTCGTGACGCCCAAGTATAACCGGTGGATACCCAGCGTACTAAAAAATGCGTTCGACAATGCTTCGCGGCCATATGGTCAGAGCGCGTGGAAGGGAAAGCCGGCGGACTACGGCGTCACCCGGCCCCGCGGGAACGAACATGGCCCAGCATATGCGCAACGTTCTGGCGTACCCGCAGATGGCGACGCTCACTCAACCCAAAGTGTTCATTGAAGTGAATGACGATTTCTTCGAAGAACGCGGGGATATCGCGGACCCCGACACAAACCAGTTTCTGCAGGGCTGGATGGACCGGTATACCGCTTGGGTAAAGAGGTTCGCCACACATTGAGAGCGTTCACTAACCGGCTCGCGCAGAATTTCTTCCGTCGATAATACCGTCAGCGCGACGTTTGCCGTCGTCTCCCGGCCTCGGTAGAACGGCTTATGATGGCTATGTTCGATATCCCGCTTCTCGAGTTGGCGATCGTCTCAGTCTGGAACAAATTCCGGATGGGCGGATGACGCCACTCGCCCGGGCACGCTGGCGAATCCCATCTCCGAGCGAAATGGCTCTTGATGGAGAAGAGGGGCAAATGCTGCGAATCGAGAGAATTCTCTGGCCGGTGGACTTTTCGGAGTTCTCGGTCAGAGCTTACGATTATGCGCATTCGGTCGCCCGGCAGTACGAGGCGAAACTGTTCCTGCAGCACGTGGCCGAGCCTTTGCTCGCGCTGTACTCCGGCTACATATCGCAAACCACTATCGACGAAATCTATGCGCAGCAGACGGAGCACGTTCAGGAGCAGCTTCGCAGTTTCCTTGCGCGGTATGAGGATAGGAGCACCGAACCCGAAGTTATCCTGCACCAGGGATATCCGGCGGATTCCATTCTCTTGTTTGCGGAATCCGAAAGAATAGACGTAATCGTGATGGGCACACACGGGCGCCGCGGTTTTGATCGGGTTGTCCTGGGGTCCGTTACGGAAAGAGTACTGCGCAACTCGGCATGCCCCGTATTGGCCGTGCACGATGCGGTTCGGGGTATTGTGAATTCCGCCGATCTGGAACGGCCGGTGAATATTCGTAAAATTCTGCTCGCCACTGATTTTTCGGATAATTCGCCGCGAGCACTCGAATATGCATTTTCGCTTGGCACTCAGTATGATGCTGAGGTGACACTGCTGCATGTCCTGGGGCAGCCCGCCGGCAAGGCAGACCCGCAGACGGAAAGAGCGGCGGTGTTACGGCAACTGGAACAGGTGATTCCTTCTGAAGCCCGAACCTGGTCAACGGTGATCCCAGCGGTTCGTAGGGGAAGACCATATGAGGAGATTGTGCAACATGCGAACGAAATACAGCTGGATCTGATTGTGATGGGCGTACGAGGGCGCAACGCCATCGACCTCGCTCTATTTGGATCGACGACGCACAGAGTGATCCAACTGGGTCCATGCCCGGTCCTGGCCGTTAGAACATGAGAAATTTGCGGGCTTACGTGAGATTGTGTTGAGGACTCGGGGAGGTAAGGAAATCATGCCAACACCATCCATTCTGGACGACAAGCTGCGAGAACTCGCGCTGTTTGAACCGACAACCATGCCTGTGCTGAGCCTCTATCTGAATGCACAGCCTAGCCAACACGGCAGAGACAACTTCGAGCCGTTTCTTCGGAGGGAGTTTACAGCGCGAGCAAGTACGTATCCATCCCGCTCGCCGGAAAGGCAGAGCTTCGATCGCGATGTAGCGAAGATCAAATCCTGGCTCGAAACCGAGCTTCGCCCCTCGTCGAACGGTGCTGCGCTTTTCGCATGTTCGGGAGCGAATGACTTTTTCGAAGCGCTCCAGTTTGATGCTCCGATACACGTGAACCGCCTGTACGTGTATCATCAACCGCATTTATACGATTTGGCGAAGTTGCGGGACAAATATCCGCCCTACGCGGCGGTTGTTGCTGACACGAACGCCGCTCGTATTTTCGTATTCGGCCTGGCGCGGACGCTCGACACGGAAACTATCACGAACGTCAAGGTTCGAAGCAGAACTCAAATTCATGGGTGGTGGCTGCGCCGGTATGAGCTCCATGTCGACAATTATCATTTGAAGCATGCGAAAGAAATTATCGAACACTTGGAGCGCATCGTGCGCGATGAGCGGATCGAACACATCATTTTGGCGGGAGATGAGCTGATTCTGTCAATCCTTCGTCAGCAATTGACGCCGTTTCTGCCATCCAAAATCGTGGACGAGTTGAAATTGGATATCACAGCGGCGGAGCATGAAGTGTTGAAAGCCACCCTGGCGGCGATGGAGGAGCACGAGGCTCGCACAGAACCGGAGCGCGCCCGCCGCATGATCGATGAATTCCGAGCCGGAGGATTGGCCGCTGTCGGAGTGCATGACGTTCTCGCCGCTCTCGCGAATGGCCAAGTCGACACGATATTCGTCAGCGCAGCGCTCGATCAGATGCATCCGGGAGAGGAAGAGCTGCACGAAGCGATCGCACCCGCAGTGAAGGACCTTCCCCCAGGCACTCCCATGCGTATCACGGATGCGATCGTCACACGAGCTCATCAGACAGGAGCTCGCGTAGAATTTATCGAAGATCCAGCGCTTCTGGCCGATGTAGGTGGCGTGGGTGCGTCATTGAGATACCGACTCTAAGTTGCATTGCCCGGCCGATGATCTCTTCGAATAAGCATTAAGTGCCCGTGGACAGGGGGTAGAAAACGTTGATTTATGCCCAAGTATTACAAGGACATTGCACGATGGGAAGGTGAAGGTGGCGCTCTCGCGCGTTCACGGCCATCAGACACGCGCGCAGGTTTGCGACCGCGACGGCCATTCAGCCGGGGCGCCTTCTGGCTTAAGACATTCCTTATCGCAGGGGGCAGCGTGCTTGCCATCTTTTTATTGCATCGCAAAACCAGCCAGTAGCGCCAGTATTGTCGTACGAACAGATGGACTTGCGATGTATCGCTCAACAAAAAGGCTTGAGGCACCAAAAACTCGGTCGGCCCCCAGTAACACTCGTCGCCTTCTTCGCGTCTGAAGTTCGGTTGAGCGCGAGTGCGGGCATATGTTGTGGAGCGGCAGCTTCACGCCCTCCCGTCGACGGGCGAAGTTCCTGCCAAATGCGAGAACTTTCGCTTTCGAGTTCTCATGGTATGGAACGGACTATTACGGTGTGCATTCCGCGTCTAAGCTAGTGAAGGAGTCTGCCCATGAGTAAAAAATCCGTCGGGATGCCGGAGAAGTGGTCATCTGGATATGGAGCGATCACTCACACGGTAGAAACTCACGAGCGAATTGCGGGCCTCGCCTCGCGGGTTGCTCGAGAAGCGGGACTCGGCGACGTGAAATTTTACGCGTTGTTACACGCACTTGATCGCCTGTCCAGCGCCGCAATGTGGCTGGTAGTACATCAGACATACGCGCGCGACGTTTACTTGGACGGTCGTTCGCTTGCACCCGAAAACTTCAAGAACCGGCCTGAGGGCCATACCGGCGGATCGTTGAATATGGTGCCGGCCTATGCGGGCTATCTCGCTGCCAACGTCTTGTCCGGTATTACTCGGGCGTGGCTTATGGGCCAGGGGCACTGCGTTGCCGCGGTCGATTCGTTGAACTTGCTCGTGGGCAACATGAGTCCTACGCACGCCGCGCGCTATTCGATCAGCGATGAGGGACTGTCAAGTTACGTGCGCGACTTTTATTCCTATCGTTTGCGCTCTGACGGGCTGCCTGATTCTCCACTCGGGAGCCATGTAAATGCTTACACCGCCGGTGGACTTGCCGAAGGGGGCTATCTCGGCTTCGCTGAATTGCAGTATGTACACATGCCTGTGCCGGGCGAGCGATTAGTGGTGTTCCTCTCGGATGGCGCCTTCGAGGAGCAGAGAGGGTCAGATTGGGCGCCGCGCTGGTGGCGAGCCGACGACTCCGGAATTGTGGTCCCGATCATGATCAAAAATGGCCGCAGGATCGATCAACGGACCACTATGTCGCAACAAGGTGGATCGGAATGGCTTAGCGAACACCTACGGCTAAATGGCTTCGATCCGATCATCTTCGATGGCCGCGATCCGGCCGCATTTGTCTGGGCCATTCTGGAAATGGAAGCACGCTTGGAGACGGCGGCGCGACAAGTCGAGAAAGGCGAGACAAGCTACCCGGTGGCGCTGCCATACGGAATTGCCATCGCACCTAAAGGAGCGGGTTTCCCGGGCGAAGGCACGAATCTCGCTCACAATCTACCGCTTGGAGGCAACCCCTCTACTGACCCGGATGCAGCAGAACGGTTCAACCAAGGTGCCCATCGACTTTGGGTGGCCATTGACGAGTTACAGGAAGCTCTCGTGCCATTCGGCCGGCACTCAGAGCTGAGACGCAGTCGCGAGCGGGACAATGCGCTCGCCACCAGAGCCGTGAGCCTTGAGACTATCCCAGCACTGCCGGCACAGAAGATTGACGAAGACAAGCGCCCGAATGGCGACTCCTGGACGTACGCGTCACCCATGATGGCCGTCGATGAAGTATTCGCAGCGATTGTACAGGCAAATCCGCAACTTCGTCCGCGTGTCGGGAATCCAGACGAAATGCGGTCCAACCGGCTAATCCGCACTCTGGAGACTCTGAAGTTCCGCGTTACCGATCCAGAGCCTGGAATCCCCGAGTCGGTCGATGGAGCCGTCATCACAGCCTTAAACGAGGAAGCGGTCGTTTGCGCGGCGCTGGCCAACAAAGCTGGTCTCAACCTGGTCCATACTTACGAAGCCTTCGGAACGAAAATGCACGGCGCGGTAAGACAAGAGATCATTTTCACCGAAAACTGCGCGCGCGCTGGCCGCCCTCAAAAGTGGCTCTCGATTCCGGTGATTATGACTTCCCATACATGGGAGAACGGCAAGAACGAACATTCGCACCAGGACCCGAGTTTCGCAGAGACGATGCTCGGCGAATCAATGCCGTTCTCTCGGGTATTATTCCCGGCCGACTTTAATACTGCTGCGACGGTAACGGAGGGAGTGTATAAGAGTCATGGCCAGATCTGGACGCTAGTCGTTCCGAAAAACAACGTACCCAATCTTTTTACCTCGGACGAGGCCCGCCAACTTCTCACCCGAGGAGGGATTCGGCTGGATTGGGCGAGCCATCGTCCGCACGAGGCAAAGCTGATGCTCGGCGCGGTGGGAGCGTATCAGCTTGGCGAGGTGCTGCGCGCATGTAAGAGGCTGGCGGAGCGGAACATACCCGCCGTCGTGGTCTATTGGCTGGAACCTGGCCGGCTACACGAAGACTGTGCAGGCACAGAATACGGCATCCCCACCGACGTTTTGCAATCACTACACTCGCCCAGCCTTTCAGCATGGGTATTTTGCACACATACGCGCCCTCATTGTGCATGGGGGTTGCTCGGTCCGCTCCTTGGCGGCCGAAAGTTGGCGGTGCTCGGATTCCGGAATAAAGGTGGGACACTGGACACGCCGGGCATGCTATTCGTTAACCGGTGTACCTGGGCTCATTGCGTATCGGAAGCGGCGCGTCTGCTGGATTGGCCGGTGCAGGAGGTCTTGACGGGGCACGAACTCGCTGCACTTCGTGGCGAAGTGGCGCCTCAGGGCTTGATCATTCCGCAGCCTGACGGCATGTAAACGGTTGAACTGTGTGTGGCTTGATCCCCGGCGCGATATCACGAGTGAGAGCTGGGGCATTGCGGCAAAATGACACCGCTTGCTCTACACGCGCTTCCGGGCGCTCACAAGAGATCTACTTCTTTCACGATGAGCACCTTCTGAGTGCATCCTGTGCGGGCCACAAATGGAACTTCCTCGCCTCAACATTGTCGATCACGAGGGCAATGCAACTGCTTCTGTATGACGGATATTGCTGATGTCTCTCAGCGAAACAATTCGACCCTGGCGCGTGAGGCAAACGCGTTCGGATTTATCACTTTACCAAGCCATCGTTAGTTTTCAACACCTCGCGTAAGAACCACTCATGTTTTTCGTGAATCTGGACAACTTTTGAAAGAACATCCACCGTTCCAGGGTCGTTGCTTTCATCGGCAGCTAGCGCGGCGTCTCGGATGTCTTTGATCACCACCAACAAGTTTGCATCGGCTTCTTCCAGCATCTCTCTTGCGGACTGGCCTGCCCGCGCCGATTGAACCGCCGCTGCCCCTTGCATTTGTTTCAGTTGCACATTTCGGACATCCTGGCCGATCATACGGATTCGCTCTGCCATTTCGTCGATCGTTCCTAGCACATCCGCTGCAAACTCATCGAACATCAGATGCAATTCACGAAAAAGCGGGCCATAGGTTTGCCAGTGGTAGTGCTTGTAGTTCGCATACAGAACAAAGGCATTGGCGACCTCGCGCTGTAAGTGCTGCACAACCGGATGGTCATCGCGATTCTCCTGCGAAATTTCTCTTGCAAGTGTAGTCTGGGCAGCAGTCATGGGAAACCTCCTGCGGAGATGTTAGCAAGAGTCAAAGAGAAACGGTGAGCGCTGTTTTTTCCCTCTGCATACGATTGAACTATCGCGCGAGGCGCTCCGCGGAACGCGGGTGGAGCTCAGGCGCGCAGTCCTAGGTGCCAGATGGTCTTCAAGAACTCCAAGACGCAGAGCACAACAATACCAGCCGTAACCGTGATCGCAAGATCGTCGGCGTGCAAGGGGCCGAAGAGGAAAAGATCGCGGGCCAGCGGCCACGTAAGCGCGATAGCTAAGGTTGCCGCCACGCCGAGGAAAACGAACTTGAGGGCGCGGTTGGGACGAGAGACCGCGGTGAAAACCGACGCGCTAAAACTTCGATTGACAAAGATGAGCGCTAAAATCGCGGTTATGAGCGAGAAGAAAGCGAGTGCTCGATTCTCGGTTTTGGGCATACCGCGGCGGAAACCCATCATGTAAATCGATGCCACAAGGGCAAAGGCGAATATTCCTTGCAAAACGCTCCAGAGCATTAATCTTCCAGAGAGGAGCGGCTCCTCGGGCGCGCGCGGTGGCCGCCGCATGATGTCCTTTTCTTCTGTCTCCGCCTCGAATACGAGCGTGCAGACGGGATCGATCACCATTTCGAGGAAGGCAATCTGGACCGGGCCGAGGATTAAAGGAATTCCAGAGATGAGCGGTAGCAGGGCAAGACCGGCAATCGGCACATGCACGGCCACGATAAAGCCCATGGCCTTGCGCAGATTATCGTAGATACGTCGTCCTAATCGGACGACTTTCACCACGGATCCGAAGTTATCATCGAGTAACACAATCGACGAGGCCTCACGAGCCACGTCCGTCCCGCGTCCGCCCATGGCGATGCCGATGTGCGCGGCCTTGAGAGAGGGAGCGTCATTTACCCCATCTCCCGTCATGGCGACAATCTCACCGTTCGCTTTTAAGGCGTTAACAATGCGTAATTTCTGCTGGGGCGCAATTCGCGCGAACACTGTCACATCGTTGACATCGGCTGCGAGTTGGGAATCCGAATAGCGGTCCAACTCGTCCCCGGTCATGATTCGCTTCGCCTCCAGGCCGGCCTGCGTGGAGATAGCGCGTGCGGTTGCCGGATAATCGCCGGTAATCATAACCACGCGGATACCGGCTGATCGGCACTCAGCAACAGCGGCGGGCACCTCGGCGCGCAACGGATCAGCTAAGCCTACCAAGCCCAGGTACTCGAACTTAAAGTCCTGCGGGGCTTCCGGCAGTTCCCGGCCGGTAAACTCTCCACGCGCCACCCCTAGCACACGCAGGCCAGTTGTTGCCATGGCATCAACGGCCGCCTCCACTTATTCAGTTCATGGAAAGCTTTGTCCATCGGATCAAACGGCTCCGGAGCGCTCGCAAGAATGCCGAATCGCAAGAGTTCCGTAAAAATAGGCGGCACGCGCTCGCCTGCGTTTACCGCGAATACAACGCCGTCATTGAGCCGCAATCGGGCGATTGTCATGCGGTTCTCAGTCAGCGTTCCCGTCTTGTCGGTGCAAAGAACCGTCGCAGATCCGAGCGCCTCGATTGCCGACGCTCGTCGCGTGAGGACTCGGGCACGGGAGATCCGCCAAGCCCCCATAGCCATGAATACTGCCAGCACAACAGGAAACTCTTCCGGGAGCATGGACATGCCGAGTGCTATACCAGCAAGCACCGCATTTAGCCAGTTACCGCGAAGAAATCCATGTAGGAGGACAGCTAGCACGCTGATTGTCCCGCCGATCAAGGCAAAGAGACGGACCAAGCGCTGCGTTTGTCTTTGCAGACGCGGCGGTTCAGTTTCGAGTGTGCTGAGGGATTGCCCGATCTCCCCAATCTGGCTGCGGGGCCCGGTCGCCGTGACGCTAGCAATGCCCGTACCGCGGACGATCAGCGATCCGGAGAAGACTTGCGGCAGGTCGTCACCACCGGGCCGCATCGGGCGGTCGTGCATTTCAGTGGAACGCGCCATTTTGCGCACGGGCACGGACTCCCCAGTCAGCAGAGATTCATCTGCTTGAAGATCGTTCGCCCGCAAGAGCACGCCATCGGCAGGTACGCGGTCATCCTCCGAGA
>Ga0157374_10003006_pt1 | contig 14114 bp, 13 predicted proteins | sample M25metaG_FD_115308 | JGI IMG/M metagenome (GOLD analysis project Ga0157374, IMG submission 115308) | Miscanthus rhizosphere microbial communities from Kellogg Biological Station, Michigan, USA - M2-5 metaG | ecosystem: Host-associated > Plants > Roots > Rhizosphere > Soil | place: USA: Michigan...
GCCGCGCGCAGCGACCCCTTGCTGCCGCTGCACAGATACCGGCTGGCCGGGCAGATGGACGAGCTGCGCGCGGCGGACCTGGCGATGAACAACGAGGAGATCGCAAAGGTACTGAGCGCCCACGGGATAACCCTCCAGGCCTGGGATTCCGACATCCTGGCCGCGCGGACCGAGGGCTGGGCGGCAGGCGTGCAGCTGTCCGCTATGCGGATGGAGGGGGCCGAGTACCCGGCCGATTTCGTCTCCGAACTGGCGATGGATCCGGGCAGCATCGGTGAGTACCTGGTCAACGAGGTCCTGCGCGAGCAGCCGGAACCGCAGCGCAAGCTGCTGATAGAAACCAGTTTCCTGGACGAGGTAACGGGCCCTCTCGCCGACGCGGTGACCGGCATGACCGGCTGCGGGGAGATGCTCGCCGGGCTCGCGCGGGCCAACGCGTTCGTCATTCCGCTCGATGCCGCCCAGGAGCATTACCGCTACCACGAGCTGTTCGCGGAGATCCTCCGCTACCTGCTGAAACGGCAAAGTTCCGAGGCATTCCGCGGGCTGCAGGAGCGTGCGGCGGCCTGGTTCGAGGGAAGCGGCGATCTCAGCAGCGCGCTGTACTGGGCCACGCAGGCCGGCAACCGGCATCGCGTCGCCAGGCTGCTGGCCCGCGGCGGGCTCGCGCACGCGTTCGTGCACCGCCAGGACCTGTCGGGTCTCGGGCTCAGGGAACTGCTGCCGCTGCGGCCGCCCGCGGGCGCCACGGGGATCCGGGCGGCCGAGTTCGCGGTGGCCGACGCCGTGCTCGAGATCGTTTTCGCCAGCGCCAGCTCTGCACCTCGCCTGCGCAAGAGCTTGCCCGCGCTGAAGTCCGACGCTGTCCTGGCGGATCCGGAATTGCTCCGCACGTGCGGCATTGTGGAGTTCCTCGTGGGGCAGCGGGCCTGCGATGCCGGGGCCGTCGATGCGGCCGCCCGCCGGCTGCTCAGCAGCGGTGGCGATGGGCCGGTGACACCGGGTCTGCCGGCGGCTGTGCTGCTGGCCCAGGCGAGCACCCACCTGTGGCACGGCAGGCACGAGGACGTCGGCGTGCTCCTTGACGGAGCCCTGGCCGAGGCCCGGCAGGACGCCATGCCGTGCCTCGAACTCGAGGTGCTCGCGATGATGGCGTTCGTGGAGAGCTACCGGTCGCGGACGAACCACGCCAGCGATGCGGCCGCGCGCGCTCATGCCTTGAGCAGGCACAAGAACCTGAATATCCCGCCGGTTCTGGAATTTGCGTCAGCGATGCGTGCCCTGATCGCCGGTGACGTCAGCGGCCAGAAGGGGCTGATTCCGCGGATCCTGCTGCCTGACGTGGTGGGCTCGGATCCCGGCATGGCGATCGCGCTCACCCTCGTTCAGGCCAGTGTGCTCCTGCTGCGCGGCGAGGTGAACGAGGCGCGGGTGATGCTGCACGAGGTGGGAGGCCCGATCCCGCCCCTGCTCGCTGTTCTGCGTGACGGCATGCTGGCCGACCTGGACACTGCGCTGGGCCGGCCGCGCGCGGCGCTCCGGCTGCTCAGGGATTACCGCAACACCGAATTCTCCGTGCTGACCGAGATGCCCCGCGCCCGGGCCTTCCTGGCGCTGAACGAGCTGCGTAACGCGCAGGACTGCGTCCGCAGCGTCCTGGCCACTCCCAGTACTCAGTCGGGCCGCTTCTCGCTCGTGGAGGCCATGCTGTACGACGCCCAGATCGCGCAGCTGAGCGGTGATGCCGGTCGTGCGATCGAGGTTCTCGTCCGGGCCCTCGAGGTGGCCCGGGGAGACATCATCCTTCCGTTCGTGCAGGTGAAGAACACTTTCGCTGAGCTCCTGGCTAGGCATCCCAACGTCGCCGCCCAATGGCCGGTGCGTGACCCGCGGATGTCCGCCGGGCCGGCCGGGCCGGCCGCCGAGCCCTCGGCGGCCGCCCAGGAGCTGCCCGATCCGCTCACCCAGCGTGAGCTGACCATCCTGAGCCTGCTGTCGACCAGCATGTCGAACTCAGAGATCGCCGACGAGCTGTGCCTATCGGTGAATACCGTCAAGACTCACCTGGCCGCTATTTACCGCAAGCTTCCCGCCAGCCGCAGGCGCGAGGCCGTGTCGCGGGCACGCCAGCTTGAATTGATCTGAACTGCCGGTTGAGCTGATCTGAACTGCCGGTTGACCTGGTCTGAACCGCCGGAGTATATCCACCTTCACCCGGCACGCATGAAGCCAGGTGGGCATCCGGTTGCCAGGATCGCGGGTAACAGCCAGGCCGCCCCTAGCCGTGAGGAGGCGTGATGGCCGCTCTGCTCAGCGGGACCGCCGGCACCGGTGTCAGCTGCGAATTTTGCGGTGATGGCCGATGTGACGCCGGGGCCGTACTCACCGGGCAATAACTCATGGTCGTCGCGTCCCGATGAAGGCTCTGCCGACTTACGAGATCCGGCTCGCGGGCCGGGTCGACAAGACCACGCTCGCGATGTTCGCGGGCCTGCCGGTGAGCTTCCACGACGAGACCACGGTCATTACCGGCCAGTTCGACCAGGCTGCCCTGCACGGCATGCTCGAGATGATCCGGTCGCTGGGCCTGGACCTCCTGGAGGCCCGCCGGATCGATGCCTCACCGCCGCGGGATGTCTCCGGGGCGACGGATCATGGCCAGCACGACGGAACCCGGCCGGATCCTGAAAGGAGATCCCGATGACCAGTCATAATTACAAGATCAGGGTCATCGGCTGCCTCGGTCCGGCGACCCGTGAGGCGTTCGCGGACATGCTGGTAGAGACCGAGCAGACCGTCACGCTCTTGTCCGGTCAGCTCGACCAGCCCGGCCTGCACAATGTGCTGGACCGGGTCCGGGCACTGGGCCTGGAACTCATCGAGATCAAGCAGGCGCGGGATTAGCCCGGATGAGCAGTGTCACTCCCAGCCGCCGGTCCTGCGGCCGCAGGTCACGCGATCTAGCCGGACCAGCTCGAAGCCAAGTGACATGATCCGGTTCAGCGTGCCGTAGAGGGCGGCCTGATCGAGGTAGGCGGTCAGCACGGTGGTTGCTTCGTAGGATTCGATCTTGAAATCACCGAACGCCTCACGCCCGACGTCGCCCAGGTCACCGGAAATTGTGATCTGGTAGCTGTACGGGTGCACTTCGCCTCCGTATGGACATCGGTGCTCTTGGCACCCGGACGCTATCAGCCGATCCCGTCGCCGTTACCCGGCCGCAGCATAACTATGCTCAGGGCTTTACAGCGGATTCCGGCGGGAGGCATAATTCATCCGCCACCGGGCCCCGCGAGCAGCATGCCCGGCCTACGGGTATGCCATGGGGAATTTCCTGGCCTCAGCTGTACGCAGCTGGGCGTCACGCATCGCACGGGTTACGGAGGTAAGGTGCCTGTGTACCGGTACCGGATCACCGTCTTGGGTGTGCTGGGTGAGGTCGGCCGCGAGGTCCTCGCAGATCTCAAGATCACGTGTGACGGCACGGATACGGTACTGACCGGCGATCTCGACGAGGCCGCCCTGTATGGCGTGCTCAACCGCCTCCTGGTGCTCGGCCTGGAACTCGTCGAGCTGAAGCGCAGCCCCGCGCCTGATGGCCTCACCCGCGGAGAATGAGGCCGGCCGGGGTCATCCGAGCCGGCGCACAAGGTGCTCGCCAACCCGGATCGCGTTGGCCATGGTGGTGAGAGCCGGTCCTACCGCTCCCACGCTCGGCAGGAAGCTCGCATCCGCCACGTACAGATTGTCAAGCTCGTGGGCCTTGCAGTGGACGTCGAGCACGGACGTCGCCGGATCAGTGCCGAAACGGCAGGTCCCGGCCTGGTCGGCGACACCCGCACCGGTCCCGTCCGTGGCCGTCAGGGTCTCGCCGCGCACGAGGTGAAGACCCGAACGGCTCAGCATCGACTCGAACTCGTGCAGGAGACGTGCGGCCTCGCAGCGATTGGTGGTGGCGTAGGCCAGATGCGGGTGGTTCTCGCGGTCCAGGGTCACGCGATTGCCCGGCAGGGGAAGATCCTCGGTCATGAGCCGGAACCCGACTGCTTCCGGGGCCAGGTGGGGAGGGCTGGGCAGGATCTGGATGCTGCCCAGCGGCCATCGCCGGGTGTGGCCGGCCGGGTACATGGGCCTTCGTGACTCGTCGGCCAGGTAGAACGCGTTGATACCCAGCGTCGGGGAGAAGACCGTCTCGTTGGGCTTCTCGCCCAGAGCCGCTACGTCGACGACACAGTGACACATATAGTTGCGGCCGACCTGGCCGGATCCGTTGGCCAGCCCGGCCGGATGCCGGTCTGATGCCGACCCGAGCAGTATCTTCGCGGAGTTGACCGCCCCCGCGGCCAGGACGACGATGTCGCCCCGGTACTCCTCGCGGACCCCGCCGCGGCGGACTATCACCCTGGTGACCGACTGGCCGCGCGGATCGGTCTCCAGTTTCGTCACCTCGGCGTTGACGAGCAGGGTGACGTTCAGCCTGCCGAGCAGCGGCCTGACCGCGATGACGTCGGCGTCGGCCTTGGCGTGCACCAGGCACGGAAAGCCGTCACAGGTGCCGCACCGCAGGCACAGAGTCGTTGGCGGGTTCCTCTCGTCGAGCATGACGCCACGGGGGACGTGAAAGGGGTGATATCCGGCCCGGTCCAGGTCATCGGCGATCTGCTGGATCAGGGGCTCATGGGAAACCGGTGGCCACGGGTACTCTTCCGACCAGGGGCCCTCGGTCGGATCCTCGCCGTGCAATCCCCGTACCTGATAGAGCCATTCGGCCTTGGAGTACCAGGGCTCGAATTCGTCATAGCTCAGCGGCCAGGCCGGCGAAATGCCGTCCATGTGCGCGATCTCGCCGAAATCAGCCGGGCGCAGCCGGGACAGGTCTGCGCCGTAGAGCTTGGTGGCCCCGCCGACGAAGTAGTGCACCCGCGGCTCGAAGGAATTCCCCGCGGCGTCGTACCACGTATCCTGCGAGACGTAGCGGCCACCGGTCAGCACCTGAAGGGGCTGCCAGTTACACAGTTCCCGCGGCAGGAAATTTCCGCGTTCGAGGAGCAGGATCCGTTTCCCTGACATCGCCAGCGTCCGCGCCAGCGTTCCGCCGCCGGCACCGCTTCCGATGATGACGGCGTCGTAATGGTCGGTCACGCCGTTGCCGTCGCGTCTGTGCTCTGCAGCCTGCGGACCGCCTGCCGGATCCGCAGGCCGCCGGCGATCTCGAACAGGCCCTGGAAGATGAACCAGATCCCGATCAGGACGGCGAGCACCTTAACCGACTCCGTCGGCACCGCGACGATCACGATTCCGCCGACCAGGCTGAAGATCCCGAAGAAGATCCACCAGCCGCCGCCCTCGCGGGCGCCGCCGGAGAAGCTGACGATCAGCGCAGTCACGCCTTGCACGATCCAGGTGATTCCGATGATCAGGCCGATGAGCGCCACGGTCAGATGCAGGTGACGGAGCATCACCACGCCGATCACTATGAGCAGGAGACCGGAGATACCCATCCATACGCGGTGGGCCTCGTTGCCGCCGAACACCCTGATCAGGTGGAAAAGCCCAGATGCCAACAGGAGCAGGCCGAACAGGACGGAGATGGCGTTGACGGTCGCGCTTGGGTAGAACGTCACGATCAGCCCAAGCGTCACCGTGATGACGCCGAGGACAATCGTCGCCTGCCAGCTATTTACCGCCGCCGCTTCCGTGCCAACTTCGTTGAGGTCCATGAAACCCACTTTCTTTGCCCGGAGCGTTAGTGCGGATTTCTTGCCCGGAGCGTTAGCGCGGAGATATCTCAATGGTGAAACCGGTCGGTGTATTGGGCATCACCCAGAGCGGGTGATCACCGACCAGCCGAGTTTACTCCTGCGTTAAGCCGTGGGATGCATAGCTGCCAAGTTCAGCGCGGAGTCTCTGCCGGGCCCGGTGCAGGCATGACTTCACGCTGCCGATCGGGATACCGGTGACGGTGGAGATCTGCTGGTAAGCGAGTCCCTGGAGATCGGCGAGAAAGACGACCGTCCGGTACCGGTCCGGCAGGGCCCGCAATGCCGCGATGAGATCGGCGCCCAGTCGGTTGAGCATCTGGTCTTCGGCCGAGCCGTCGTGCGACTGGACCCGGAGCAACTGCGGGCTGGTGAAGTCGGCGGGGACGAACTGCGGCCCGGATCGGGTTTTCCGGTAGCCGCTGATGAATGTATTGATCATGATCCGGCGAAGCCATGCCTTCAGGTTCGTTCCGGGCTCGAACCGGTCATGTGCTGCGAGTGCCTTCGCGAATGTCTCCTGCACGAGGTCTTCGGCGTCCAGGACATTGTGGGTTATCCGGAGGGCCGCGGGGTACAAGGCCGCGGCATAAGTCCGGATCGCATCTTCAGTCCACAGCGCGTCCACGAATATCGCCATTTCTGGCTCCAGATTTTGGGCGTCGATGTCCTGGCTGGCTTCCGCCGCGGCGCCTGTCCTGATGCTGGCCCGCCGCTAGAACGGTGCCGGGATATGCCGCAGCGGCAGGTCCGGCTGTACGTAGCCGCCGCGTGGCTGCCGTCTGGGCAGCTTGATGTCCCGGTGCGGAAACGGCTTGTACGGGACCTGACTCAGCAGGTGGCTGATGATGTTGAGCCGGGCGCGCTTCTTGTCGTTGGCGTCGGCGATGTACCAGGGAGCCCACACGGTATCGGTGGCGGCGAATATCGCGTCCCGAGCCCGGGAGTAGTCATACCAGCGGCTGTAGGATTTCAGATCCATCGGTGACAGCTTCCATATCTTCCGTGGATCGTGGATCCGGCTTTCCAGCCGCCGGGTCTGCTCGTCGGGGCTGACCTCCAGCCAGTACTTCAGCAGCAGGATCCCCGAATCGGTCATGGCCTTCTCCCACGCCGGCGCCAGTTCGAGGAACCGCTCGGTCTCCTCCGGCGTGCAGAAGCCCATCACCCGCTCCACGCCCGCCCGGTTGTACCAGCTGCGGTCAAAGATCACGACTTCGCCGGCCGCCGGGAAGTGCTGGATGTACCGCTGGACGTACATCTGCGACTTCTCCCGCTCGGTCGGGGTGGGCAGGGCGACGATCCGGAAGACGCGCGGGCTCACCCGCTCCGTGATCCGCTTGATCGTGCCCCCCTTCCCGGCGGTGTCGCGGCCCTCGAACACGACGCAGATCTTGGCTCCCGAGTCCTTCACCCACTCCTGCATGGCCACGAGCTCCCCGTGCAGGATCCTCATCTGGCGCTCGTATTCCTTGCGCTTCATCTTCCCTGCATGACCAGCGTCGGCCTGCTCCCCGGCGTCAGACGAGGGCGCCAGGGCCGTCGCGTGGTTCCGGCCGTGCCCGTCCTTCCCCTTCTTCTTGGCCATTTCGCCACCTCCGGTTAGTTCGGTGCCTGGATCTGGTTGGCCTGCGACCGGGCTGGGCCTGCCAGGTGCCGCAGCCTGGTCCAGTTCACCGGGGGCTTGGGCGCGGGGATGCCAGGACGGTCGCGTGGCACCCAGACGCGGAGCGCTCCGGGGGAGACCGTGCAGGTCACCGGCGTCGGCATCAGTATCGATTCGCCGTCGACGCCGACCGGGATCTGCGGCTCGTCGGAGGTGATCTTGATCTGCTCCGTGGTCAGCACCTTCAGGCCGGTGGCATTCTTGCCCCGGAGCAGGCCAGCGGCCTGCCAGGCGCTGCTGACTTTGACACTGACTACCCCGAGGACGCCGCGATCCAGCCGCGAGCGGCGGCTCAGTCCGGCGATGTCGCCTGTTCCGTAAGGGTTGTTGGACACCAGCAGGGCCTGCGGTGCGTCGATGAGCGTGCCGCCCGCCTGCGCGTGCAGGTGGGCTCCGCGGTGGCCCTGCAGCAGGTCGGGCAGCGTGTTGAGCGTCGTGTCCAGTTTGTCGCCGCGGTAGGCCGGGGTCTCGACGACTTCGGCGTACGCGCCGAAGGATGCGTTGTTGACGAATGTCTGGTTGTTGATGACCCCGAGGTCGATGCGCAATTCGACGGCGTCGGACAAGGCGGCCAGGCACGCCGACGGATCCTCGCGGTCCAGCCCGAGATCGAGCGCGAAATGGTTGCGGGTGCCGGCGCTGATCACCATGAACGGAAGGCCGTGCTCGGCGGCGATGCCGGCCACCAGGGCCTGAGTGCCGTCGCCGCCGGCGACGCCGAGGAGGTCAGCGCCCTCGGTCACGGCCCTGCGGGCCACCTCGGCGACGTCGATGTGCGCTGTGCCTTCGAGCAGGAACACCTCGGCTCCGAGGGCCTCGGCCTTGCGCTTCAGGTCGAACTTCCCGACCTTCCCGTCGCCGGACTTCGGGTTCATGATCAGGTATGGGCGCCGGGGCGGCGGCTGGGCCGGGCGTTCGGGCATCCGCCAGGCCTCCTGGTCCCCCGTCAGGGCCAGGCGTGCCGTGACGCCCGCCAGGAGCCAGACCGCGGCGGCCGCAATGGCCACCCACAGTAGGTTCTGGAAGGCGAAGACGATGATCACGGCGACCGGTGCGAGGACGAAGGCCGCGAGCGCCAGCCAGCGCAGGAGCCCCCGTCTGGAGAGGAACACGTACCCGGCGGCCAGGCTGACGGCTGCGGCGGCCAGGGCCACGGCGAACATGGCCAGGCTGGCCAGTTCGGCGAAGACCACGAGGATCACGATTGCCAGGCCGGCCAGCACGAAGCTGAGGCGCGCCAGCCAGCGGGACGCACCCGTGCTCCGCGGGCCCGGCCCTGTCGTCTCGGCTGACATCGTCAGGACCGCATCGACTAGTTGGGCCGGCTATTTATCCCCAGCAGCATGGCGGCGAATACGGCCAGCCCGTAGCCTTCGCCGCGGTTCTTGCCCCTGGCCCGCTTCATCGTTGCCGAGGTCATTTCGCCTCCAGGTCACCCAGGTCACCGTCGCTGGAACACTGGCTTCCCACCCTGCCGGGCCACCGCGGATTGTCGTCACCCTCCCGCGGGTGATTCGCTGGCCACAGCCGGCCCGGGCCTCCTAGCTGCGCGGATGATGGCATCGGCGCTCCCGGCCCGCGGCCGGACAGGGGCGGTCACCTCCCGGGCGGCGCTGCCACCAGGCTCACGTCGATGACGTCGAGCCCCAGGCTGGTGATCCGCTCCATCAGGCCGGACAGCGCGCCCCGGTCCGGCAGCTCAGCCCGGAGCGTGGTGGTGCCCGGGCCGATCGTGATCTCGCAGTCGTCGAACTCGGCTCGCAGCGTGGTGCCCGCCTGCCCCAGGAACGTGATTTCGTAAGTTTGTGTTTGCACCGGGTATCTGCCTCCCGGGCGTTCAGATCATCCGTGCCCTCTAGTCATCCGTGCCTTCAAGCATGTCGCGCGCTCGGCTCCCGGTGATCGCCCATACGAGGGTGACCCTGGATCCCGCCGCCAGGTTCCGCGTGGTCGCAGGCCCGCCGCGGCGGCGGCATGCGGCCGCCGCCGCGCTTCGCCCGCCGAGGATGAGGCCCGCGCGCCGCCCCCGGTGCTGCAATAAGGACGCGCCTCATGATCGGCAGGCGCGTACCGAGGCTTGACGGCCGGGAGCGGCTCGAGGGCCACCGAGCAGGAACAGGGCAATGGGCGGCCTGAACGGTAACCGCGTCTCTTTGGCGGAGAGAGCCACGGCGGGATACAGCTTGTCGCGGGACGCGCGGTTCGCGCTGGCGAAGTTCCGCCCGCCGGCTCTGCCCCCTACGCTCATCATCAGGTCCGTCCTGCATGACCGGCTGACAGCGGGAGCCGATCAGCGGGTGACGATCGTGGTGGGATCGGCCGGGGCAGGCAAGAGCGTGCTGCTTTCTGACTGGGCGGCGGCGCGTCCGCCCGGCCTGACGTCCTGGTTGTCCTGCGACAAGGCGGACGCGGACCCGGTGCGGTTCTGGGCCGGCTTCATCAAGGCGCCACGGGCGATCGAGCCGGGGTTCGGTGCCGATGCCGCTGAGCTGCTTTCGGTAGACCGGATGATGTCGGCCGACATCACCGCATCGGTCGCCAACGACGCCGCCAGGCTGCCCCCTGGCTCGGCGGTCGTTGTGGACGATTTCCACTATGCGGCCGCCGTCTCGGCTGTGGATATGACCGAGCTCATCGAGCGCTGGCCGGCCGATACCGTCCAGCTGGTGCTGGCCGGCCGCTTTGACCCTCCGCTACGGCAGCACCGGCTGCGGCTGTCGGACCAGCTGTGCGAGATCCGTGACAGCGACCTGTATTTCTCCCTGACCGAGAGCCGCAGCCTCCTGGCGAATTTCGGTGTCCAGCTATCCGATGCTGACCTGACGCTGCTTCACCAGCAGAGCGAAGGCTGGCCGGCCGTCTTGCAGATGGCCGCGCTGTCCCTTCGCGGAGCGACCGACCGGTCCCGGCTGGACCGCGTACTGGAGGTCCGCGGCCAGGCGATCGCGGAATACTTCGTCTCCGAGGTCCTCGATCAGCAGCCGGCCGAGATGGCTGAGTTCATGCTGGACACGTCGATTCTCGGGGTTCTGACCGTGGATGCGTGCGCTGCCGTCACCGGCCGGCCGGATGCGGCGGCGCTGCTGCGTGCCGTTGAGACCGCGCACCTGTTCCTGGTGCCAATCGACGATGAGCGGACCAGCTTCCGGTATCACCCGCTGGTCCGCCGGATACTGCGGGCCGAGTTGTGCGCCAGGGACCGGTCCCGCGAACCCGCGCTCCAGCTGCGGGCGGCGCAGTGGTCCGAGGCTTCCGGGGACATCCGGCGCGCCGCTCACCATTATCTGGCGGCGCAGCAGACCGACCAGGCGCTGGCGCTCCTGCAGGATCAGGTCGTGCCTGACTTCATGCGCGCCCCGGCGACGCATGCGCCGATGGCGCTGACCATGGTGGACCCGTCGCTGCTGGTGGAAACCCCGGAACGCCTGCTGGGCCTGGCTGCCGAGCTGCTGTTGTCGGGCGACACGGCCCGCGGTGGCGAGTACCTTGACCGGCTGGAGAAGGCCGGGAACGTTCCGGCCGGCTCCAGGCTGGCCGCCCGGTTCGCGGCGTTTCAGGCGTTCAGGTACGGGGTGACCGGCCAGCTGGAGAAGGCTGTCTGGACAGCTAAGGACGCACGGACCATCCAGCCGCGAACGCAGCTCGCCGACGAATGGAACGCCGTCGCCCCGCTCATCCTCATCCGTGTGCAGAACTGCCTGCATGATTTCGCTGCGGCCGAACGTGAGGCGGAGATAGCCCTGGCCGCACCTGACGTCGGCGAGCCGGTCAGGCTCGTGATGGTGCCGGGTTCGCGGGCGCTGGCCTGGCTTGAGGCCGGCCACCTGGCCCGGGCCGCCGATGCGGCCAGCGCCGCCGACGCCGATGCCCGGCGGCTGGGGTTCAGCCGGCATTTCTTCGCCGTCGACTATCTGCGCGCGCTGTCCGGCCTCGCGCTGGAACGCCGCGACCTCGGGACCGCGGAGCAGCTCACCGAGCAAGTGCTCTCGATTGCCGAGCAGCGCCAGCCGCTCTTCGAATTCCTGGCGCTGCTGGACCGGGCGCGGATCTGGGCGGCCCGCGGCCAGGTACGCGACGCGCTGGCGACGCTCGGAACGGCACGCGAGGCTGTGGCTGGAGCCAGCGCGTCCCTGCTGGCCTGGGCCGACGAGCAGGAAGCACTGCTCCGCCTGGCACTGGGTGACCTGCGCTCCGCGGCCGGGCTGGCCAGCGGCCTGCCCGCGGTCCACCGCAGCCTCCTGCAGGCCAGGATCGCGCTGTCGGCCGGTGATCACCCTTCCGTGCAGGGGAATCTGAAGGAAGCCGCGCTTGGCGACCTGACGCCACGCCAGGCCCTGGTGCGCCAGGTACTGCTGGCCGCCGCGGCCATCGAGCGGGGCGATCCAGCGGCCGCGAGCCTGTTCGGAAACGTTCTGCACACAGCCCGCGACCAGGGCTTTCTCAACACCGTTATCACCACCGCACCGCAGGTCACCGGCTATGTGGTCGAGCATGCGGCCCAGTTGCGGCCAGACTCCTTCCTCGAGCGCCTGGTTGCCGGGGCGCTCGAGGTGCGCGCTGCCCTGCCTGGCGCCGCCCCCTCCAGCCGGGTGATTACCGAGCCTCTGACCGCTGCCGAGCAGCGCATCCTCACGCTCCTGCCGGCCAGCAGCTACCTGCAGATCGCGGACACGCTCTACATCTCACGCAATACGGTGAAGACCCATCTGCGGTCGATCTACCAGAAGCTCGGCGTGGCATCACGCTCCGAAGCCCTCGAGCGGGCTGTCGACCTGCGCTTGCTCTGACCCCGCGGCCCCGCTGGCCGGAATCACCCTCAGTTGGGTGACGACCTCACCAGACTGCTCGAACAGTATCAAAGCGGCTCGGAGGAGGCTTTGCCGATGCGGATCGTGATCGCCCTGGGCGGGAATGCGCTGCTGCGACGCGGTGAACCGATGACCACAGAAGTGCAGCGGCAGAACGTCAGGATCGCGGCCCGGGCGATTGCGCCGCTGGCCACCGGGCACAGCGTCGTGGTCGTGCACGGCAATGGCCCGCAGGTCGGCCTGCTTGCGCTGCAGGCCGAATCGTACGACGGCGCCCCTCCGTACCCTCTGGACGTCATGGACGCGGGCACCCAGGGCATGATCGGTTACCTCATCCAGCAGGAACTGCGGGGCCTGCTGCCGCCGGACCACCAGGTGGCGACCTTGCTCACCATGGTCGCGGTAGATCCAGGCGACCCGGCGTTCGCCCACCCGACGAAGTTCGTGGGCCCGGTCTACGACAAGGCCGCGGCCGATGAGCTGGCCGCCAAGAAGGGCTGGGCGTTCCGGCCGGACGGCTCGGCGTGGCGCCGGGTGGTGCCTTCTCCGGAGCCGGTACAGATCCTCGAGCTCGAGCCGATCAGCTGGCTGCTGGAACGGGGGGCCGTGGTCGTCTGCGCCGGCGGCGGGGGAATCCCCACCAGGCTTCCGTCGCCCGGTACCGACGAAGACGAACTGGTCGGCGTTGAGGCCGTCATCGACAAGGACCTGGCCGGTGAATTGCTGGCCGAGAACCTCCGTTCGGACCTCTTCCTCATGGTCACCGACGTCGACGGCGTGTACCTGGACTGGGGCCGCCCGGAGCAGCGGCGGCTGGGCGAAGTGACACCGGGGGAACTCGCCGGCTACGAATTCGCGGCCGGATCGATGGGCCCCAAGGTCGAGGCCGCGACACGCTTCGTGGCCAGGACCGGCAAGCGTGCGGCGATCGGATCGCTCGCCGACATTGCCGGGATCGTCGCCGGGACAGCCGGCACGAGCATCGTCGCGCAGAAAGCGACGGCCGGCGCTGATCCCGGCTCCTAGACCGGCAGGTAAGAAGGTGCATCGCGGATGGCCAGGACCGAGGGAGCCGAACCGTCATCGGCCGGTACGGCGGACAGCAAGCACCTGAGCGTGCGCCAGGCTGCGTTCATCGGGGTCGGGGCGATGGTGGGCGCGGGTATCTTCGCGCTGCTCGGCGCGGCCGGGGAGGTGGCCGGCGCAGCAGTGTGGCTGTCGTTCCTCCTCGCCGGCTTCGTCGCGGTGCTGCAGGGTTACTCGTTCGCCAAGCTGGGCGCCCGCTATCCGTCGGCCGGCGGGTTCCTGGAGTACGTGGCGAAGGGGACCGGCAACGGCCACTTCACCGGGATCACCTCGTGGCTGACCTACCTGGCCAACGCGATCGTGACGGCGATGGTGGCGGTGTCCTTCGGAAGCTACGCCGCCTCGACGTTCGACGAGGGGAACGAAGCCTGGATCAAGGTCTTCGCGGCGCTGATCATCATCGTCATGACCGGGGTGAACATCGTCGGATCCAAGCTGGTGGCGAACGCGCAGACGGTGATCGTCTATGTCGTGCTCACGATCCTGTCCGTGTTCGCCGTGGTCACGATCGTGAATATGAACCCGTCGCTGCTGGCACCCTCGGGGTATCCGCCGTTCCGCGACATCATCTCGAGCGTTGCGCTGACTTTCTTCGCCTTCCTGGGCTTCGGCATCATCACGTTCACCGCCAAGGACCTGGCCAGGCCGTCCCGCCAGCTCCCCCGGGCGATGTACCTGGCGCTGGGCATCGCCACCGTCATCTACGTGGCCATCTCACTCGGCGTGTTCGGGACGCTCGCGGTGGACAAGGTGATCTCCTCGGGAGGCACTGCGATCGCGGTGGCGGCCGAGCCC
>Ga0157374_10003007_pt1 | contig 14112 bp, 9 predicted proteins | sample M25metaG_FD_115308 | JGI IMG/M metagenome (GOLD analysis project Ga0157374, IMG submission 115308) | Miscanthus rhizosphere microbial communities from Kellogg Biological Station, Michigan, USA - M2-5 metaG | ecosystem: Host-associated > Plants > Roots > Rhizosphere > Soil | place: USA: Michigan...
CATTTTACACAGATGGTCAGCCAACGTAAACCAAGAGGACTGAATGAGATAGAGATGTGATGTAAGACGACTGAGAGGATTGAGAGGGTGGGGTCAGGAAGAGGTGATGCATGTGTTTATTTGTCAAAATTATAACGAATCATCCAAGTGTTGTTGAAATACATAGTTAAAAATACATCTTCGCACGTATTTTGTTCTGTTTCGTAAAATAGTTGTCAGTCAATGCCTTCAATCCTTTCGAACTTTGATCTGTCTATCCTTTCAAACATGAAAGGAATTTGGCTGACCAGACTGCATATTAAATAGGATCATCTTATGATTACAAGTTACCTAAACATTAATTACGTTTGTGGTTCATCTTTTCATCATCGTTTGACTCGATCTGTTATTCATGCATTTCATTCTCTTTTCACGAAGAGAGTAGTCATTAAAAGAGCAGTCTTTTGTGTTCTTCCGCGACTGTCCATATAATAAACGTGATTCATACGTGAACAAACGTGATTATAAAGTTTTCTGGTGAAGAATGGACAACATTATTTGGAGAAATCATGAGATTCAAGGGATGATGAACTTTGTCTAAATCAATCTAAAGAAGAATAATAAACCACAAGAGAATGTATCACTTACTGTTAGATGTTGTTACTCTTGTTCCTTCTCTTGTTTGTTGTTTCCTTTTATCCTTTTCCTTAGATAAGACTGAAAGAAACTAGGAGATGATGATTATTACTGAGTCCAGATGTCAAGAGAAATCACGAGTTCATACGAACCCTGCACTCTATTTGCTCAACAATGTATAAGAGAAAGAGAGGTCATGCATTCATTCAATTTTTTGTCTGTTGAGTCTGGCCATTTTTGTTTTATCTTGACTGATGATCCTGATGATTTTCTTTTGTTTACTGATTGAACACATGATTTGCTTTTGAAAAGACCTGAGCAAGAAGATGAGTAGTAGTTGTGGGAGATACCTTGGTATGAAAAAATAAAATCATGAGAAAGAAACTTTTTCTTTCTTTCTATTCTTTACCTGTAATTCTTGTTTTCTCCCCTGAATTTTGTTCTGGATTTTGGTCTGTCCAGGTTATCCTTTAACTGGAGCCTTCCTTCCATCCCTCACATCGTGTCTGTTTCACATACTCAATGCACGAACAAAATCAAAGTATTAATTTCATTTCCATGAAGACTATTAGAGAAGAATGAAGAGAAGAGTATCTTTCTTGAGAAGAATAAAATGAAGACTATTCTTCTTGTTCTCTCTTTGTTGATGCATATACTCATATCCTGACGTCATATAAAGGAAGAGGGCACAGAAATTGATCTGAAAGAGGGAGGCTTCGTGCACGCATTCCATACAACACGACTTCTCTCCTTCTCTTGAATCATAGCAGGTATAAAAAAGCACCTGTTGATCCCCTTCGTTTTTTCATTTTGAGACCCTCACTTACTCTCTCATCCAAATGTGTAGTTTTAGTTCCTCCCCCTCCTACTCTTCTCCCTTTATTCTCTTACTCTAGCCTTCCCTGATCGAGTACGACAAGAGATTTACGACGTCTAGATTCTCAGGAAAATCAAAGAATTCTGTATGTAATCATTATCATCAGGTCAGTCAGTAAAGGGAAGAGGAATTAATACCTGGCCGATACAGGAAGACACGACGGATTCCTGTTGAGCCAGAGATTTTTCCAGACCAAGAAAGAACGTGCTCTTCATTTCCATGACAGGACTAATTATCTAGGGATAACAAAGTATGAGAGCATGGATCTCACAGACTAACTCACTCCGTTAGTGACCATGAGAAGGTAAGTAATATTGGATCTTCGTGTCATTTAAATCAAACCCCATGAGAGAATAATGAGGCGGAGGAACACACACAAAGTGACCTGAGAATTAAATGAAATGATTGTTTCAAAACTCTCGCCGGTTTCTAATTCACTCGAAATTGAGAGGTAACAACAACCTTCATGTCGATCTGTATTCCCTTCCTGTCAGATTTTTCTTGGACTAGTAATCTTTTATAAATTTTGATGGGAAGAATCCTTCGAAGAATAGACTGTTTATTATGTATATCACCATCATGATCTTCATGAAAAATACACGCAAAAGTAATTACATTTCAAGTCCGTCTCGTGATCTCAAAGAAAAGAGAGCTTCTCTCCAGCCTCTCATTGTTAATCAATGATTCTGTCGTGAAGTTACTTGATTCAGTTTTGTTTCTCTTGGTTCCTGTTACTGATTAGAAAGTTGATCATGAGTGGAGTTGATGCTCTGCATTATTTCTATTCTTTCATTTTATGCTTCACTTATTTAAGTCGTGGTCACGTATAGGGCCTGTTGATAAAATATCAAGAGAAATACAACTTTTTATAGGAAAATGAACTGGTTTCTCTGAAAGAAAGGAAAGCAACTCTTTCTGTCGACACCTTCTTCTTCCTATAAAACAAGGTAGTCTTGAAAAATCTCAGTCTGGAAAATGTCTTTGTCAGGTCTGATCTTGAGATGAGAAAAACAATTCCTTCACGTTAATGTTAAAACTAACAGGTGGATGTGATCGCGATTCAAATACAAAGATGCTGATCCGAATGCAAAGAAAGATAAAGAGAGAAAGTGAAGGTCTCTCTACTGTATTTGACGAGAGAAAGAGAAAGAGAATGGTCTGAGAAAAAGAAGCCGCCAGACATTAAAGAAACATCGTGAATAAGAAAAGAATGAGAAGAAGAGCAGGTGAATGAATGACTGCAATCAACATTGAAATTAGACATGTTTCGTGTCTCTTCTTCTCTTCTCGATGTAGTAAATAACATAACATTTGAGTTTCATACCCATCGAGGGTGCTGTTTAATTTATTACCTCTTTTAGCTGCCTTAACAGATGCAACAACGAGAACAAAGAGAACAACGGCAGGAAACAATGAGAGACAACAAGATGTCGAAAGAATAAGGATGCGACTGCCATGCAGATGCAGATAAAAAGAGTAGGTTAGACATCCTGCGACGAAAAACAGCGAAAATAGAATTCAAACACCTGCAGTGCAAGATGATGATGAGATGGCAGGTATTGTTCTTTTTGTCTTAACTGCAAGGAAAGGGTGTTAATTCTCTCATGGAAAAGAGCCCTCATGTGAATTATGATCTACATTGAACATGAAGAAGCGATGCAGATGAGTCATGAGATGGCGAGAATATACGTAAAAATGTAGAATAGAATCAACAGGAGGGCAAGGAAGGGAGCATCACGTCCAACACGATAAGTGTCCCTTGTCTTGTCTTGTCTCTGAATTTCGAGTCAATTTATTTCATGCCTGTCTCGCGAAAAAGACATCCTGCTTCACTTGGTCTGTAAATCACGGAAAAGTGATGCTTATTTAGGGAGGAAATGAAGGACTGAGAGCGTGATAACCTCAAGACTGGATGATGAAGATGAACAAGAAACTCGAGGGAGAGATTTCTCACGGCTGTCTCTCTACTCCATCTTGTCTTTGTTGTTTGAGATGAGATTCTAAACATGATTCATGTAAAAGAATCAGAATAAGCAGGGAGGACACACACATGAAAAATGAAGTGTATTGTGACTCTTCATGAATGAGATTTTTTAACTCCAACTCTAGTCTTCATTTTTTGAGGAAAAGAAACTCAAAGAAGCCGTTTACATTTGGTCTCGAAAGACGAAGATTTTAAGGAATCAATTTTCAAACTCTCATCAATAATGGCAAGACGTGACAGAAATCTCGACTGAAATAAGAGGTAAACATTATGACCCTTAAGAATCATTCTTCTTCCCATTCAATGACCACTACTGTTGTGTCACCATCACATCTATATAAATTCCCAGGAAGAGAACAGATCAAAATGAGAGAAGATTTGATGTTTTTACTTTTCAATTTAAGAAGCACAACAAGACATCATCATGAAATGTTCAATTCATTTCACGATGAAAATGCAACTCGAGTCACGATCAGCCTCAGATGTTTTATAAAAGATAATATAACACAGAAAACAGAAATACATTACGAATAAGAATAAAGACATAGTTTGGTCCTCTTTTTGCATTTTTAACTCTCATTAGGCATTTCGTACACTTTAATGAACACCCTTTTAAAGAAGGAGCAGTTGAGAAGGTGAGGGAACGGTCTCTTCTTCACTCTCATCACTCATCCTGCTATAAAAACCATGTCAAAGGAAAGAACAAAAAGAGTAACGAGATGCTGTTGAGATCAATTTAAAGGTTGTCATGTCATAAAATTTTCCCGGAAGATGTACTAAAGAGAAGAGAAAGAGCAGAAAGTGATTTACCCGAAATTACTCTGATTCTTTAATCAGTTCCAAGATTAGATGAGAGGATGGTTTGAATCATTTGCATTTGCATTTGTATTAACATTTTCCTTATCAATAGAGACCATACAGAACAGGTGAGCATATCAAGTGCTTGCAATGAATTCCTTTCTGCCTGTCCATCATCATCACATTTGATTTTCTTTGCAGGACATGAATGAAATTGACTAGGATTGTGCATCTCATGCTGCTCTGGTTGTGGTTCATTTCATTCCACTCCCACTCTAATTTATCTGTTTCACTCTCCTTTGACTTTTATCTTTATTACCTGCACCCTTTTCACTCTCATTCGTTCAAACGTGATTTACTGCTGATAAGGATGAATCTTGACTTAATTTTGAAGAAAATGAGATCGCCATCTGTTTGCCTACCAAATTATGTTTACAACAAAAACAACAACATTAGTAACATCAGGCGAAGGAGATAAACTCGCTTGAGATGTGATCTCTAAGACATTTCACTTTCTTTCATGATCTTTACTCCTTTATCTTAACTCCTTTACTCCCACATTGATTACTAAAGAAGTCGTTATGTGGGTTCCTGTATACCTTAAGCCATTTCAAGTTGTTTTTCCAAATGATTTCTTTGCCACCTCGTCATGCAAGTAAAGATGCAGCAACTTATCATCATCAATGATACCTTAGAAAAAGAAGATTAAATCGAGCAGTATCTTGAGTTTCTTTTTGTTGTTCGAGCGAGTCATTTGAGTGTACTAAAGGCTTGTCCTTCTCCTTGTGTTTATGGGTCAAGTGATTTCATAGCATTTCCATCTTTGACTACTACACTTAACTACGCTTTTCTTGCTTCGGATCATCTTCTTTTCTGTTTCTCTTATTTTCTGCTCCATCATCCTCTTCGTGTAAAAAGTATCCTTGAGAAGGAACAAAATATAATAAGAAATCCATTTGAATCCATCGTTTATGTCACTGACGAGAAGACGTCAAAGACAAGCCTTTTGTACACTTGAATGACTCATGGAAAAACAAGTGATACAACACACACGTTGTTTGCGCCTCATAATCAAATGTACAACCGATTTATTTTACGACCCAAACCATTTTTAGTCAAACACAATCGGTTCAGACGGTGATCAGAATAAGGATAGTCAACTCTACATTACATTTCAAAGAAGACCCACTCACTAACAAACATTCATTCATTCGAAGTCCCCTCGAAATTAATTCATGAAGAACGTAGTGAATCCAATGATGAAGAAGATCTGCACTGAATCAGTACTTGTTTTATTAGCTAAAATAACAATAACAAGTGAATTACAAGGCAGAGCATCATTTAATTCGAATGAGAACGAGACACGAAATGAAAACAAAAGTGAAACAAAGAATGTAAATCACCTGCAGCATGTATTGTCCTCTCATTTCATTTTGATTCATCATGTTTTCTTCTTCATTTTGAGTCATAATAATAATCAAAAGTGCTCTACTGCACTCATGATGATGATGGTTCCACTTTTTTGACCCAATATTTCAACCCGTTACCCATTACATGTTTCATTACTTTCACGTTTTTATTGAGGAATAATCCTCATGACAGTCCTACACGAGAGATCAAGACAAACATCTAAACTAAACTTAACTTAAAACAAGAATAATAAATTTTGGACGGCAAGCATACAAGCATACAAGCATACAAGCATACAAGCCTTGCTATCCCTGTAATTTCTCTTCATTTTAAAGCGGATTAAAAGTAATCTCGATTCACTCCTACACACAAAAGCAATACAGCTCAAGGGAGCAATTCTTGTCATCCTTCAATCAAATGGATCACCTTTTCATTATTTCAACCGATTCATTCAAGCATCTTCTAAGTTAGGAATGGAGTTTTTATGTTTATGTTAGTTGTTCAGGGTCATTGTTTGTCTTTCTTCTTGTCCTCTTAAACGAAATCATGTGTCCTTACATTAATCAACGGATGAGGAAGTCGGTGTCCTGCCCATGAAAGATAGATGACTATTATTTTGACTACTTCTATTGTCTTCGACTTAGAATCACATTTGAATGTACTCGTTAAGACTTTCAAAACTAGTTTTCAAGGACTTTTGACACAGACGTCAACAGAGGGATCGTCTTCCTCTGGTTGACTCCCTGTCAAATCCAATAAAAGGGCTGTTGTTAGTTATATTAAAACTTACGCCATTATTACTCCACTAAAAACAACACCATCATCATCAGTTATGTTTATTTTCGGACTAACGTTGTCCATTCTTAGTATCATAACCCCAGGATATGGTTTCATGCAAGAAAGAAATACCAGGGAAGAATTTCCTCGTGAGAATGCAAATGAATTCTTGGATACAGGACTCAAGTTACTCAACAGCAAATACAAGCCGCCTATGAAACCAATTAAAATCCAGCCAAGGTCCTTTGGAGTGGATGAGAGAATCGGACTCATGAATGCAGAGGCCATAGTCAGAATAGAAGAAGGGTATGTCACCAATATTAGCAAGTTGTCTCGGGTGGGGGATGCATGGATGACAGTCATTCCTGCTTCAAATGAAGACGAAGACGAATCAACTGTCACTGAAGCAAGAGTTAGTGTCACAGACATTGCATTCAAAGCGACCATTGTCATTGATATCTTTGGAGTAGTTCACAAAGAACCTTTGGCTGGAAAAGTAGATTTCGTTGGTGCACATCTTATTCTCACGACAAATGGAACAACAGGTCAACGAGATATCCCTTACTTTAAAATTTATGACATCAATGGAACAGATATCAAACTGGTTGGCCCGATTGAGACAATCGATCGGGTGAGAAACATACCGATCACAATGGTCACCAAGCTCGTTATGAACACTCGACTCACTCGACACATTGTTCAGCGAATCGTGACCAATGCAGCCTATGGATCAATCAAAGGTATTGCCACCAGACCATAAATTTACTTCGACATTTGATATACAGTATCACATTACAATAAATAAATATGTAATCAATCAATCAAGTCTTCTTTTGTTTCGCAGAAAACATTCTCCTTCTAAGGTTATCAAACGGGGCCACGACAAACAGATGGAAGAGAAATGCAAGTGCTATCATAGCCATTAGCGAAGAGAGGATCCTCGAGATGGTCCCATGGAACCCAAGACGAAGCAGAGTCCTGGAGGTAAAGAAAGATGTCTTGACAATAAGATAGTTACTCATGTAGAGAGAGTAGGATAGTCGACATAAGGCAACGACTGGAGCAAAAACCCTATCAGTCTCTGGGTTCTTTTTTGTCGCAGAAGGTATTGCATCGCTAGTACTCGGTTCACAAGGGGTTTCTGTTGTCCTCTTTGATTCATTTTCATCAGCCTTCTTAACAGGATGGAAGACTGTCATGTAATAAGTTAACAGACAACAGCAAGACGTTGATTGAATGATTCGATTGGCGATGATGAGAGCAGGCCCCATGGCATCTGTAATGATCCCATACTCGTTATACAATCCATTGAGAAGGCCTGTTACTGCTGGAAATACAGAACCCAAGGCCAAGTAGACGATGTGGAAGTAAATTCCACCCCCAAAGAGATTGGTTGGGACACGATATCCATGATACAAAATGAGTCCATGAGCAACACCGAACATGTAAATTGGAATGTAAGTCGGAGTCGTTGTATGAATGAAGTCCATGTAATCTAGGATCTTCGAGGTGTCAGGCCACGGTCTGTAAATCGTTGCATAGGTTTCCTTGACTGAAGCGACATAAGCTACTCGACTGAAAGCTATGATTGACAAGAGACCCATTAAAGTAAGACCGCTTCTTTGATTCCTAACCAGGATTGATATGACCACTAATCCAATAACGAATAACTGCATATCAAGGGCTGAAAAGAATGTGTGTCCGGCACAAATGTCTAGTACGGGACCCCAGTTCTGAAGGAAAGTCAAGTTCCACCACCAACTCTTTGTACACTTTTGGTGTACGAAGTTGGAGACCCGAGTAAAGAATGGACCTGAAAAACTCATTGTCCAGATGAACTCGACTGCAATAATTGTCATGATGCTTGGGATGAATCTCAAGTAGCGGTCAAGGACAGCTAGCATGTAAGGGAATCTTTTTCTTTCATTGAAAAGTTTGGTCATGATTGGATAGAGAGTCCAGAAGGTGGCAAACCCTCCCAGATGGGCGAACATGACCAAGCCTTGGTCGTTAAAGTACATTTGGTTCTCAGTCTTGGAAAAGATGTCTTGGACTTCCTGGTGTTCCGATAACATGTAGTAACTGTTGGGAATCTCGAGACATGTGAATACATGTCCAGCACAACCAAAGAGAACAAGTCCGAGTTTATATGCCTCGAGTCCAATGAAGTGATCGGTTCCTTCGCCTTCAGTTTTCTTGATTCGAGTGAAGATGAGTCTGTAAAGATTCTTTATTAAAGAGAATGTTTCGACAAAGAAACTTCCATCCGTCTCGTCCAATCGATCAATGACATCCTGGGTTGATGAGATTGTATTGATCTTCTTGGAGAATTGGATCAGATGGAGCAAAGTTCCGATCACGACTGTCGACAATAGTATGGAGACAAGAATAAGGCTGATGGCCTGGTGGGTCGACATATTCAATATCCTTGTCTTCCAGGAAATGGTATCGCTAGTATCACAGTCAATAAAACCATTTGGTTTGAAAAAATGTTTCCTGAGGGAAGAGTTCAAGATGGCTCTGACATCTTCATTAGAACAGGTAACCGGTAAACATAGTCCATGGATAAATGAGAAGTTTTTAAATGCAGTGATCTCGTCCAGAAAAAGGAGTTCTTGATGTAACTTCTTAAAAGATGGATCAACTCTGATGGGGAAGATGTCAGAGAGACAGTATTGGCCTCCAATATTGAGACATCCATCGTAGTCACCCAGAGAAGTCATTGTCCTTCTTAACAAGAGCTCAGGAGTGTTACCAGAGGCTGCCACCATCTTCAGTGACTCAGTAGATCGACTATCCAGTCCGGAAACAACAGTTTGAAGTGAAGCACTGCATGAAAGTGAAAGTGAAGCAGGTACGGATCCGTCACGAATACCATCCCATATCATCTGACCAACTCCTGCAGTTAAAAACTTGTATTGGCTGTCTTGGTAAGCCGATCGATTAAAAGAAATCTTGTTCGAGGATTGGAATGTCTCGACACAAGATCCATCCAGACACTTTGCAATGATGTCATCGAGAGCCCCTCTTGTATGACTCACGAAGAACAAGACGGCGACAGATGCCAAGAGCAAGGTGTTAGATCTCTGTGTCATTTTTACTTGAAAGTAAATACTGGTGTTCTCTTCTTCTAAGGTTTAAATCATCGATTAAAACTTGACAGAATCAAAAATAAAGAAAAACACCAACAATGACATCTTCAAGACTCGCCCGACTTGTACAGCTACTTTTTAGTAAAGTAATGACGATGACGATGATGATGAAATAGTTTAACATGTCAGGGTAAACTTGTTTAATTTCTCGGAATCGCGCGCTTCAGTGTTAACTTGTTTAGCTGATGGTTAGCAGTCAGGTTTTATTATGACTCTCAGCATCGATAGTGTATCTCACTCTTTATTTTTCTGGACTTATTTCGTATCGGTATCTGAAATCAAGAAGATGCCACTCCTCATTTTGTAATAAGAAACTATTCATTTACTATATATATTGTTTAATATGTCAATATGAAACAATGAAAAATGTCATGAAAAGTCATGAATGTAGATAACTTTTCTGCCAGAAGTAGTCAGAGAGAACCCCTTCAGGTTTTATTCCTTTCCCTCCCTGTTTTGTAATTTTCTTAAGAATCTCTTGCAGGAAAGTTTTCAATTGAGAAACTGCTTGTCTCTTCTCTTGATTAGCAATGGCTTCAATCTTTGGAATATATTCCTTATCGAGAAAGAGTAACATCTTGACAAACTGCCCTTTGTAGACCTGATGGAGACGATGGACAGTGACTGAGAGAAATGCGTGAAGCATTGCAGCTGTTATCCCTGGTCGAGGGTCACTTGTTAGTGTTCTTGATAAAAATACCCAGGAAAACTTGATTCCATGGGGATGGTTGTCTGACAAGGGAGCTTTGGAAACAGATATGGCTCCATAAAAACGAGCGAATGATCTCATTCGATTCAAGAAAAATTCTTCCGTCTCCAGTGTCTGTTGATCTGGACCAAAAGTGTAACCACAACTGACCAGGTAGTCAACATCTGAAGTTTCTGGATCCTTGGCTGGATAATAGGCAACCAAGTAAGGGCACTTGTCAATAATGAGGGCAAGAAAGATATTTCCAAAAACTTGAGGAAACCGAGACCACAAAAGAGAGACGATGGCAGCAAAACAAAAGGATGATAATGGAACAGATTGGATTTGTTTACATCCAACAGAAAGGAAGGTCTTGGCTGCATAAACCATGCAAAACTCTGCAGCCAAAGGATGTCCTTTGGTGTTAAAGGTTGTGTCTTGGAATTCAATGTTGCCGCCTTCAAAGAGTAAGGCCAGTTTTTGGTACTTTTGCTTCAAATGGTCATTGGAATTTGGGCAGATGGCATTGATCTGAGTTCTAATAAAGTTTTGAAGTTTGACTCGATAGAGTTTGATCTTGGCATCCGTTGACTCTGTAAATGGTCTTAATCGTTCTTCCACTTCATTAATCAACTTGTGTTTGGATGCATATTCTGTCAGGGCAGATGAGATGCAAGAGGACGAAGGGGTTGTCGTGGGTAAAGGGGTACTTGGAGAAGGTGCCTGACCAATACTTGCTTGCTGTTCACGTTCACGTTCTCGTTCTCGTTGTTCAGCCTCCTTGGCCTCCTTCTCAAGCCGTTGGATCTCCTGGTTAAACTTTCTCAAGATTTCATTTCCATCCTTAATAACATCAACTGCCTTTAGAGCTTCCTCTCCAGCAGTCATGACATCTTGATCATTAGGATCCTTCACTTTTGAAAGTGAATCCAACTTTGAAAAGGATTCAGATAGTCTTGTCTTCAAGTCTTGGATATCCTTAAATAGAGGAATGGCCTGTAAGTTTTTGTTGGCTGTTAAAGTGCGACCAATAATGTCCAACATCTTTTGAGTACTTGGTTGAATGCTATTAAAATGTCCGTTAATCTTGTCAATTCTTTCCATCCGTCTCTTCTCTTCAGCCTCAACAGCCTGTTCCTTCTCCAACTGCTTCTTTCTGTCCTCAACCTCCTTGAGTTTTCTTTCAATATTAGGAGAGGACATGGACTGGGTGGCGGAGATCCGTTTTGCTTCGTTCATGACTGAATCCAAGTAGACAGTTATATCCCGGTAGAGCTTGTTGACCCTCTCGATACTGTCATTGGCATACTTGGCTCTCAATTGACGAAGACCTTCGTCCGCTTTCATCTCTCTGTCTCGCATCTGTTCCAAGACATGTTGTTCAAGGTTGGCAATCGTCTTTTGGACTTCTTGCTTCTTCTGGTCTTCATAATCGAGAAGTTGTCTGAATTGCTCGGGAGAGACATCACTGGACGAGGAATCAGTGTCAGACAAGTTATCGAGAGACTGCTGTTGTATTGTTGTTGAGGATTGGTTTTGTTGTTGGCCCTCAGTTCCCGGTGATGAAGGAGGTGTGAATTCCCACTTCTCCTCCTCTGGAGTGATGTCCTCATACTTGGCGATGACCGAATCAGGCGAAAGAGTGAGGGAGACCAGATCAAGTTCAATCCCAGAGACAATCTCTTGTTGTCTACCTTCCTTCACCCAATCCCTGTCGTACTTGAGTTGTCCTTTGCTAGTTAAGCGAAGGGATTTCATGACGTCCTCGAGACTGCGATCCATTTCGTTAACAAATCAATTCTTCCTCCAAATTATGTCATGTGTGTTGACAGAGACCAAGAGAAGTCGCTGTCTTCACTCCATAGACAGCTGAGCTCAACTCATGCTCTAAAGAACCAGGAAAACGTGAGAGTACTTGAGTACTTCTTGAATGAACGGGATGTCTCTCTCTGTCTCTCTTTGCCTGTGATCTTTACTGTCGAGTTAGTTGTGCGCGAGATAGGGATTGAGTCCAAAGTCGACAGATAAAAGTGTACCCGAAGGTTATTCTCTCTCCTCCAACAGAGTCAGTTATAATAAATTTCTTTCTTAGAACAAGAAGTCACACAACAGCTTTCATTTTCTTGTTCATCTTGTTCTCGACTTTTTGTGTGAACTCTGCTCGACAAGAATAAGTCCACGAGACCGACTTCGACAGAACGAAACCATTGCATCATCTGCTTGTTCGTCCATTACGTCTGTAAACACGAAGAATAACAAGTCGGATTCCATTGTAACCTTCAAATTATTGTAATTAGAGTTCCTAAGAAACCGATTAGTCCTCCGGTGCTCATTTTCAATAGTATTGTTGAGATGAAGGAGAAGAAGGAGACCAAGTCTGCAAGACATCGCAAGAACCATGAGCAGGGTAACTTAAATGGAGAGACCAATGGTCACTCCGGTGATGAAGAAACATCGAAATCGAATGGTAAATGCTCTGAACCAGACACCATTCAAGTAATCAAGAAGGAGACCAATAATAATCAGTCTAATAAAAGCAGTAAAGAAGAAACATCTTCTTGTAGTGATAACGACAAGAAGGATGATGGCAAAGAAGAAAAGTCCTCATCAGATCAAGAATTTATCTTTATTCATGATACGGGCTTCACTGTTAAGATTGCAGCCCCAGGACTGGAGCCCTTTGACATTCAGGTAATTTTTTTTGTTTCTGCAGTCATTTTAGCTACAAATTTTGAATCTAAAGGTGAGTTCGATGGAGTTGGTCCAGGAGATTCATCATCTCCTGATGGATCGCGAAGATTCTTGCCATCGAACATGCTTTTCCCTGCAAATGAATGGCATGACTCTGGACAACTTTAGTGAACTCAAGAACATTGAGGGTCTTAAGGACGGCTCAGTTATTCGAGTGGTTGAGGAACCATACACTGTTCGAGAAGCGAGGATCCATGTCCGACATGTTCGAGACCTACTCAAGTCTTTGGACCCTACAGATGCATACAATGGAGTTGACTGCAACTCCCTTTCTTTTCTCTCAACTATTGCTCAGGGAGACATTCTTGCTGGTGAGTAGTTTACTTGTCTTTTTTACGCATATTTTATCCTTCGATGACATGTTATTACTAGTTGTTTCTTTTCTGACATGGCTTCTCGGCAAACATGTGTCTTGTTTTTCGTGATCGATCACTCGGGTTACCAGTCTTTGTCACATCATTATTAGTCTCGAATCCCTCTTTGTATACATGTCTTAACGTGAAATGGCTGTGAATCGAATCTCATCTAGAAATTTCCATTCTTTTTTACTCCCTTTTATTCCCACGTTTGATGTACAGATAAGAAGAACCAGACTCGTGCTCAGACTGACTCAGTCGACTGCACCCCTCCTGATTACATTGTTCCAGGATGTAAAGAACGACTCATTTCCCCACTTCAACCCCAAGGAAAGGAGAACAAGGTAAGAGAAAGCGAAGATACTAATACATTATTGAAAAGAGACTAGTCTTGCATTGCTCGTCACGCGATTCCACACGATTTTCGACGAAAAATGTTTGAGTGGAAGGCATCTGTCCTTTGCTTTTCTTGTGTGACCATTGACTCTAGTGGTCTCATTATTTGCAACATCTATCTTTGCAGACAGACTTTTCAATTTAGGAGTCAAATGACTGCATGTTCTAGGAATCTGGTGGGACGAGTCCTGACCCTCTTTTTCCTGTTTCTTAGAGACCCATGATGATCGTCTTGATCTCGTTTTCTCTTGCTTTGCTTTCTTTGCTTTGCTTGCATGCCTCTTGAGAAGTGCAGTGTAAACGGCAGG
>Ga0157374_10003008_pt1 | contig 14111 bp, 12 predicted proteins | sample M25metaG_FD_115308 | JGI IMG/M metagenome (GOLD analysis project Ga0157374, IMG submission 115308) | Miscanthus rhizosphere microbial communities from Kellogg Biological Station, Michigan, USA - M2-5 metaG | ecosystem: Host-associated > Plants > Roots > Rhizosphere > Soil | place: USA: Michigan...
GTTGGTGAACTTTGGCTCCGGCTTTGACGGCGGTATCGAAAACGGCATCGACATTTTCGACGTACAGAAAAATGCCGGCGGTGGTGCCGCCCAACGACTTCGGAGAACGAGAATCGCTACGCGAGGACTCATCGGCCACCATCACGATCGAATCGCCGATTTGGATCTCGGCGTGGCCAATTTTTCCGTCCGGGCGGTCCATGCGATAGCGTTCGGTCGCGCCAAAGGCCTTTTTGTAGAAATCGATGGCACTCGCCGCGTCCGAGAGCGTGAGATAGGGAGTCACTGTATGGTAACCGGAAGGAACCGGCTTAACTTGACCAGCCATATTTTTCCTCCTTCAAGGATTCATCCCGAACTTATCACAATGCACACGATCCCAGGTGTCTACAGCGTGGGATGGAGAGTCAGGTTGAGCCGCTTGAGAGCTTCGAGTAAATCCTGGTCGTCGGTATGCAGGTCAAAGACAGTTTGAGAGGCCAATTCAAATGGTTCAAACAAGGCCCAGTTGAACAGGTCGGCTCCGTGGCGGGACTGATAATAAATGCCGTCATAGCCGAGGCGATAGACGAGCGTTGCGATTTTTCGAGTGAGCGCGCGGCGCTGCGATAGAAGAAGAGCGAGATCAAAATCCTGCCCGTCCGTGCGGCGCACGGAGAACATCGGTTCCAGATTTCTGCGGATATAGGCGAGCCACTCGGAAGAATAGACGTTGGCGAAACGCCGCTTAGTGAGAAATGCCATTCCTAAGGACCGGGTAGGCAGCCAGCTTGCGGGTACAGTGGCGGGCGGAGTGTAATCGTCCGGGGCATTCTTTATCGAGGACAGCGCGGAGAGCAGCTGTTCAGCTTCAGGCGGTCTGCGATAGCGGGCGAGTGTTTCGAGATAACAGGCGAGCGGACTGGAGGCGGCATACAGGACTCTGAAGCGTCCTTCGGCGTCATCGAAGCGGTTGCCGAAAGTGAGATCGTCGCCTACATCGGCCCAATCGGGGGGACGCCAAGGATCTGGTCTGCGAGCTACCCGATAGACTGGGCCAGTGGGCGAGGTAAATGGGAGAAAACCTTTAGCCACCTGCTACGAATGCGCGCGCGGCATTCAAAACCTTTTTGCCATCGTGCTGTATATCGCCCCGGCGAAGAAGCTCGATGGGAACCGCATCGTCCAATTCCGGATTCAATCCAATCAGCCACGCTTGGATCACGGCAGGGCTGTCAAACTCGGCTAGCATGCTGACGACGTGGTAGGCGAGTCGAATGCGCTGCTCGACATTCTTTTGCGGCTTGGCATTTTCGAGCCATCGGTCAATGGCGCGAGCATCCTTGATGGAAGCGATATAGGCGGTGAGCTTGCGGCCAATGAGGGAGACCAGGGTCTCGATGACTTTTGGAAATTCTGTTGCAGTGGCCCGCCGATGGGCGGCAAAGTCAGCGCGCGGTTTGGTAAGCGGCAGAGTTGCCATGTATTTGACTTAAGTTTAGCATTGAAATCACGCATGATTCACCAGTGTACTACAGGGGGCGAAAGAATGGCGAATATAGTTTGGGAGACGGGACTTGGATAAACTGGCGGTTTAAAACGCTTGTGGTGTCGGTTGTTTCAGTTGAGTTCTCAAGTGGCTCGTAGCCTGAGCTAGAACCATAGAGGAATTGCCGCAGCAACTTCAGCAGGCATCAGGAACTCCCGGCTTGCGCCTGCGTCTGAAGCCGTATCCGTCCGTCGGCCGGCATTCCCGGTTTGGCGTAGCCGTAAGCGCCCCGCAACCCGATCTTCAGGCCGAGAACCTGCTTCACGCGGTCTTCCTTAAAGTAGGTGTTTTCCGGCGTAAACATCACTTCGGGATCGATGCGAATCACCTCCGCCGGAATGGCTTCCTTCGGATTCGAATCCAGGTAGACTTGCGCTTGTTGCCCGACCTTCACTTTTCCAACCACGCCTTCCGGAACAAATCCGCGTAAATAGAGTTTCTGCAAATCAACCATCGTGAAGATCGTTTGCCCTGGCTGAATTACTCTACCCGGCTCGGCCGAGCGTGTCAGAATCGTACCCGCAATAGGCGCATGAATCGTCAAATCGGCCAAGTCTGCTTCGATTTTCCGTAGAGCAGCCCGGTCGGCTTCTATATCTGCCTGAGCAGAGGCGATCTGCGCCTTTAGCTCGTCGACCTGGCGCACCAGGGTCAGGCGGTCGGATGCTTTGATCGCCACATTGTGTATTTGCGCTTGCGCCCGCTGTAGCGTAGCCTCGGAAGCCGCCACCTGCTTGCGGCTCGCCTCGACCGACGCAAGCGCCACCTGCTCCTGTGTCTGGTATTGTTCGGCTAGTTGGATGGCGACGGAACCCTCTTTCGCCAGCGGCGCATACCTTTTCGCATTGATTTGCACCTGCTGCAACTCGGCTTCCGAGCGCGTGAGGTCTGCCTTCGTCGCAGCCAGGTTGGCTTCGGCCTGTTTGACTTGTCCCGGTGAATCGGTCTCGGCCTGGACCTCATACAGCTGTGCCTGCTTGATCTTTTCGTCATACGTATCATGTTGCCGCCGCAACTGGTCTAGAAGGCGCTGAGCGCTGACAATCCTGGCCTTCTGGGCATCGCGTATGGCCTCCTCCTGAGTACTGGAAAGGACCGCAATGATCTGGTCGGCCTTCACGACATCGCCCTCGCGCACCTTTAAATCCACAATTCGGCCGGCTATTTTCGACGAAATGTCCACCGTGTCCCCGTCAATACGCCCGCTAACGAAAACGGTGCCGGCCGGGTCGCTGTTGCGCCCGCATCCAGACAGAACCAACAAAGCCAGTGGCAGGAGTATCCACGTCCGTTTCATAGGTTCCTCACTTGCGATAGGTTTTTTCCGCCGCGCCCGTCGCCCGCGCGAGATTCGCACGCGCCAGCCCGAGGTTATATTGGGCTCGTATGTGGGCATTATCCGCTTGTTCCAGCCGGTCTTGCGCGTTCACGACTTCGGTGTTGTCGGATATGCCCTGAGAAAAGCGCGAGCGCGTAAAATCCACTTCTTGCCGCGATAGCTTTACATTCCCGGCACTGGTTTCGACTTCCATGAGCGCCCACTGAACACCGGAAAGGGCTGCCTGTACGTCGGTTTCGATTTGCGCGCGGTTGGCATCCAGAGCCGCTTGCGCTTCGCGAAGCGCCCCTTCGGCCTCCTGGATTTCTCCTCGAATCCGCCCACCTGTGAACACCGGGAAATCAATCGTGCCCCCCACCAGGTAGGTGTTTACATTGTGGGCTGGCGTTGTCCCGCTTTGACCGTCACTCACGTTCAGCTGAATCGTTGGCAGCCTGGTCGCCTTGGCTGATCGGACTTGTAACTCGGCCGCTTTCAAGCTGGCTTGCGCGGAACGATAATCGGCGCGAGGCCAGCGCAGTCTGAATCGACGAATCGCGCTCCGGCGGTGTGCCCGAGCCGTACGCTGCTTCATCAGCGACGTCGAAATCCGAGGTGATCCGTGCCTGCAGAATATTCGCGAGATTCAGTTTTGCCTCAACATAGCTATGTTCGGCTTCCTGCCGCTGCTGTAACAGCGAGTTCGCCTGCTGCATGGCCCGGTTGGCATCGAGTTCGGCCGCGGCGCCCTGGTTGACGCGGTTTCTGGTCAATTGGTACAGCTGGTTTGCCAGCTTGGCCTGCTCCAGCAAGGAATCGCGAGATGCCTTTACCCTGAGTGCCTCCAGGTAAGCCGATACAACCCTCAATGCGACCAGTTCGTGGGCATTGTCTACCAGCAGGCGCGAAGCGTCCTGGCGGGAACGGGAACTCTGCCAAGCCCGCACCTCAGCCATGTTCAAGACTTGCTGCGTTAGGAACGCTCGCGCGCTCATGGATGCGAAAGGTCCGAATTTGGTGTTGGCCGCACCAATCGGGATTCCGATGCCGACCAGATTCACCGTCAGATAATCTTGCCGGGCGCCTATGTCTATTTGCGGAAGCAGCGCGCCTTGGCTTGTGCGTATCGCCCCGACACCTGCGCCAGTTGCGCCATTGCCGTCCGGATATTCGTGCTGTTGGAAAGCGCGATATCAAGAGCTTGCGCGAGAGTGAGTTGCGAAGGCAGCGTCGGCTGCTCCGCCGCCCTGAGCGTCGCCAGTGCGAGGAGTATACAGATCCGACTCATTCAACGCATTTGTTGATGCGCTAACGCGAGCCGCGCTCTAATTTTTTTGACGTCCTGGCCGACGCGTGGGTTCAGGATGCAAAGGCGATTCTCAAGGATAGTGGCTGCATTCCTGCCAGTCCGGTCCTCAGGCGCCGTTACCGTTCGGAATCGCGGTGAGTCCTCGAAAAATTAGGTCTCGATCTCGACCAAAGACATCTGTGCTTTAGATCTTAATTGTTCAAGGTTGGGCCAGGCCACATTGAAATCACCGCCACCGCGAAGAAATAGAGAATCCGTCGACCGCCATGGACCTTAGGTTCGCTCGAATCTGCCGTGAGGGCGCGTCAGGCCGAAACAAAAAAGACCATAGCTACAACTCCCGAATCGTTAGCTTGTCTGTCGAAGGGAGGCACTGAGCAGTCCAATGAAAAGAGGCGTGAGTGTGGCTTGGATTGCGTGGCTTCTGGCAGCGCTCTATTACTTTTACCAATACATCCTCCGATCCGCACCTGCCGTTATGATGCCGCAGTTGTCCGACGGTTTCCACGTCAGCGTTACGGCGCTGGCTTCGATACTCGGCTTCTTTTATTACGGATACGCGGCGCTCAGCCTAGTGGCCGGCACCAGCATCGACCGGATCGGAGCGCGAAGCGTTATTCCAGCAGGAGCCTTCCTGACGGGAGCCGGCGCCTTACTCTTTGGGATGGGTGATTCTACGGCGGCCAGCATAGGCAGATTCCTCCAGGGAGGCGGCGGCGTCTTTGCTCTGATTGGCGCAATTTATATTGCCACCAGGAATTTCCCCGCATCTAAAGCCGCAACTTTGATTGGCGCAACACAGATGTTTGGGATGGCAGGGGGAGCGGTGGGTCAGTTTCTGGTCGGACCGATGATCGCCAGCGGGATGGCTTGGAACGTTTTCTGGATCAGCATGGGCCTGGCAGGCGTTGCAATCGCTGGGGCACTTCTGGTCCTGCTTCCCAAGGAGAAACCGGAGGGGCCGAAAGGCGACTGGTTCAAAGGATCGATGACAGCCTTGGGCGCAGTATTTAAAAATCCGCAGTCGATTCTATGCGGCATCATCGCGGGTCTGCTTTTCATACCCACCACAATCTTCGACATGGTCTGGGGTGTTCGCTTTCTGCAGGAAGCGCACGGATTCAGTTACGGGGAGGCGGTGATTCGTTCGTCTACTGTTCCGCTAGGTTGGATCATCGGCTGCCCGCTCTTGGGCCTACTTTCGGACCGGATTGGCCGCCGGAAGCCGGTTATTATTGGCGGAGCATGCGTGCTTCTCGCGTGTCTTTCCTGGATCCTATACGGTCGCGCGGATGCTCTCCCTTCTTATTTAGTTGGTCTGATCGCCGGCCTGGCTTCCGGATCTGCGATGCTCCTTTACACGGTGATCAAGGAGGCAAACCCGCCTCAGTACAGCGGCACAGCGACCGGAGCGGTTAACCTGCTGAACTTCATGATCACAGCCATTATGGGCGAGATCTTCGTGCAAATCATGCAAGCAGCCACACAAGGTAAGCCGACAGGCCTGGAGCACTATCAAATCACCTTTCAACCTCTCTTATATGGCGTCGCCTTAGGCATCGCGCTGACTTTCGTCCTAAATGAGACTGGGCCGGCCGCGCGCGCACCCATCGGATTGGAGACCGCAAAGAGTGTATGAATTCCGGAACTGGCAAATACGAACGTTTAATAGATCGATGCCAAAGCCTGGAGGCAGTCCCAACAGCAGTGGCCCATCCTTGCGAAGCATCTGCCCTGGAAGGCGCTCTCGAAGCGCGCGATAAGGGGTTGATAGTACCCATTCTTGTGGGTCCTGCCGCGAAGATCGAGCAGATCGCAAGGGCATCCGGGATTGCACTGCGCAATACGCAGATTGTGGATGCGCCGCACAGCCAGGCCTCAGCCGCTAAAGCGGTGGAATTGGTTCGCGAGGGCAAGGCAGAACTGCTGATGAAGGGCAGCTTGCACACGGACGAACTCCTGGGTGCAGTGGTGGCACGCGAAACAGGTCTTCGCACGGGACGCCGCATCAGCCATGTCTTTATCATGGATGTCCCGACTTATCACAAGGTGGTCATAGTGACCGATGCGGCTATTAACATCTCGCCCGCGCTCGAGGACAAAGCCGACATTTGCCAGAACGCTATCGATTTGGCAATCGACCTTGGCCTGAAGCAGCCTAAGATCGCCATCCTTGCCGCAGTAGAAACGGTTACGTCGAAGATGCCCGCTACGATTGATGCCGCGGCTCTCTGCAAAATGGCGGATCGCGGGCAGATCACGGGCGGTGTTCTCGATGGGCCTCTGGCGTTCGACAACGCCATAAGCCGGCAGGCTGCAGAGACAAAGGGAATTCGCTCGGCCGTGGCGGGCGATCCTGACATTCTTCTGGTCCCGGACCTCGAGGCCGGAAACATGCTAGCCAAGCAGCTCACATTTCTGGCAAATGCAGACAGCGCGGGTCTTGTGCTAGGCGCCCGGATTCCCATCATTCTCACCAGCCGGGCGGACAGCATCCGGTCTCGGATCGCTAGTTGCGCAGTGGCGGTATTGGCTGCCCACGCACGCGCTGAGAAACTCTCGAAGAGAGCCGTCCATGCCTGATTATGCTCTGGTACTGAATGCCGGCTCATCGAGCCTGAAGTTCTGTGTTTTCGGTCGCCCGGCCGCGGGCGCGTGGCATGTTGAATCACGCGGCCAGATCGAGAGCATCGGAACGTCGCCGCGGATCTTCGCAAAGGATGGTGAGGGCCGAACACTTGTGGATCAAAAGGCCCCTGATGTGCGTGACAGCCGCGGCGCGCTGGATGCACTAGCTACATGGCTCAAGTCGATGTATGGCGACGGTCAAATAATAGGCGTTGGACATCGTGTGGTCCATGGCGGAGCAAAATTTACTGGCCCAACCGTCGTGACGCCACAAGTGATTGCTGAACTCCGCCGCTTGACACCGCTCGCCCCTTTGCATCAGCCGTACAACTTGGCGGCGATTGAAGCGATAGCTGAACAGTTGCCAGGCGTGCCACAGGTCGCCTGTTTCGATACAAGTTTTCATCGCGGGCAACCGCCCGTCGCCGAATTGATTCCGCTGCCGCGCGAACTCCGTCGTGGGGGAGTGCAACGATACGGATTTCACGGGTTGTCTTACGAATACATCGCATCCGTGCTAACGCAGATAGCGCCTGAGATCGCGAGAGGACGCGTTATCGTCGCGCATCTGGGAAGCGGCGCCAGCCTATGCGCATTGCAGGACAGAAAGAGCATCGACTGCACGTTTAGCTTCACTGCGCTCGACGGGCTTTGTATGGGGACGCGCCCTGGCTCGATAGATCCCGGCGTAATTCTCTACCTGCTTCAAACCTTGAACCTTTCCGCCAAGGAGATCGAGACAATTCTTTACAAGAAATCCGGCCTGCTTGGCATCTCCGGCATCAGTAACGACATGCGCGAGCTGGAGGGAAGCAGCGAGCCGGCGGCGCGCCTGGCTTTGGATTACTTTGTGTATCGCGCGGCCAAGGAAATTGGCGCCATGGCCGCGGTGCTGGGCGGGATCGACGGATTAATCTTCACAGCCGGCATCGGAGAGAACTCGGCTGAGATGCGGCACCGGATCTGCGAAGCTTCCGCGTGGCTTGGCGTTGAACTCGATGCAGAGGCCAACGCTCGCAAGGGTCCGCGCATTTCAACCCCCCGAAGCAAAGTTTCAACATGGGTGATCCCAACCAATGAAGAATTAATGATCGCCCGGCACACAGGGGAGCTACTTAAATTAATCGAAGCGCGTGTTTAGCGACCGAATATTAAGGAGGACTTATGGCCACTATTGCAACACCTCGAGCCACTCGAGAGGAATCCTTAGGCCCGTGGGACGAATTCCGAAAGGGCCTTTGGCAGAAAGAGATCAACGTCCGTGACTTCATCCAACAAAACTACACACCATATGAGGGCGACGACGCCTTTCTAACGGGCGCCACCGAGCGTACACGGAACATCTGGAACCGGCTCAACGAGTTGTTTGTAGAAGAGCGGAAAAAGGGCGTTCTGGACATCTCACAGATTCCGAGCTCCATAACTGCGCACGCCCCCGGCTATATCGATCGCGAACACGAAATTATCGCAGGGCTTCAAACTGAAGCACCGCTGAAGCGGGCCATTATGCCGAATGGCGGTCTTCGCATGGTCGTTAATGCGCTGAAGGCCTATGGCTATGAGCCCGATCCGCAGGTTGTCGAAACGTTCTCCAAGTACCGGAAAACTCACAATGACGCAGTATTCGATGCATACACCGCGGATATCAGGAAGTGCCGCAACTCGCATATTCTGACAGGGTTGCCCGACGCTTACGGCCGGGGCCGCATCATTGGTGACTACCGGCGAGTGGCGCTCTATGGCGTTTCCAGACTTATTGAACGCAAGGAAGAGGAGAGGCGCGAACTCGACTCGGCCATGTCGACTGAGGATATTATTCGCGACCGCGAGGAACTCAGCGAGCAGATTCGCGCGCTGAAAGAACTGCAACAAATGGCCTCCGCTTACGGATTCGATATTTCGCAACCGGCGCGGACCGCTCGCCAAGCTATGCAGTGGGTCTATTTCGCTTATCTCGCAGCGGTGAAGGAACAAAATGGAGCCGCCATGTCGCTGGGCCGCGTATCGACGTTCCTGGACATCTACTTCCAACGTGACCTCGCCTCAGGCCTGATGACGGAAGAGCAAGCGCAGGAAATCGTCGACGATTTTGTCATCAAGCTTCGCATCGTGCGCTTTCTGCGCACTCCTGAGTACGATGAACTATTCGCTGGTGACCCGACATGGGTTACTGAGTCGATCGCGGGCGTGGGAGACGATGGACGGCCGCTGGTAACAAAGACGAGCTTTCGTTTTCTGCAGACGCTTTATAACCTGGGACCTGCGCCTGAGCCGAATCTGACGATCTGGTATTCACCGCGACTGCCGGATGGATTCCGGCGCTTTGCCGCCAAGGTCGCGATCGACACGAGTTCCATCCAGTTTGAAAGCGATGAAATTATGCGCCTTACCTGGGGAGACGATGGCGCCATCGCCTGCTGTGTCTCGCCAATGCGGCTGGGCAAACAGATGCAGTTCTTCGGCGCGCGGGCCAACTTAGCAAAATGTTTGCTGTACGCCATCAATGGAGGTAGGGACGAGATCACGGGCGCGCAGGTAGGACCGCCATTTGCCGCAGTCGAAGGCGATTACCTTGAGTTCGACGATGTGCTCGGAAAATTCGAGCGCATGATGGACTGGCTCGCCGCGGTTTATGTAAATGCCCTGAACGTTATTCATTACATGCACGACAAATATGCCTACGAGCGCATCGAAATGGCGCTGCATGATTACGCTCCCTTTCGAACCATGGCATTTGGTGCGGCCGGCATGTCGGTTGTGGCGGACAGCCTGTCGGCGATCCGGCACGCGAAGGTGCGGGTCGTACGGAACGAGAAGGGTTTGGTGACGGATTATCAAACCGAAGGTGATTTCCCGAAGTTCGGCAACAACGACAACCAGGTTGATCACCTCGCGAGTTGGACAGTCAGCACATTCATGAGCAAGCTCAGGAAACACCCCACCTACCGTCACGCTTTACACACTCAGTCAATCCTGACGATTACTTCTAACGTCGTTTATGGCAAGAACACCGGAAACACCCCCGACGGACGACGCCATGGCGAGCCATTCGCTCCGGGCGCCAATCCAATGCACGGACGGGACAGCCACGGTATTCACGCTTCAGCAGCCTCGGTCGCCAAGATCCCATACCGTGACGCCGAGGACGGCATTTCTCTTACTACGTCTTTGGTTCCACAAGGCCTCGGACGCGTCCAAGAAGACCGAATTACGAATCTGACGAGCATCCTCGACGCGTTCTTTGGCTCGACGGGCTATCACATGAACGTCAACGTGTTGAATCGCGAGACGCTTTTGGACGCGATGGACCATCCGGAGAAGTATCCTCACCTCACGATCCGCGTTTCGGGCTATGCGGTCAACTTCGTGCGGCTGACGCGCGAGCAACAGATGGATGTGATCAATCGGACTTTCCACGGAGACGTCCGCCATGCGTGAAAATGAAACGTTGCAGCAAGTTCCGCTCGAGGCCAAAAACCCGTACGAACTGCGCGTTAATTTCAGCCGGAACCTGCCGGAAACAGATCTGCAAAATGCGCTTGCAAGCGGAGATGTCGGATTCCTTCATTCGTTTACGACCGGCTCGACAGTGGATGGTCCAGGAGTTCGAGTCGTAGCCTGGACGGCGGGTTGTATATGGCGTTGTGTCTACTGCCATAACCCGGACACGTGGAGCATGCGCAACGGAACGCCGGTGACGGTGACGAAAGCGATTGAAGAGCTACGCAAATACCGTTTCGGGCTGAAGCTGATGTCAGGCGGACTTACGATCAGCGGCGGAGAACCGCTCTTGCAACACCGGTTTGTCCTGAACCTCTTCAAGGCCGCGCAGTCGTTCGGAATCCACACCGCTTTAGATACTAACGGCTACCTGGGTGAGCGTCTCACCGACGGCGATCTCGAGGCCGTCAATCTCGTCTTGCTCGATATCAAGAAGTGGGACCCGGAGCGACACCGCTGGCTTACCGGGATGGATAACGGACCCACTTTGGCGTTCGCCCGCCGGCTCGCCGATCAAAGAAGACCCGTATGGCTACGTTTCGTGCTGGTGCCCGGATTAAGCGATGATGCCGAAGACATTGCTCAAATAGCTGAATTCGCCGCCGGGCTCGGGAACATCGAGCGAGTAGACGTTCTTCCGTTTCATCAGATGGGTCGGTACAAGTGGAAAGAGCTCAAAATGGAATACGCTCTCGAGAATTTGGAACCTCCATCAGTCGAACTGGTTGAACGAACCTGCGAGCAGTTCCGATCGGCCGGCCTCGATGCCCATTGATCGCCTTCCCGCTGGCGCCTCGTTTTAGCTCTGCCGGCCCTTAACGGCCGGATCATTTTTTAAACCTACTTATTCGATAATTTCATCATCAGGAGGGCGCTTTCCTGATCACTAGCCTGCCGGCGCTGTGACAGCACGTTTTGAAAGGAGTGTGTTCAACGCCTTACGACAGCGTCAACTCGATAGCTCGGTCGCTTAACAACGACGGAGAAGAGGACGCTCGGGTCGGCTAAAAGCATCACCGGCGAATCCATCTCTATCGACGAGATCGGAAGCGACAGATCTCGATGTCTACCGGTCGTAGAGTATGCTCTCGCCTCCTAATATTGTCTGGCGTAATCCAGGACAAGCCATGAGGAATGTCTTTCTTATCGCAATGATGGTCCTATTAGCGGTATCCTTCCTGGCGCATTCGCAGTCTGATCAGGATGCCCGCACATTTTCCATAGCCGGCCAGCCGGAACATGCCAAGGTTCTCGAACTCAACGGCAAATCCTATGTTGCGGTCGAGGATGTGGCACGTCTGACCCGAGGAACGCTCGCCTTCAGGGCTAACCAAATTCTCCTCACGCTGCCAGGTGAGCCAGCTCATTCATCGGCAAGGGTCTCCCCGGCAGCACAAGGATTCTCCAAAGGGTTCCTTCAAACCGGAATCGAACAGATGAGCGCAATCCGCGAGTGGCGAATCACGATAGTGAACTCCATTCACAACAACTTCCCTGTTCCCGAGGAGTGGGTTTCCGAGCTACAAAGAAGAGCCCACAAGAACCTTGCTCTGGTTGCCGCTGCCAGGTCAACGGAAGATGACCGGAATGCCTATCAACTGCTCGCGGCCGAGTTCGCGAATATGCAAAGGTTGAGTGATCGCTTTCTGTCCAAGCGAAGACAACTTCAGTACATACATCCAAGTTCGATCGATAACGATCCGTTGGACCACCAGATACTTGCTTGTGCACGCAGCCTTGCCTCAATGGCTGCTGAGAATCAGTTTCACGACGAACCGTCATGCATTGAACTTCACTGATAGCTCCAAGACGCTCCGAAGACTCCAGCGTATGTCAGAAACACATAAGAAATAAAATAAACCGCACTGACTGGGCGGGCATATAGATGGCTAGGACGTCCTTGTGTCCGCGCTTACCAGACAGCAACAATCTTCAAGCTCAGCCGGCAAGAAATGCGATTTTAACGAAACGGATTCTTTGGATCGCAGATCAGCTCGTACTCCCAAACCCCAGCTGCTGCTGCCGGCACCAGGTGAAGTGAGGACGCGAGCGGACATGCGGCGAACGATCCGGATCTCTAATGTCGCAATCTTTTTGACAGCGCTCGGTCTCGCAACCGTCGCCAGCGCGCAGAGGACGAAACCAAACGCATCGGCGGACGCGCAGGGAAGCCTGCGCGAGGTATGGCGCCGGACTGATCAGTTAGTCGACTCACTCGTTAAGAAGGTCTCACCAAGTGTCGTCCAAGTGGTAGTGAGTAGTTATGGCCCGCTAGAAGAGAGTCCCGGAAGGACTGGGCAACGAGTCGGGCAACAGCGCGCGATTGGCTCCGGCTTTATCATCGACGCTGACGGCTACGTCGTCACGAATGCGCATGTTGTTAAAGGCGCTCAGCGTATCCAAGTCGTCTTGCAACCATCCGACTCCGATGGATCGCTCGCTAGCGCACTCTCATCCAAGGTCACTGTCGTGCCGGCGCGCGTCATCGGCCAGACACCGGAAATCGACATTGCACTGTTGAAAATTGAGCGGCAAAATCTTCCTGCGCTGCCACTCGCTGCTTATCGCAACCTTCGGCAAGGCGAAAGCGTATTCGCATTTGGCAGTCCACAAGGACTACGGAACACAGTCACTCATGGGCTTGTTTCGGCCGTCGCACGGCAGATTGATGTTGACTCGCCCTTAATCTATGTTCAGACGGATGCACCGGTCAATCCAGGTAACTCTGGCGGACCACTCGTAAATCTGGATGGCGAGGTTGTGGGGATGAATACGTTTATACTTTCTCAATCCGGTGGCAACGAAGGGCTTGGGTTCGCGATACCCTCTGCTACTGTAAGAACCGTTTATCGACAACTGAAATCGTTCGGACACCTGCGCCGGCAAGAGATCGGAATAGGAATTCAGGCGATCACACCCGTGATGGCCGCGCCACTCAACTTGCCAAAAGACTACGGCGTGATTGTCTCGGATGTCCTGCCCGGAGGTCCTTCACAAGCTGCGGGCCTCACAATCGGCGATGTATTGGTTTCCATAAATGGTCAGCCCGCCGATAATTTGCCGACCGTGAGCTATTACTTTTTGCTCGGAGACTTTGGCGAAAGAGTGCCGGTAGTTGTCCTCCGCGGAGGAAGTCAGCTGACCTTAAACGTTGCAGTCAAGAAGGAAAAGGACAGCATGGATCAGGTGATTTCTCTGGCCGACCCGGCGAAAAATGTGGTCTCGCCGCTGGGTATAGTTGGTGTCGAGATCGATTATAAAGTCGCCGCGATGGCGTCCGGGCTGCGTAGTCCGTTCGGCATCATTGTCGCTGCGAAAGCAATCGGATCGGGCGCCGAAGTTCCCCTCGCGACAGGCGATGTCATCATCCAAATGAATGGTCAACAGGTGACAACTGTGGATAAGCTGCGAACGGCCTTGGCCGCACTTCCCTCCGGCGCTCCGGTCGTGTTGCAGATTCAGCGCGAGGACAAGCTGCAATATTTAGCCTTTACGTTGGAGTAACCGCCACCCGCGCCCGTAAGAGTCAGTAGACCGGCCTGCTTACTGCGCTTCGACTTGTGAAATACCGCACGGTAACCAGAGTAAGGCTACTGCCTGTACGAGCCTTCCGTTTAATTCATTACAGCTCGTTTATTTTCAGTATGATGGCTCCCCGGAAAACATGCTTTCCAACGATCTCTCCGAGGCGAAGCTATTGAAGATATGCGGTCGAGGCGTGTAGGTTTCCGCGCGGAAATGATGTTCATGGGAACCCTGCCACGCGATTCAGCAAATGACAGCGCAAGAATTCCGGCGATTGGCTATCGGGACCGATAATTGTCTTA
>Ga0157374_10003009_pt1 | contig 14109 bp, 18 predicted proteins | sample M25metaG_FD_115308 | JGI IMG/M metagenome (GOLD analysis project Ga0157374, IMG submission 115308) | Miscanthus rhizosphere microbial communities from Kellogg Biological Station, Michigan, USA - M2-5 metaG | ecosystem: Host-associated > Plants > Roots > Rhizosphere > Soil | place: USA: Michigan...
CCTCGGCGATCTCGTCGGGTACGGTCCGTGGCCGAACGAGACTGTCGCGGCGCTCGTCGAGCGCGCGATTCCCGGCGTGGCCGGCAACTACGATTCGACGGTTGCGTCCGGATACAAGCACTGCGGTTGCCGTTACGAGGACCCGCGCCAGGAAGAACTGTCGCACGAATCATTCGAGTGGACTCTGACGCACACGAACCATGCGACGAAGCAGGTGCTTGGCGCGCTGCCGTTCCGTGTCGACGTTCGACCGCTCGGCGGCCATATCGCCGGTCCGACGCTCACGCTGGTGCACGGCAATCAGTCGCTGAACACCGTGTACGTCACGGAAAGCCGGTCCGACGATTCACTGAACGCGATGGCTTCGGCGATCGGCGCGCGGAGCGGCGACATCGTCGCGTTCGGGCACACGCACAAGCCGTGGGAGCGGCTCGTGAACGGTGTGCGTTTCGTGAACACGGGGAGCGTCGGTCGGCCGAAGGATGGTGATTGGCGCGCCGGTTATGTGCTGCTCGACATCGACGCGGACGCGGCACGCGTAGAGTATCGTCGCGTCGAGTACGACGTGGATCGAACGGCGGAGGCGATCATCGGCAGTGCGCTGCCGGACGAATTCGCGCATTATCTTCGTTCCGGCGGCACGTCGCTCGTGCCGGTCTGACGCCGACGATCTCACACTGACTGGGGATCTATCCATGAAGCGCTCATTGCTTGCAACGAGCGGTATGCTCCTTGTCGCCGCCGCCGTTCAAGGACAGCAGCCGACAGGTCCTCCATCGCTGGACGGTAACTGGACCCTCTGGCGACGTCAGCCCAATGGCATCGCCAATCCGCTTCACGTGACGATCGAATCGAAACGTGATTCAGTCATCGTGAAGGGCGTGAACGGCCTCGAGCTGCGTGGGATCTCGGGCGCGTCGAGCGTGATGCTCATCGGGAAGGCCGCCGACAAGAAGACCGATATCGCGATCAACGCGCGTTGGGTCGGCGACTCACTGGTCGGGAGTGGCAAGCAAGGGCCCGACAGCGTCGCCATGCTCTGGTTCGCGCGCGAGCGTTCGCGTCCCTCCTCCGCGCCGACTCGCCAGACTGTGCACCCAACGGAATTCCATCGGGTTCTCTCGACGACGCCGCGCCCGTTGGCGCATCTCTGGAGTGGCGACACGGTCCACACGGAAACCGTCGACGCGGGTGGCACCGACTCGAGCGGCAAGCGTCGTGCGGCGGGCGGCAATCCTCTGAGTGGTCCTTTCTATATAGAGAACAGCTTGCCCGGTGACGTTCTGGCGATCCATCTGCTGCGTGTGCGCACGAATCGCTCGACCGCGGTGAGCGGGGCGACCATCGCGTTCGACGCGCTCGATCCCGGCTACGTGGTGGGCGCGAAGGACGCCGACGACAGCAGCGCCACGTGGACGATCGACGCGGCGGCGGGTGTCGCGCGCGTCAAGACGCCGAGCGCGAAGCTCAAGAACTACACGATTCCGCTTCGTCCGATGCTCGGCTCGATCGGCGTCGCTCCCGGGCAATTGGGTCGCGCCGAGGCTCGGAGCTCCGGTGCGCCGGGACGTTGGGGCGGCAACATGGATTACAACCGTCTCGGCGAAGGAACGACGGTCTACCTGCAAGTCGCGCAGCCAGGCGCCTACTTCTTTCTCGGCGACGGTCACGCCACCCAAGGCGACGGCGAGCTCACGGGCGACGCGTTGGAAACGTCGATGGACGTCGAATTTTCCGTCGAGGTCATTCGCAACAAGAACATCGGCCAACCGCGCCACGAGGATGCACAATTCCTCATGGCGTCGGGGATTGGCGGCTCGCTCGATCTGGCATTCCGCCGAGCGACGACCAGCCTCGCACGCTGGCTCGAGCAGGACTACAAGCTGTCGCGGAGTGAGGTTGCGCTGATCATGGGCACGGGTGTTCAGTACGACATCGGTGAAGTCGTCGACGGCGACCTCCACGTCGTGGCGCGCTTTTCGAAGGCATTGTTGAAGGGGATCAGTCCATGACTTGTCGATCGATGCGAATGATTCACGTTGCCATCGTTCTCGCATTGCCCTTCGCCGCGGCGGTTGGGCAGGGGAGCGCGGGCGGGAAACCCGCGAAGAAGCCCGATACCTCGTTCGCGGCGCTGCAGGATCGTGGCAAGAAGGCGATGGGTGTCGACCAGTACACGTCGACGCACAAGTTCGACGCGACGCCGACGGGCGGTCGCATCGAGCTGCAGCGCGACACCGCCGACGCGGCCGGCGTCGCGCAAATCCGCGCACACATGCGCGAGATCGCGAAAGCGTTCGCGTCGGGCGACTTCGCGACGCCGGGGTTCGTGCACATGCAGGACGTGCCGGGCACGAAGGTGATGCGTGCGAAGCGGTCGGTGATCAGCTACCAGCCGCGCGATCTGCCGCGCGGGGCGGAGGTGGTGATCCGCACGAAGGACTCAGCGGCGGTCGCGGCCATACACGAGTTCATGGCGTTTCAGCGCGGGGAACACCACGCCGGTGGTATGGATGGAATGAGGCACAAGCCGTGATCGGCTAAGGCGTTGGAGCCTCGCCGGTTGTGAGAAGGTGTCGCGGCGACTAGAATTGTTCTTCTGTCCGTCTGACTGCTGTCAGGTGGCGGACGGGACGTAGCGCAGTCCGGTAGCGCACCTGAATGGGGTTCAGGGGGTCGCGGGTTCAAATCCCGCCGTCCCGATTTAAGACATTGCTAATCAACGATTTAGGGCGGCCGAGGCCGCCCTTTGTTGTTTCGGTTCCACATACCCCACACATGAGAGGGCGTAAATCGTTTGCCAATGAGAGATTAAAGGATTCCTTGTGCTTCTATCGTCCCCTCTGTACCGAAACCTGGGGTATATCTGGGGTATGTCGAGCGCCAAATCACCAACGTTAGGACGGCAATCCGCGGCGTCCGAGGTCTCGGCCATAGTTTGCAAAACGTTGAAACACAAATACTTTCGCCGGTGGTGGTCGCTTCCTGAGCGGAATCACACCTGATGCGCTTGCAGGGGATCCCGCGAACGAATTGGCCGAACCGCGCGACGCAACTACGTTGGGGATCGATGTCGTCGCGCGCCGAAGCCACTCCGCGGCGTCCTAAGGCGTCCGGACACGCTCTCGATCAATGCGGTAGCCGAGGGCGGAGGTAGCCGTACATCCACGTGCCGGCGAGGGCGGCGACTGCGACGATGATGAACACACTCGCTCCACTTCCCACGAGCGCGAAGAGCGGCCCCGGACACGCTCCTGTCAGCGCCCAGCCCGCGCCGAAAATCAATCCACCGATCCAGTACCGGTAGCCGTGCCCAAGCACCTTCGGCGGAACGTAAATGCGCTCGCCAGTCAGCGACGATAGTCCAAGGCGTCGCAAAATCTGAACGGAGACGAGTGCAGTCAGCATCGCCGAGCCGAGAATGCCGTACATGTGAAACGACTGAAATCGAAACATCTCTTGGATGCGGTACCACGAGACGACTTCCGATTTCACCAGCACGCTGCCGAAAATCACGCCGACAGCGACATAGGTCACGAGCTCGCGGCCAGGGCTGAGCTCGCGCACACGTCCGACGGGTATCTCGGCGTCGAGCGACTGAGATGGAGGCGATTGGACTGCGGTCATCGGCGCCTCAGAAGAGCAGCGGGAACACGATGAACGTCATCAGCAGCCCGCCGGCGAAGATGCCGATGAGCGCAATCGTCGACGCGAACTGCAATGTCGCGAGACCCATCACACCGTGGCCGGACGTGCACCCACCCCCGTAGGACGAGCCGAATCCGACGAGAAAGCCGCCGCCGAGAATAACGAGAGCGCCACGAATGGTTAACAACGCTCCCCAACTGAACAGTTGCGCGGGCACTAGCCCTGATGGAGATGCCAGTCCAAGCGCGGCAATTGCGTCGCGCGTGTGTATCGAGATCGCCGGCGTCGTTCCGCCACCAAGCATCGCGACCGCGAGTATCGCGCCGACGAGAATGCCCGCTGCGAGCGCGATGTTCCACCCGCCGGATCGTCTCCAGTCGTACCGAAAAAAGTCGATGTCCGATGGCGCGATCGCGGCGCACGTCGCGCGCAGCGCTCCAGTCATGCCGAGTTGCTTGTTGCCGAGCAGCAGCAGCAACGGAACGAAGAGCCCAATCAGCGGACCGCTCACATACCACGGCCAAGGACTTCTGATCCAGGACAGAACCATAGGATCCTCCTTCTACGCAGTTGGGACGGCCTCAGCGAGCCTCACACTGGGCTCTCGCAGTCGAATCGCTACCACGATCCCCGACACCATCGTGATCACCCCAATGACATCGATCGCGAACGGAATGCCGAACGCATCGGCAAGGAATCCAGCCAGCAATGCGCCGGCGACATATCCGAGATCGCGCCACAGGCGGTAGACTCCGACGGCAACACCGCGCCACGACGGATGCGCAACGTCGCCGACCGCGGCGAGCAGCGCCGGGTAGACGAGCGCCGTTCCCACGCCGAGCAGCGCGAGCGCAGCAGCCCACGGTCCGAAGCCTGTGACGATTGTCATCGCAATCAGCGCCACGCCCTGAAGCAGCATACCGCCGACGATGGGTTTGGGCCGTCCCCATCGATCGCTCAGGGGCCCTGTGGCGAGTTGACAGATGCTCCATGTCGCTGGATAGATCGCCGCGAGAATGCTCGTTTCTCCCAACGTCAGTCCCGACGCGGTGAACACCAGGGGAAAGACACCCCACGCGAGTCCGTCATTCAGATTGTTGACGAATCCTGCCTGGCTGAGGCTGAACAAGCCGGCATCGGACCACATGGAGCGACGAAGGATCGTCGAAAGAGGCGGTGTCGCATCGCCCGCGCTGCTCGCGGTCCGCTGCGATGCCTCGAGCCGAACATGGTCGCCAGTGTCGCGCACGAACCACTAGAACAGGAGGCCGAGGGCGGCGATGATCACGCCAGGGTACGCTGCGCCCGCCCGCAATCCGTAGTGACCCGCGGCGATGGCGCTGACGATGCCGGCACCGGCGACGGCCGCGTATCCCGCACACTCGTTGATGCCCATCGCGAAGCCGCGTCGACGCGGCCCGACCAGATCGATCTTCATGATCACGGTCGTCGACCACGTGAGCCCTTGGTTGATCCCCAACAGTGCATTGGCGGCGACGATCCACCACCAGCTCCGCGCCCAGAGAATGAGGAGCGGAACGGGCAGCGCAACGAGCCAACCAATCAACAGCGTTGCTCGACGCGCGCGGCGGTCGGCCAGCCAGCCTGATGCGAGATTTGTAAACGCCTTCGCGAGGCCGAAGATCGCGACAAACGAAAGCACCGCGGTCGTGGACGTGACGCGGAATTCCTCCGTGGCGATCAGCGGCAGGACCGACCGCTCGAGCCCAACCATCGCGCCAACGAACGCATTCACGACCACGAGCAGCGTGAATTGTTTCCAATTCGCTCGAAGGCCGAGTTCTAGCGTCGTCATACGCTTGCGGCCACGTTGCCGAGATTCGCCGCTCGCGTGGCCGCGGCATTCGGAGGCGGCACGGGAATGTCGCGCACCATTGCCGCAACGAACGCGGCTTCATCATCGATCGCGAACGCCTTGTTGAAGCGCCGTTCGAATCCGATGGTCGAAATCGGATTGGCGCTCAGCGATCGCCCGCACACTGAGCCCGCAAAGGCGCCGGGCAGAATGACGAGATGATCAGGCAGTGCCCTCAAACGCTGCGCGCTACGAAACAACGCACGCGCTCCGTCCTCGGCGTTTGTCGCCAACTCGGTGCGGCCCATGTCGCCGACCATGAGAGTGTGTCCGGTGGCGACCAGCCAAGGTTCGCGTCCGCGCGTCCGATCGGTGACGACCAGTCCGATGTGCTCCGGTGTGTGGCCGGGAAGGTGAAGCACTTCGAGATCGACGTTACCAATCTCGACATGGTCGCCGTTAGCAACCGGACTGAAGTCGAAATCCGCGTTGACGCTTTCGTGCAGGAGATACGCCGCGCTGGCTGCTGCGGCGAGCGCGCGACCCGTCGACAGATGGTCCGCATGCACGTGCGTGTCGACAACGTATCGAATTGCAATACCGAGGCCCGATGCTGCGTGCATGTACTGTTCGGGCGAGTCGACGGGATCGACGACAACGCACGCACTCGTACCGCCGCACCCAAGAAGGTACGAAGCAGCGACGACCGGTTCCGTGTGAAGGAATTGGCGGAGGATCATGCGCCGGTCTCCACAGGTAGTCCTGCCGCCTTCCAATCGGGCAACCCTTCGTGAGCACGACGCGCGCGATAGCCATGCTTACGGAGTAACGTCACGGCCTCGAGCGAATACACGCAGTACTGCCCGCGACAATACGCGATGACCTGTCGCCCCTTCGGCAACTCGCGCAATCGGCGCTTGAGATCCGGCACCGGAACTGAAAGCGCGCCGGGTATGTGGCCCGCTTCGTACTCCTCGGCGGGACGGACGTCGACGACGGTGACGTCATCGACGCGCATCAGTCGCCGCAATTCTTTGAGCGTAACCGCTTCGAGCTCGTCTCGCCCGTCGAGATAGGACTGTACCACCTGCTGGACCTCAGCGAGGCGGACGTGCCCGAGCGTCTCGAGCGAGCGGAGTAGGCGAAAGACATCATCGTCCGCAAGGCGGTAATACATGTACGTCCCATCACGCCGCGTCTCCACGAGGCGCGCCTGGCGAAGCACGCGGAGATGCGCGCTCGTGTTCTTGATCGGCGTCGCCACATGCTCGGCGAGCGCTTCAACGGATTTCTCTCCCTGGCCGAGCAGGTCGAGCAGCTCGATTCGCTTGGGGCTCGCCAGGGCATGGCCGATGCGCGCGAATTGAGCGTAGAGGGCGTCTTTGAACTCTCGGTGGCCGGACATGGTCCTCGGTGCAGTTGGTGCTTGACAGCTATTCTAACGATCCATAGAATAAACGAGTATCGACATCTGTCAAGGTGAGTATGAGTCTGCCAGACGACGTCACCATTCCCGGCGTGAGCGGCACGATCGAGGGCCTCGACGTCGACGTCCTTCGCGACGCCATTCGCGTCGAGTACGCGCATGTTGCGTCCGATCCGGAACAGGCATTCCACTTTCATACGGGGCGGCGGCTGACGCGCATTCTCGGGTACGATGACGCTTGGCTCGCCGGCGTGCCGGAAGAGAGCATTGCCTCGTTCGCCGGAACCGGAAATCCGTTCTCACTCGGCGCGCTAAGTGCTGGAGAAGGCGTTGTCGACGTGGGGTGTGGAGCGGGCATCGACAGCTTGATTGCCGCACGAATGGTTGGACCGAGCGGCGAAGTCATTGGCGTCGACATGACGCCTGAGATGCTCGATCGCGCGCGGACGAGCGCGAAGGCGGGCGGTTTCTCCAACGTCGCGTTTCACGAGGGTCTCGCGGAAGCTTTGCCCGTCGCCGACGAGTGGGCGGACGTTGTGATCTCGAACGGCGTGCTCAATCTCTTTCCGGACAAGCTCGCCGGACTCCAAGAGATGTCGCGCGTGCTCAAACCGGGCGGACGGCTTCAGCTCGGCGACATCTTGGTTCAGAAATCGGTTGGGGAGAACGCAAAGCGCGACATCGATCTCTGGAAGGGGTGAATCGCCGGTGCTCTGCTGGAAGCAGAGCTTCAAGCGACGGTCGTCGCTGCCGGCTTTGTCGGATTTGAAATCACGACGCGCGTTGACGTGTATGCGGACGCACCGCAGGCCGGCAGCGCCGCGAAATTCGGTACGCTCGGAATCAGTTTTCGCGCGCGCAAACCGCGGAGCGAGGACGAATGGGCGGCGGCACTCGCCGCGCTGAGTTGTGCCGTGGAATGAGCATCGACTCAGCGTGACGGCGGCTTTCATACAGGCTAGACGGACATAGGCGACGGCTAGTTGACACGGCGCGCGTCGCATCCAGTGCATCGTTCGCCAGGCCAATTGCGATAAGACGAGTCTCTACTATCATGGCGACTTGCTGTCAGCGCGAAGGGATCCAGAATCAGTTTGGCCGTAAGAAGACGGAGAAGGAACTGCGACGGTTTCGCCGGCGTGGGCCAATTCGTTCGACGCAGCGGTTGATCGACGATCTATCCCGCGCCGGGATCGAGCCTGCACTCCTCGTGATATCCGACTACACTAGAATTGCGGCATGCGGTGCGGATGGGCTGCAATGGGTGAGTAGGGCGGTATCGTGGGACGGTATCAAGATTCTGCGGGCTGATCGAGAAACGATCTCCGGGCTCGCGTGGGATGCCCCCGCGGAGCGGGAAGTTGAATTCGTGATCGAGACAACGACAGGGCAAGTGAAGGCCGGCCCGGAACCCCCGGCTTCGGCGTCGCTGCGGGCGCTTTGACTCAATGCGGGCTAAAAGATAAGGCAGCGCGAGGATGACCGAGGCTGCGCAGTCAAGCGGTCGAGTTTGGGTCGAGTTTCTCGCTACAGAGTGCAACAGGCTCGATCTGAGAACCGGGCGCCGACGCTCAATTCCCCTCTGAAACGCGACATCTTGTTGTAGTTTGGCCCTTCCCCAAATCAAATGGGGTTCAGGGGGTCGCGGGTTCAAATCCCGCCGTCCCGATTCTGTAAATCGTTGTAGAATTAGAGAATAGAAAAGGCGCCCCGCTTCGGCTCGGGGCGCTTTTGCTTTTCGGTACCCTCCAAGCACCCACCAGCGCAGCTTTCCGCCCAAAAGGACCCGCTCAAATTCGGTGGGGCGGTCGTTCCATCTCGACGGACGCGACTCGTGAAAGCGTTTCCTCGATCGACTTTCCTTTCCCAATCGTTGAAGTGGAGGGGAGCTCACAGCTGACATACCGCTGTCGGACAGCGGACCGTTTCTCCAGAGCGTCGAAAGGCAATCGGTGCGCCTCTGGGTCACTGCCCAAGCGCACGCGGCGGCGCAAGACGCCCGACCACGTCAAGCAGCCGGGCCGCGCCGTTTCGCTTGAGTACATAGCCGCTCGCACCGTTGGTGACTGCCCATCGAACGACCTGCACGTACAGATGCGCTGGCCATCGTCAGTTGGGCTGACCGAAGTACGCCTCGACAGACCAGAGGATGACACGCCGCATGAGGGCGTGCCGTTCAGCCCGCGAGACCCGCGCGTGCTCGATCAACTTCGTTAGCGTGAGGATGACGCGGCCGGGCGACGTTCCCGCGTGACGCTCCTCGCCGACAAAGGCCACGACTCCGCGGCGAAGCATCGAGTCCTCGATCGGTTGCGCGGCAAGCGCTTCGGAGATACTCGACTCGAATGTCTGCGCGAGCGTGCGCGTCGGTAGGCGCGGCGATCGTTCCTGAATCACGGCGCCGCCACTCGACCAATGGCCGCAGATATCCGTGCGCGCAAGACGAAGGCGAGAACTCCCGCGCCGAAGAGGGCTGCAAACGCGTCGATCAGTGCATCGTCGCCGCCGCTCGCTCGGCGTATCAAGAGGCCTCCAATCGCTCCAGCCAGGCCCGCAATAATAACGCGCGTCGATCTGCGGTCACGTCCGCGAAGTAGTTCATCCATCGCCGCGCCGGCCGCAACGCCGATAATGACCGATCCCATCAGGGTGATAATCATTTTTGGAGTGCGTCAGCCACGCTGAGCTTCTTGGCGACGACTTCCTGGCAGCGACATCCGATGACGTACGCTGGGGCCGTGTTGACTGACAACTCGCGCGTGGCGACGAGTTCTGTACTCGTCTCGCCGACCGCAGGCTGGGTATCGCGATATTGGTCGAATTCCCGTGAAGCCGCGTATCGGGAGTTTCGTCGAATTGCCGTGAGAATCATGACCGCCTCGTTTGAATCGGAGAAGCAACGACCGGATGTACCGCCGTCAATGGTTCCCACCTCGAGGTGCTTCGCCGCGAGAGGTTACGGGTCAACCGCCCGCGCCAATCCGGGTAGAAGGTCTCGATCGGCGCGGCCGAGGTTTTCATGGGAAATGAGCTCGGCTCCGCAGACACCTCTTCAGGTGTCGCGATCGGTGATCGCGCACTCATGAGTGTCGCCGCGATAACGGAGCGGAGTTCCTTGGCGTCGGTGAAATCCTCGACGCCGCGCAGCAAGACGGCTGATTGCCTATCGGTCATGCGGCCTCGGACAAATTCCACGAGCGGGCTGACCACGAAGGCTCGGGGATCCGGCGCGCCAACGCACGCCACAGGAGGCCAAAGGGAGCGCGCGGAGGCGCTCACCAGCTATCACTAATTATAGCCTATTGACGTCGTCGCTGCATTAAACGCCAAGCAAAACCGGCCTACAGCCCAGAAAGCCGCCGGATCAAGGAGTGAGGAGGGCCGCGCCGTGCAACCGTAACGGGCACAAGGCGTGCAGACCCTAAGGCTTCTTTCACTCAAAGCCGAAGCACACTTGCGGCCTCAACGGTCACGGGTGCAGCCCGGGGGGGATCGGGGCCATGCATTCAACGACTGAACGTTCCGCAGTGTCCGGTAGCAGCAACCTCACAACAGCCGACAGTGAGGAGATTCTTCGTCGGCTTTGCTTCGGGCATGTCGCGTTCATAGCGAAGCGGCAGGTGAACGTTGTGCCGATTCGATACGCGTTCGATGATGGTTGGGTGTACTTTCGCGCCGACGCGACTCTTCGAGACGTCATCGCTCGCAGCCGCTGGGCGGTCCTTTCAGTAACGGAACTGCGGGATACGACGGGATTCGCGAGCGTGATTGTTCGAGGTGGCTGTTATCCGGCTGAGGCGACCGGATCAACGGCGGGCGATGCGGCGGCACTCCGCGGCATTTTGGCACTTCGCGATCGGCCTAGAGTCGGTCCAACGAGAGCCCCGCGTGTTCAGCGAGTGTCCACTGTGTTCCGCTTACATGTCGAGGACCTTCAAGGAAGCATCACGTTCGTACCATGTCCGGCCGGAAGTCGGGCGTACGATGCGTTAGAGGTGCAACACCTTCGAACGGTGGGTCGGGACCACACGGCGGATGAAGACTCGCGAGCTGATGACGATGGCATGGCCGAGCCGAATCCCCCGGGAGACCCGCGATCCGATGGTGTCACGCGCACTCGTTGAGGCGACAGCGGTTCGTAGTCAGACAGCCGACACATTTGATCGACGGCAGAATCACGTGCCGATCTGGGAACAATGGATGCAAACACCTTATAACCGACCGTCGCGTACCGCCGATGAGCTTGTTGATGCCGCAGACCTGCGCGCTGCGATCACCGAAGCTCTCAACGCCGAACCCGTCGATGAAGACGCTTTGCGCCGAGCAGTATGGACCTTTGTCGGGAATGAGCGACATGCCGGGACGACGCCAGGTCACGTGATTATCGCGCTCACCGAACTCATGACGGCGGCGCAAATTGCTTCGCTCGCGGAGCGGCAGGCCGCGACTCGCCGGGTCATTCTATGGTGCGTCGAGGCATACTTCGGCCATTTGGGTGGGGACGTGCACGACGCACGATCCAGTGGATTGATCGACGCGCCGCTTGCGCCACCAAGCGGATGAACGACCAGGACCCGATTCGTAAAGCGAAGCACCGCAAGCCGTTTGGCCTGCGGTGCTTTTGCTTTCGGTGCTGCGGTCGTGTTGTGGTCGAGTTTCTACGCTCCGCGCTCACGCGCTTCATTCGGGCCGCGTATGAACTGCTCGATCTGATTTCGTTTTTCACGGTGGGAGAAGACGAGCTTTCCTTGCGCCGTCCGCTGGCCGCCGCCGGCCGCCCAAGTAGCTGCCCTTCCGTGACTTCAGCAGAGCGGATCCGTCGTTATCGGTAGAAAACCTCGCTGGCTCTTTCATGGGCACCAACGCCGTTCAAAAGCAGGCGCCGCCGGCTACGCTGTCGCGCGACCTCGCTGACTTCGTCATGGAGTTGGCGGTCGCGCTGCACAAAATGGTCATGTATCCGGACGGCCATCGGTCCCTGCAGATCGCCGAAGATCGCGTCATGGAGCGCCTCGAGTCGTTGATTCGCGAGCGGCAGTCGCTCGCGCTCGGCGTGGCGCGCGAGCAGCTCGTCGTCGAGGGTGTGGCCACCGATCCCAAGAACCCGCTCCTTCGCGGTCTCGCTCGCCACTTGCACCGCCACAGCCTCGGCGCCGTCAAGTTCCTGGCCGGCGTCCGGCGAGAGGAAATCGCCGAAGTTCTCCGCGCGATCGCGTCCGATCCCGAGCGCGGGGGCGTCGTGCTTGGCGGTCGCGATGGCCCCATGTGGGAGCACGTGCGCCTGTTCACCGCGGCGTACGACCGATTGCGGCTCCTCGACGAAGGCGAGGAGCAGGCCGCCAATTCCACCGGTGACTCGCTCGCGTCGCACCTGTGGCTCGAGCTGGCGCAGGCCGCGATGCAGTCGGACCGGTCCGAGGAGCCGCCGGAGACGGACCCCAAAGCCATCGCGCAGGCGATCAGCGCGCACGAGCGTGAACCCGCCTACGACCAGGTCGTCGTCGGCTACATGCTCAAGATCGCCAACGAGCTGAATGTGGCCGACCGGCCGGCGTCCGTTGGGCTCCAGCAGCGCATCTCGCAGCTCGTCAGCGCGATGGACCGCGACCAACTGCGCGAGTTGCTGCAGATGGGCGGCGACATCGAGCAACGGAAGAAGTTCGTCGTCGACGCGGCACAGAGCATGGCGGTCGACGCGGTGATGGTCCTCGTGGCCACCGCCGCCGAGGCCTCGCAACAGGTCATCTCGACGCCGCTCATGCGCTTGTTCTCGAAGCTCGCGGAACACGCCGAAGGCGGCGCGCTGGGCGCGCGACGCGAAGCCGATTCAGCGCTGCGCGAGCAGGTGCAGGAGCTCGTGACGGGATGGACGCTCAAGGATCCCAATCCCTCAGACTACAGCGCGGCACTCGAGCGCATGGTGAAACGATCCGGCGCATATCTGGGCACGGATGAGACGCATACGTGCGAGCCCGAACGCATCGTGCAGATGACGCTCGAGACGGGCACGGTCGGTCCCGAGAGTCTGGCCGCGGTCGACGCATTGATCCAGCAGGAGCAGCTCGGCTTGGTCGTCAGCCTGCTGGAGAGCGCGCCCGCCGGATCCGAGGCTGTCGTGACGCTCTGGCTTCATGTAGCGACGGTGGATCGGCTCGTCATGATTCTCAAATCCGACTCGGCATATGTCGAGTATTTGGATCCGTTCATTCGCATTCTTGGAATGCGGGCCGCGGTGCCGTTGCTCGATTCGCTCAGTGCGTCGGCGTCGCGCTCCGTACGCAGCAAGGTGATGTCGCTGTTGGAGACGCTGGGACCCGAGGTGGCCCACCTCGCCGCGGCGCGGCTTCCTGAATCGCCGTGGTACGTCCAGCGCAACTTGCTCATCGTTCTCGACAAGCTCTGTGCGTGGCCACCGGACTTTTCGCCGCTCCCGTACGTCGCGCACAGCGACCCTCGCGTACGGCGGCAAGCGATTCGCCTGCTGCTCAAGTTTCCCGACGGGTACGATCGCGCTGTTTGTTCGGGACTGCGGGACCCCGACGGGCAAGTCGTGCGCACCGCATTCACAGCGGCGTTGGAGAAGTGCCCGGCGAGCGCCGTGCCGATCATTCTCGAGCGGCTCGCACAGCGAGAGTTCGGCGCTGAGCTCGAGCTGGCGTCCATTCGCGTGCTCGGGAAGAGCGGTACTGCGGAAGCCCTCGACTTTCTGCTCCAGCGAGCCCTGTCGGGCCGGAAATGGCTGTTCTGGCGTCGCCTCGGAACGAAGTCTCCCCAGTTGCTCGCGATCCTCGCGACGTTGACGGCGCACTGGCCGACCGACCCGGCTGTCGCACGCGTGCTCGCCGAAGCTCGCACTCACCGCGACCCGGAAGTTCGCTCGGCCGTCGCGAGCCGGCGAGGCACCGGGGAAAACTCGTGAGTCCGCCCGTCGGATTCCTGTACTCGTTCACCCGCGCTATCGCGACGATCAGTCTGTATTGGGATCGTCACCCGGCGCGCGAGCGCGCGATCGAGAGCTCGTTCCAGCGGCTCCGGCAGCTGCTAGACGCCGACCCAAAGCCGCAATTCAGCTTCCTGCTCAGCGAGGTGATCTACAACGGTCATTCCATTCGCGAGCTGCAGGACTGGGAGTGGACGAAGCGTCTCGCCGAAGAAGGCATCCAACGCTTCGAGGTCGAAGCGAGCGTCACGCTCGAGGAGTTCACCGAGTCCCTCGAAG
>Ga0157374_10003011_pt1 | contig 14108 bp, 16 predicted proteins | sample M25metaG_FD_115308 | JGI IMG/M metagenome (GOLD analysis project Ga0157374, IMG submission 115308) | Miscanthus rhizosphere microbial communities from Kellogg Biological Station, Michigan, USA - M2-5 metaG | ecosystem: Host-associated > Plants > Roots > Rhizosphere > Soil | place: USA: Michigan...
ATCACCGACTGTTAAATTAAAGGAACTGCAATCGTATGAGGCCAGGATAAAAGACTGTCCTTAAAAATTCGATTCAACTCATGCATTATTAATGCAGCGGATCGGGGCCGCGTATTACCACTTGGCTGATTACCTTAAAGCAACTTACTACACAAAACAGGCCATAGGTATTATCAATTCGAACGCTGGTAAGCCCTCAATAAATGTTAGCCATAACATAAGAAATTACTACAACCTTGGTTGGTTTTGTGACTCCCTGGGAAATGTGCGCGAAAAATTCAAAGCCTACGACAGCTGTATTTCGATCTCTATGAGACTTAATTCTGCGAATATATATTGTGTTCAATCATTGACGGAGAAGGTTAAGCATTTTTTTGATGTCGGGGATTATCAAAACTGTATAAATTATTCAATCATATTTGAAAAGATTTCTTTGCGATATGCTGAGAATGAAGATAGAGATCGTGGAAACCAGTATGTCTTAACGAGTTTGCTATTTCGGGTAAATGCATTGATCAAATTTGGAGACTATAAAACCGCCGAGGAGCTTCTTTTTAGTAGAATTGACTATTGCAGGAAAACAGGACTTGTAAATTATTTAGGCACGATTTATCAGCAACTTGCAGATCTTCAAATCCAACAGAGGAATTATGAACGAGCCATTCTTAACTATAAGCAGGCTTTTAAATATGCAATGCAGGAGAAAGACAGTATTTCCTGTCTGATTGTTTTAAACAACTTAGGTTATGATATTTATTTTAAAGGATTCAATGACCTGAATAAAAGCATCGCTTATTGTAAAAAGGCACTTGTGTATGGTAATAATGAGAATTCTGAAAATAGATTTGAATTATTAAATCTATTAGGACGTCTCGGCAGTTTATATGCCCGTAAAGGACTTAATGATTCGGCCTCCATTTACTTTCAAGCCGCATTGAACCAGATCAAACCCGGCATGAACGAAGAATCCTTGTTAAATAGCTCAATGGAAGATTTTTCAAGACATCGGCATACGCATTATTTAAGTGACCTTTTGTTAAATAAAGGAGATGTTTTAATAGGGCAATACAAAGGTTCAGGAGAAAATAACCTTTTAAATGCAGCGATAAAAACGTACAAGTTAACTGATCGGTTACTTGACAAGATCAAGTACCAGCAAACAGAGATCCAATCTAAACTTTTATGGAGAAGCGATAGTCGCCGGTTGTATGAACATGCGATTGATGCCTGCTATTTGCAAATGAATTACTCAGATGCATTTTATTTTTTTGAAAAAAGTCGGGCTGCCCTTCTGCAGGATCAGCTAAATGAGCAACATTGGTCAGGAGATAGTAATATTTTAAAGCAAACCCAACTGGAAAAGCAAATCCAGCAACTGCAACGGGAACTAAATAGTACTGATAAATCATCCCCGCGACATTCGGAACTGGAAGACAAAATATTTAGCGCAAAGCAGGAACTTGGGCGTTTAAGAGATATCATAAAGACTAACAACCCACTTTATTACCAAAATTTTGTCGATACAAATTTTATTACCCTTAAGGATGTACAAAGTAGAATTTTGAAAGATCGACAGGCGTTGGTGGAGTTATTTGCCGGTGATAGTGCTGTGTATACCTTAGTAGTTACATCACAACGATCTTACCTGCAAAAAATCAACAAAAATGATTTTGATCGATTATCTGATACTTACCGAAATTTTATCTCCGATCCGAAACTGCTTAATGAGAAGCCGGATCTATTTAAAAAAATCGCACTGGAGTTATATCAGTTAGTTTTTCAAAATATCGTTCTGCCTGCTGGGCGCGTCATCATTTCCCCCGACGGCAAATACTTTCCCTTTGAAGCCCTGGTGACAACTACACAGCCTTTGACCTATTTCCTGGAGGATCATGCGGTGAGCTATACGTATTCTGCCCGCTATCTTCTGAACAATTTTGCTGTAGATCCCACTTCCAGTTCAAACACATTTATGGGTTTTGCACCCGTGCAATATGCAAGTGCTTTACCAGAGTTGTCGGGAAGTGATCAGTCATTGCAACGAATGCGAAATTATTTCAGTAAGGCGACAAATTTTATTAGAAAGGACGCATCGAAAAATAATTTTCTAAATGAATATTATAAATATAGAATTATACAGCTATACACGCATGCTACGGACAGTGGTTACACCGGTGAGCCAATGATTTATTTTTCAGATTCAGTATTATCACTTTCGGATCTTTTTTATGAAGGAAAACCTTCGACCAGTTTAGTTGTTCTGTCTGCTTGTGAAACTGCCAATGGAAAATTATACAATGGCGAAGGCGTCTTTAGTTTCAGCCGGGAGTTTGCAGCATTAGGTATTCCGACCTCTGATTCCAATTTGTGGAAGGTAGATAATCAGTCTACTTACAAGCTAACGGAATCGTTTTATAAATATTTGTCCCGCGGATTGCCTTCAGATGTTGCTTTGCAGAGGGCTAAAAAGGAATTCAGAAAAACCATTTCATCGAAGGAGCAGGATCTTCCTTATTACTGGGCAGCACCGATTCTGATCGGGCAATCAGATGCTATAGTTTCTGAAAAACCTTTTCAATGGAAATGGGTGGTGCTGTTCGTTGCAGCACTATTTGGTTTGCTATTTATTTGGACAAAGAGATTCCGGAAAAGCAGGAATAAGAAAACTGTGTCAACCCAACTCAGGGTATAACGGAAATTGCTTCATCCATTGTTTCACTTCGTCACTAACTGACCTGATTGTTTTCTCATCGTCTATTTTCATTAACACGCGATCGACCAGTTCGACTACCGTTTCCATATCTTTTTCTTTCATTCCTCTTGTGGTGATAGCTGGCACTCCTATGCGAATACCTGAGGTGACAAACGGACTTTTATCGTCAAAGGGCACCGCATTTTTATTCAGGGTAATGTGAGCCTTGTCCAGGGTTTCCTGTGCTTTTTTGCCAGTGAGGTTTTTATTACGAAGATCGATCAGCATTAAATGGTTGTCGGTACCCCCGCTACTAATATTATACCCACGATTGACAAATGCTTTTGCCATGGCCTGTGCATTGCGCTGTACTTGTTTTGCATATTCAGTGAACTCATCGGTCAATAATTCTCCAAATGCAACAGCCTTTGATGCAATGATATGTTCCAATGGTCCGCCCTGTGTACCAGGGAACACTGCCATGTCAAGCAAATGGCCCATCATGCGGATATTTCCTTTGGGATCTTTTACACCAAAAGGATTTTCAAAGTCCTGCCCCATTAAAATAATTCCACCTCTGGGCCCGCGTAGAGTTTTATGGGTGGTGGAAGTCACAAAGTGACAATCATCAAATGGTGATTTTAATAAACCCTTTGCGATCAAACCAGCGGGATGAGCAATATCTGCCATTACAAAAGCACCGATCTCACCGGCAATAGCCCTGATCTTTGCATAGTCCCAATCACGACTATAGGCAGAGGCTCCGCAAATGATTAATTTGGGTTCTTCTGTCAAGGCAATTTCTTCCATTCGGCCATAGTCTATTGTCCCACTCTCTTTTGTCACTCCATAAAAAGTTGCCTGGTATAATTTTCCGCTGAAGTTTACCGGCGAACCATGTGTGAGATGACCACCCATGCTGAGGTCAAGCCCCAGGATTTTATCCCCTGGTTTTAATACTGCCATCATCACTGCCGCATTAGCCTGCGCGCCACTGTGAGGCTGAACGTTGGCATATTCACAATTGAAAACTTTTTTTATACGATCAATGGCGATCTGTTCAGTTTCATCTACAATTTCACAACCACCATAATAGCGGCGGCCGGGGTAACCTTCAGCATATTTGTTGGTCATTACGTTGCCCATTGCCTGCAGAGTTTGCAGCGAAACAAAATTTTCTGACGCGATCAATTCTATACCATTACGCTGGCGTTCCAATTCTTTATTAATGAGATCAAAAATCTGGGTGTCTTTTTGCATGGGGCAAAAGTAAATGAACAATGTTAAACGAAACAAATGTTTCACTTATCCATGGCCTAACTTGTTTTAGGGAGCAATAATTGTGTAAATTTTCTTTATAAGTTTTTCAAGATCGACATCGTCACGGTTTGAAAAAATGATAATAAGAAAATTTTTTTCAGGAATCGAAAAACTGTAAGACCGGAAGCCGCCATTCGATCCGCTATGATATACTTTAGCAGGCACTGAACTTTCCTCAACAAACCATCCATAGCCATAGCTTAAATGATTCTCTTTGTCAATGATAAATTGTGAAGAACGAGCCTGGCGGATCATTTCCTTTGGGAAAATTTTACCCGACTGCAAAGCAGTGAACCATTTCACGTAATCATCGCAGGAGGTATAGATACCGCCATCACCCTCGGTGGAAAAGAAAATATTTTCGTTGGCACCGGAGTTTTTAAAGCTGTTTGCTGCGCTGTCAAATTCATAACCTGATGCCTGGTTTTCGATGTTTTCTTTTTCACTCCAAACGACGGTTTTTTTCATTTCCAATGGCATGAAAATATTTTTCTTTAAGTATTGAGCATAGCTTACCCCGCTGATCTTTTCAATGATCAACGACAGTAAACAATAGGCTGTATTACTGTAACGAAAATGACTGCCGGGAGGGAAATAAGTTGAATCAGTATTTTTAATTGCATTCAGCACATCGTTGATATGTGCATGTTTAAGACTTTTTGTATCAGTCAGGTCATAATGGTCAATAATCCCGGAGCTGTGTGTCAGCAGCTCCTTTACGGTAACAATTTCAGCCACTTTTTTATCCAGCCCGGGAAAAAATTTTTCCAGGTGATCATCGAGGGAAAGCTTTTTGCTTTCAGCAAGCTGCAAAATGGCAAGGGCCGTGAATTGCTTCGTGAGCGAACCGATATTAAAATTGGTTTTTGAATTGAGGGCCGTTTTTGTTTCAAGATCAGCGATTCCATAGCCGTTTTTGAAGATCAGGTTCTCTTTTTCGATGATAGAAATCGAGATGCCCGGTGCATCAGTTTTATAAATGGTTTTAAGAAGCGAATCGATTTGTAATTGCTTTTTGGACGTATTGGCAGTTTGTGCAACGCCTCGCGTGAAAACGAATAGCAATAAAAAAACTATGTGTGATCTAAGGATCATAATGGGCACTTTAAATATAAGTGCTTTAAAACTGTCTGGCAATTCAAAAATTAAATTTCGTTACTTTCATGGGCTGATTAGCATACAAAAAAACAAGAATGAAGGCAATCATTCCCGTAGCAGGTGCAGGAACAAAACTGAGACCTCATACTTACACTCAACCCAAGGCTTTGATCCCGCTGGCCGGCAAAACGGTCCTGAGTATCATTGTTGATCAGCTTTATGAAGCCGGCATAAAGGAATTTATTTTTATAGTAGGTTATCTCGGTGATAAAATACAGGATTATATCCGCGAAAAATATCCCCAGCTTATCGCGCATTTTGTTCATCAAACCGATCGCCAGGGTATTGGTCATGCCGTAAGACTTACCCGTAGTATAGTGAATGGTGAAGAAATATTCGTTTCCCTTGGCGATACCATTTGCGAGTACGATGTACACGAGGTGATCAACAGTCCTTATTCGATGTTGGGAGTAAAAAAAGTTGATGATCCGCGGGATTTTGGTGTGGCTGAGATGAATGAGGAAGGAATGATCGAGCACGTGGTAGAGAAACCTCATATTCCCAAAAGTAACATGGCGCTGGTGGGCCTTTATAAAATAAAGGAAAGCGACCAGATGTTTCAATGTCTTGAAACAAATATTAAGCAAGGCCTGCGCACTCACGGCGAGTACAGTATAACCGATGCCCTGGATTGCATGATAAAGGCAGGTGCAAAATTTAAGGCATTCAGGGTGGAAAACTGGTTTGATTGTGGCAGAAAAGAAACCTTGCTCGAATCTAACGCAACTCTGCTGAAGAAATTTGGAGGTAAGATTGAGGAGGGACTTCACTTTGAAAACACGGTGGTCATTCAGCCAGTGAGCATAGCTGCCGGGTGTAACATAAAAAATTCTATTATTGGCCCGAATGTGGCCGTCGGAGAGAACACAACAATCGATTATTCCATCATAAAAAATTCTATTATTGGCGCTTACTCCAATCTTTTTGATATTGTGCTTGACGCCTCACTGATAGGAAGCGATACAGAAATAAAGGGCGAAACAAGAACACTGAATATTGGCGACAACACGGATATTGACCTCGGTTAGGTTGAGGTATTAATTAATCAAAGAGCCTGTTATCGCTAAGGACAATTTGCAGGAAGGAGAGAATGGCTTCCGGATTTTTTACTACCATTTTTTTCTGCCACCAGAATTACCACTTCCCTTGTTTTCCCTTTCCCTGGCAACAGTCACTGATATTGGTCTGCCTTCAATTTCTTTGTTGTCAAGGTTCTTCATGGCTTCATTTGCTTCCTTGGAAGATTCCATTTCAACAAACCCAAAACCCCGGCTTCGACCGGTCTCACGGTCGGTGATCACTTTTGCGGAAGATACAGTACCGTACTGCGTAAATAATTTTCTCAGGTCTTCATCAGTAGTATGAAAACTCAAATTCGAAACGTACATGTTCATGGATCAATGAATTAAAAGTTAACGATAGAAAGTCAGGTGTGATGTAAGTCTGCAGAAAAAAGCTGAGTAAACTGAACTATTACTAAAAAGCAAAAATGGAGTTAAGTCATACTAAATTTTGAAGAACTAATCACTTTGTGAAGATAAGCTTAATATCCTTAAGCCCCGATTTATTATTGATCCTGGCTTTCTAAGCTTGGCTAGTGAAAGTTTAACTGCGACCTCAACGAAAATTGACGTATCTTTCGTGATTGGTCGAAAACTTAAAATCAAAAGAATTAATCATGGGTAAATCGCGGGAAACATGGAATAAAAAAGAGAGAGAAAAGCAAAAACAAAAGGCAAAAAAAGAAAAAGAGGAAAGAAAAAAACACAGAAAAGAAACAGCAAAGACTGGTGACCTTGAAAATATGATGGCCTATGTGGATGAAAACGGAGTCATATCTTCAACTCCACCAGATCCTGCAAGGAAGAAAATCATAAAGGTAGAGGATATTGTAATTGGTGTGCCTGAACAGAAACCTGTCGATCCTGAAGATCTTATAAGAAAGGGGAAAGTGACGTTTCTTAACGAAGCAAAAGGTTATGGATTTATAAGAGACCAGCAATCAGGCGAAAGTCTTTTTGTACATGTGAATAATTGTTCGCAACAGATACAGCATCATGATAATGTAAGTTTTGAAATTGAATGGGGCCCGAAGGGGGCCAGTGCAATAAATGTAAAATTGGTCTGACCACCCTTGCGTAGGGACGAAATACCGAAGACCTCAAAAATAACTGCAACTTCTGCCACTTTGAACTGTCCATAGGGTCTTTTTGCATAATGAAAGAAGATGTTGAAAACGCAGTTTCACTAATTATACGCGAAAACCCATAAACAAATAGGATCTGTTTTATCCGAAAAAATCAATTGTTATTTGCAGGCTTTCTGGCAGAAATGCTTAGCGTTATAACACTCCATTTTCTATGGGTGAAGCTCGAACATGCTCATACATTAGGGGCGGGAAGTGTAGGCCTATTATTCAGCTGTTAACAGAGTCATCGGAATCTGCTTTTTCTGTTTCGGTTATTTCTCCGTTGGTTTGTTCGACCGGTTTTTCGAGAAGAGTATTGTTTTTGATGTATAACTGAAAATTGCTGTTCATCGTAAATTCAAGTTCGCGCTGTTGCATGAACTTGCTCGTTGTATTGTCCTGTTGCAATACAGAAATCAGATCTTTTGCAATGGGCGGAAAATTTTCTCCCGCCTGGCCACGGCCTTTGGTCAATTGGATCGAAAAAGTAAATTTTATTTTTTTCCCACCCGAGGCCCGCTGAAAATCACTGCTGTTCATATCCAGCGTTTGCTCACCATTCACCGAACGTTTGAGAAGGATCTTGATAACAGGCAAGTACTTGTTCCATGTCTGCAGGAACATAATGAATTATTTTTTAGTGAAAGAAAACGTTAAACCACTTCTGATAATCTTGTAAATTCAACCCCATTGAAAATGCGGGCAAGATTTACATCCTTTGTTTTTTCCCATCGCTCTATATTGGCATTAGTTACTATCCGCCATAAATTTTTTGACTTCAGATCATTATAATCTTCGCTCTTGATAAACAAACCTTTGATAGTATCACGTTGCCTGAAATGAATATTTAGCGGTTTATCGGTATTATTTTCTGCTTCTACATGTTTAATGATTGCTTCATTTGTCATATCGATGATTTTACGTTAAAAATTGCACCATCTGAGAAGCTTGCAGAATGAAACTCAAAATAAAAACAGACGTGGGGGCTGTAACAAATGCTGCAGAACTCAAATATCCGCAAAGGTAACTTTTTAAAACCGGATGAAGCGTTTTTTTTTGTCTCTTGCCAACAAATTTCACCTGCATTTGAGTTTATTAAGCTAACTTCGCAGATTGTTTCTTTATAAAATACTTTCATGAGTCTTCCCAAGTTTTCCAATATCCACCATTCATTTCATGCAGAATTGAAAGCAAAAATCAGTGAGTACTTTCTCGAAGTCGGTCGCTCTACAACCGGCAATTATCAACTCTTTATAAAAGCCGTCGTATTAATGATGAGTTTTGCATTTATTTACGTTCATCTGGTATTCTTTACCCCGCCTGTACTATGGCAGGTGTTTGAAAGCATACTATTAGGAGGCCTTGTGGCGGCAATTGGTTTTAATGTGATGCATGACGGGGCACATGGCAGTTTTAGTAAATACAAATGGGTGAATCGGCTTGCTGCTTTTTCACTGAACATTCTTGGAGGCAATAGTTTTATGTGGAATGTGAAGCACAATGTCATTCATCATGCATATACAAACATAGATGGTGTAGATGATGATATTGATATTCAGCCCTGGCTGCGCATGAGCAGTACTCAAAAAAAATACAGGCTACACAAGTACCAGCATATTTATTTCTGGATACTGTATTCCATGCTCTACATCTTCTGGATATTTATATTGGATTATCAGAAATATTTTAAAGGCAGAATTGGAAACACGCCGGTTAAAAAAATGAAGTTGAGCGATCATTTTATTTTCTGGGGTTTCAAATTGGTTCATCTCTTTCTGTTTATCGGCCTGCCTGTTTATATGGTGGGGTTTGAATCATGGCTTATCAGTTTTCTCATCTTCACGCTGGTGGCAGGTTTCGTATTGAGTCTTGTTTTCCAGCTTGCACATACGGTTGAACATACTTCTTTTCCGGTGGCTGACCTGGAAACCGGCAAAATGGAAGATGAGTGGGCTGTTCACCAGATAAAGACCACAGCCAATTTTGCTACAAAAAATAAACTCGTTACCTGGTTTGTAGGCGGATTGAATTTTCAGATCGAGCATCATCTATTCCCCAAAATATCTCATGTTCATTATCCCGCTCTTCATGACATTATTAAAAAGATCTGCGAGGAACGGGGTTTACACTACATTGAATTTAAAAATGTGCGATTTGCCATAGCTTCTCACGTAGCTTTTTTAAGGCAAATGGGTAAATGATGTAGAGTGAAGGATAATTTTAATTAATTATCGCTTTATTGAGTCGATTTTATCCACCCCTGTCTTTCAGTATCAGGCGACCGCCTATAATCTGTAACTCATAACTTCATCCCGTATCTTTAATGCTGATGATTATTTACCAATGACCTTCTCCAACGGCATCACTAAACTGTTTGGCATTGATTATCCCATTGTCCAGGCGGGAATGATATGGGCCAGCGGTTGGCGGCTGGCCAGTGCTGTTAGCAATGCCGGGGGATTGGGATTGATAGGCAGCGGATCGATGTATCCTGATGTCTTAAAAGAACATATTCAAAAGTGTAAGTCCGCGACCGGACGTTCCTTTGGAGTAAACGTACCCTTGTTGTATCCCGACATTGATAAGCACGTCCAGATTTGCATTGAAGAGGGAGTAAAAATTATCTTTACTTCGGCCGGTAACCCTAAGACCTGGACGGGCGTTCTAAAAGAAAGGGGTATTACGGTGGTTCATGTGGTAAGTAGCAGCCGATTTGCAAAAAAAGCAGAAGAAGCAGGTTGTGACGCTATAGTGGCCGAGGGATTTGAAGCTGGGGGCCATAATGGAAGGGAAGAAACAACAACGATGGTGCTTGTACCTTCTGTAGTAAATGCAGTGAAGTTGCCGGTATTGGCCGCTGGAGGGATCGTAAATGGCAGGCAAATGCTGGCAGCAATGGTAATGGGAGCTGAAGGCGTGCAAATGGGCAGTCGCTTTGTGGCAAGTGAAGAAGCATCGTCTCACATGGAATTTAAAAACGCGGTCATCCATTCGCAGGAAGGCGATACAATCTTAACCATGAAACAACTAACGCCTGTAAGGATGATGAAAAATAAATTTTTTGAAGAAGTATCACAGGCTGAACTGAGGGGAGCAACGATTGATGAATTAAAAGCGATACTAGGAAGAGCAAGGGCTAAGAAAGGGATGTTCGAAGGAAATCTTGATGAAGGCGAGTTGGAAATAGGCCAGGGAAGCGCATTACTACGTGACATTTTACCGGCAGCTGAAATCGTAAAAAATGTTTGGCAAGAATTTGAAGAAGCCCTTAGTAATCCAATAAAAAAAACTTAGTTTTGTTTATACATGGGAGTGATTAAGTGAAATTCTTTGATCACAAATTAATTCGCATGAAACCGAAATTCCTATTGCTGATTTCTTTTTTTGTCCTCGGATCTCTAATTGCCAAAGCTAACACGGATCCCGGTAAGAAAGATGATATTATGGGTAGCGTGACAGGTGCTGAAGGCAAAAAACCATTGAAGGATGTTTGTATCACAGCCTACCTTTGTTCCAAAAAGGAAAAAGTTGTAATCACAGACGGAACCGGCGCTTATTCTTTCGATGATCTAAAGCCCGGTGTTTATAAATTCGTTTTTGAAAAAGAAGGGTATAAGAAAGTGATAAAGGAAAAAGTTACCGTAAAAGTTGATGAAGGTTTTCAGCTGGATATAGAAATGCTGCAGGATAATACAACCGATGTAATGCCATCGACTTCACATTTTTTGTACAACTAACGATTGCCTTAACTTAGTTTGGGAATTGGGATGTAAATAATACATCCCAATTTTTTTGATTGTGCTTTAGCAGAGAAATATCTTTGATCCTGCATGACGCTTTATAGTTTTCCTTTTTAAAGATTTCCCATGCCTCGTAAAAAGCCTTTTTGTGCAAGTCCCTTGTAGCAATAGTTACATGAGGGTGAAAAGAGTCTCCTTTTTTTACAGGAAAGATATCCCTCGCAATTAAATGTTCATGCAATTGATTGTGCAAAGTTTGCAAGTGTGGAGTTGATAATACATCTGCATAAATAACCCTGGGTTTAAAAGCAGCAAAATTTTCCAGGTTTATTTCAAACGGAACCTGGTGTTGCGAGAATTGACTGATCGCATCTTCTAATTTACTTTCGAGATTATCGTTCATCCAGAAAGGAGGCACAAGAGTAATATGTGCCGGTGAACGGAGGGCGACTAAACAATTGAAATGGTCTTTCATGAACAGTTTCCATTTTAATATCTCATCATTGATGTTCGCCGGTAAAACTAAAGCGATGAAATACATGTTAGCCATGGTATAAAATTAAGCCGCCCCGAGTTTTCGGGACGGCTTTGCTTTTCATGGCTTAGAGGCAAGCGAGGTTAATCATCGTCATCATTGTAAATATTAAAATCATCATCTGACTTCTTTATAGTAAATTTTTCGTGTTTTTTGAGAAAGGTTCTGTATTTATTGTAAACATCTGCGGGTTGCTTTTTACCGTTGATGATCAGCTCGCCATTTCTGTGCTGGATAGTGTAACCTTCTTTCTTATTGATCAAGCCATCTTTTTCTAATCCATCCACAAAGCCTTTATATTCTTTCATTTCAACTTTCGCCTTCTCGATGCTTGCTTTTGCATTCTCCATTTCTTTTTCAATTTTCGGCCCTAATCCCTTCATTTCAATTTCCATTTTTTTCATCTCAGCATCAAGTTTGCTCATGTCAATTTTTTTCATTTCTTCCATTTGCTTATTCATCTTTTCCCAATCTACGCTGGCAAGTGATTCCTTTAGTTCTTTATCAATTTTGGCTGCGTCAATCTCGTTGGTGACTTTATTCACTTCTGCCCTTATCTTTTCCATATCCACTTCCTTCAGTGCTTTGTCTATTTCCATTTGTATTTTAGCCCTGTCTATTTGTTTCATTGCCTCTTTCAATTGTTCGTTTACCTTTTCCATGTCCACCTTGAGCTCGGCTCTGTCCAACTCATCAAGAACATCATCGAGATCGCGGATCTTTTTATCGGCCTTATTCTTTGGAATTGTATCGGTAATATTTTGTTCTGACTTTTGTTGGTGTGCTTGTTTTTGTCCGCCCCAGGAGAGAAGTATTATGGAGAAGCAGGTTACAAAGGCAACCGGTAAAAAATAATTGAGTGCAACAGGTTTTGAGTTCATACTGTTATAAGTTTAAAAATTTACGAGTGTCAATGGTTGAACGAAGTACTTCGTACCAAATATACGATCGATTTCGTATTTTATTGCATAATTTTTTAACTAAGGATAATTTTAACAAACGATCTCCTGATGAAATGTTAGGAGGAACGTCGCAGCCACCTGATCATTTCCTTCCAGGTCACTCTTTTGCCGTAGAGTAAAATTCCGGTGCGGTAAATTTTTCCGGCAAACCAGGTTGTAAGAAGAAAACCGGCGATCAGCAGGGCCATTGATAAAAATAATTGCCACCAGGGAACTGCTTCCGGAACTCCATTTGCAATTCGTCCCATCATAACAATGGGAGAGGTAAAAGGTATCATACTTGACCAAAATGCGATGGGTGTATTAGGATGGCCGACAGTGGAACTTAGAATAACAAATGAAAGGATAATAGGCATAGTAATAGGTAGCATCAACGATTGCGCTTCTTGCGGATCTTCGTTTACAACGCTGCCCACTGCGGCAAATAATGCAGCATAAAATAAATAACCACCAAGAAAATAAAAAAGGAAACAGGCAATAATTAACGGCCAGTTAGCACCGCCTGAGATCTTTGACATAATACTTGAAGCCATTGTTGCATTCTGGCCTACAGCAGGATTATTTTGCAGGTCCTGCATGTGGTGCACAGCGTCTCCGGGTAGAAATAACGGTAACGCACTGAAAAGAATAAAGAGCAAAATGATCCACATCAGGAACTGCGTTAGGCCGACAGCGGCAATACCAATGATCTTTCCCATCATTAATTGAAAAGGTTTTACAGATGAAACGATCACTTCAGCGATCCGGTTCATCTTCTCTTCCATTACACCCCGCATCACCATCGCACCAAATATGAACATTGTTATGTAAATAAGCAAGCCGCTTCCAAAACCGATCCCATAAGCCAAACCTGCGTTGGTTTCCTTTTCCTTTCCACTTTCATCAACTGTAGTGTTGGAGACACTGATAGCATTGGTTGATGCTGAACTCACCGAGTCAAGGATTGATTTATCAATACCTTTTTCCTGGAGCAGTTTGTCCTCTAAAGCTTTGTTCAGTTGATGTTCAATAGCATCTTTTGATTCAATGGCAATTTGTTTGCGGGAGACGATCGTGTAGCTTTTGTCAGATGACGAGTCACGGTTGGGGCGTAAAAAGCCATTGTATCCTTTTTCACTAAAATTGGATTGATCAATAGTGGGGTCAAATACAAAAAGGACAGATGTTGTATCACTTTTTAATGATGATTTGAGAAAGCTATCGTTGGGTACGGCAATCTTTATTATTTCCTTTGATTTGACGGCGAGGTATACTGATCCTACAATAAAAAGTATCATTACAATTGGGAAAAGAAAGGTCGAAAGTATAAACGCCCTTCTTCTTACTCTTGTCAAGTATTCTCTTTTTATAATGATCAAGGTCTTATTCATGATTAAAATATTATGCAGGTAAACTCAGGATTCATGGCGTAGAAATTGTCTCGAAACGGACGTGCCTTCGACCAGCTTAATAAAAATATCATTTAGTTATGGAAGAATTTCATTGAAAGAATGAACATCCGCGTTTTGTTGAA
>Ga0157374_10003013_pt1 | contig 14105 bp, 12 predicted proteins | sample M25metaG_FD_115308 | JGI IMG/M metagenome (GOLD analysis project Ga0157374, IMG submission 115308) | Miscanthus rhizosphere microbial communities from Kellogg Biological Station, Michigan, USA - M2-5 metaG | ecosystem: Host-associated > Plants > Roots > Rhizosphere > Soil | place: USA: Michigan...
CGCAGACAAGCTGGAGCGCCGGCATCCTGCACTCTTCGAAGGACAAGATCTCGGCGATACACCCGGACGACTATTACCAGACCTACGATCTGCTTGCGGCTTATATAGCGTTTCTCGATCAGGTTCTAAGTTCGCCCACACCTCCGAAGTAGGCCTGAGACTATTCTTCGGCGACTCTTAGAGCGTCCATGAACGCGGTCGTACCCGAAAACGTGCCATTCCCATCCACCTGGAAATTCACAACCTGTCGCCCAATTTCCCAGCCCAGGTTGAAAGCGCTCGGCCCAGCGGCACCCACGAATTTTGACACCCGTGTATCCATGTTCACGGAATCGTAAATTACATTTCCGGCATCGTCGCGGTAGTACTTGAGAATCACGTGATGCCAGACCCCGCCAGTCCACACTTTTCTCGAACACGCGACGTTCGAATCATTCCAGCGAGGGTTGCCCGACTGGTTCGTGGTGTACTGCCACCTGCCACGCGGAAAGTTGCATTGCAGGCCAAAGATGATCGTGGCCCCGTTCGAAGCCACCTGATTCAGGTCGATTTCGATGTTGTTGACGCTTGCCAACTGGTTGAAGTAAATCCAGGTATCAAGCGTGAAGGCGGTCGATTTGGCGTCTTTTCCCAGAAAAACGTGGAAACGCTGTCCGCCATAATATTTCCATACAACATCGAATCGGCGCAGCGACCCGCTCATTCGGCTCGTTCCTACCGACGCGCCTGGCGTTGCAGGATCGTGCTCCCAGCACCAATAGAAAGCACTGCATCCGTTCACTCCATTTGCGCTGGGCAGTTGTTCTAAATTTTCAATTTGTTTTTGTCCGAAGCTCAGCAGACTTGTAAGCAGGCAAAACGCGACCACCAACTTCATTAAACCTCTCCCCAAGGTAATTTTTTGATTCTGACGGACCAACGCTTCGTTCAAACACACTCGTGCGATAGGTCTACGCAGTGATGCGTAATCCTGAAGCATTCGTCTGGTTGAATGGAGGTTCTTGTCTAAGGTTTAAGCGAGGCGCGCGCGCGAGTCAACTATGAGAAGTACACTGCTGCGTTGAACACGTTTTGGCGTCGATATCTTCGTGCACTTTTAGTTCCCCACAGCAGAAATGAGTGGAATAAAGCCGAGAGTTGTCGCGCTTCCGAGGGATTGCGTCTTCAGTAATCTGGAACCCAAGTAACGCAATCGGTAACATTCTCCTTATCGGGGGAAATTCAATCATGAAATCAGGGGCGATTCTAAGAACGTCAATAGTGGCCTTGTTATTGGGAACAGCAGGGTTTGCCGGCGCTCAGAACGGCCGGGCCAGAGGTCATGAAGACGGCGGCCCGCACGGACAGCGACACGAAAGCGCGCACCCATCGCAAGCGCAACACGGCAACCGGCGCAATGGCCCGGAACATCATTACCAGCAGCCTCGCGAATCCCATGAGGCCTATCAGCGGGGACCCGAGCGTCACGTTTACGGTGCCCACGGCCCGGTGGAGTATCGCCAGGTTAGAAGGGACGAGTCGGGACCTCGTTACGTTCGGCAAGACGTCTGGGAACGCCAACGCGCGCATGATTGGCACCGTGAGCATCGTGGCTGGCACGATCGTGGCGGATACCACGGGTATCGCATTCCCGACGATCGCTTCCGCGCCCATTTCGGCCGCGGACACTGGTTCCGCGTCCACCAGGTTCCGGTCGTCGTAGTCGAGGGCTATCCCCGCTTCCAGTTCGGTGGATACTGGTTTAGCGTCGTCGATCCCTGCCCGGAAACATGGTCGCCTGCCTGGTATAGGACTGACGATGTCTATGTTGACTACGTCAACGACGGATACTACATGTACAACCGGCAGCATCCAGGAATCGCCATCGCGATCAACGTGTCGCTATAACGTGCTTCTCTTCAACCAGTGGGACAAGGGTCCTTCTGAAAATATTTGAGGCAAACGGTAAAGAGGGTGCCCCATTTCTCGTTTTTTGCGAGAAGTGGGGCGTCGTCTAAGATACCGGCATCAACATTCTGATGGTCCAAAAACTTTCTCGCAAAAAGTTGTAGCTCTAGATCGCTTCAATACTGCCCATATCGTCCACGTACTGAATCCAGTAGTTTGCGCGAGTCGTACCCGATGCCATCCTTGAAAACAATCTCGACATTCTCAATATCGGAAATCTGCTTCGAAGGATCACCCTTCATTACGACCAGGTCAGCGTTCTTTCCGGGGGCGATCGACCCGATCTGCTTGTCTTTGCCCATATAAACTGCGCCGTTCAGCGTGGCGATTTTAATGGCTTCAGCCGGGGAGAATCCGGCTTCGACGAGTAATTCAATCTCGCGCTGATCTGCGAATCCGGGAATCACGTCGCCCCTCCCCGTTGGATCAGGACCTGCGAGCAGCAATCCTCCTGCAGCTACGAAGGCACGTTCCATATCCAGATCATGCTTCCACAACATCGCGGGATCGATTTTCGGTGGCGGGGCCGACACTGGCCGCTGCCGCAGCAGAAAGAAATCTTCTCGCGCCTCGGGAGTCATCGCGTCGAGAGCCTGCTGCCGCAACGCAGGACGCCCACTACCCCGGTCGCCTTCGAAAACCGGCAAGGTCGAAGTGATGGCCACGTGATGGCTGACCAGCAGATTGATCAGGTCTTTCGCTTCAGGACTGCTTGCGTCCATACGCCCCAGAGTTTCATCGCCCTCGCTCTGACTGCATACGTCGGGTTTCTTGTCGGTGTCAAGCTGCGTGTTGACGAAGAAGCCATGCTCCAGATCGTCGATGCCAAGTTCAGCAGCCTCCTTGTAAGTCACGGAGCAGAGGTGCCCGGTCACTTTGATCCCACGTTTATGGGCTGCATCGATCGCCGCTTTCAATTCGGCGCGCGTGATGTTCATATACGCTTTGAACGAAGTCACGCCGCGATCGGCCCAATACTCCACCGTCTGCCGCGCGTCGTCGGGCCCGGTCAGGTGCGGCATCTGGAGAAAATAACTCTCGCTACCTTCGAGATAGGGCCCGGTTACATCCAGATGCGGCCCGGGGAGCTTGCCGGCGTCAATGTCACGCTTCAGGTTCAAGTCCGAGTATGGTTCGACGCTGCCGGTGGTGCGCATGGTGGTGACGCCGTTGGCCAGATAGAGTCGTGGCGCGGAGAACGTCATCTGCGGGACCACGACCGGGTCGTCAAAGTGCCGGCGGCTATCGAGATTCGGCCGCGCTATGTAGAAAAGGTGATTGTGCATCCCAACAATCCCAGGCATCGCCGTGTAGCCGCGCAGATCGAGGACAGCCGTACTCTTGTCCGCCGCGACGTCGGCGCCCTTCTGGATCGTCGCAATCTTTCCACCCTCAATCACAAGATTCTGATCGTCGGTTGCTGGCGCTCCCGTGCCATCGATAATCCGAACGTGAGTGAGGACAACCTTGCCTGAGTTGACGCGAACAAACTCCTGAACCGCCTTTGAGAGCTCAGGACTTTGAGCGTGTACGGCAAACGAGGTCAGGAGCAGGACTAAGACTCGCGACACTAGGCGCGACAACATGAACAAGCCTCCGGAGAACGGAAAACATTGTACTTGAGTAAGAATCGGTGGGCGCCCAGATCTTGTACGCGCAGTTTGCGTAACAACCCGGCCCCTTGTCATTCCGAAGCCAGGTTGATCGGCGAGGAATCTGCTTTCTGTGGGTAGCGAAACAGCAGATTCCTCGCGCGACAATACCGCGCGTCGGAATGACAATCTAGCTGGTATCTTCAAATTCTAAGACTGTGATTCCAGCTAGAGGCAGACATTCCACTTTCGTTGTCGCGGACGCACTGAAAGTCGCACGAGCGGGAACGCTCGCTCCTACACGCGGGCCGGGGCAGCCGCGCGCTTGGGCAGGATCTCTCCGATGCGGCGAATCTGCGCGCCCACACCCTTGAGTTTTTCTTCGATGTTTTCGTAGCCGCGGTCGATGTGGTACACGCGATCGATAATCGACTCACCTTCCGCCACCAGCGCTGCCAGCACCAGCGAAGCCGATGCCCGCAGATCGGACGCCAGCACAGCTGCCGCGCTTAAGGGCGATGGTCCGCGCACAACTGCGCGCCGTCCTTCAATCTTGATGTTGGCACCCATGCGGACCATTTCCAGTGCGTGCATAAATCGGTTTTCGAAGATGTTTTCCGTGATGATCGACGTTCCCTCGGCCTGCGTGGCCAGCGCCATGTACTGTGCCTGCATGTCAGTAGGGAAGCTCGGATATTCCTCGGTTACGATGTCCGCAGCTTTAAGAGGCACGTCTCCCATGACCCGCACCGAGTCAGCGGTCTGCCGCGTCTTGACGCCGACTTCGTTCAGTTTTTCGATCAAAGCGTCCAGATGCGAAGGATCGCAACCCGCAACATTCAGATCGCCGCCAGTCATCGCTCCGGCAATGATGAACGTCGCAGCCTCAATGCGATCGGGAATAATTCGATGCTTCGTCCCGTGCAGTTTGCTGACGCCCTTCACCCGGATCGTGGAAGTGCCCGCGCCTTCGATCTGTGCACCCATTTTATTGAGCAGTTCGGCCAGATCAGCAACTTCGGGTTCGCGTGCGCAATTTTGCATGACGGTCTCGCCGTCGGCCAAGGTCGCTGCCATCAGCAAGTCCTCGGTTCCAGTAACGGTGATTTTGTCGAACACAATCTCACCGCCCTTGAGCCGGTCGGCACTGGCTTCAACGTAGCCATGGTCCTGAGTGATTTTGGCACCGAGAAGTTCCAACCCTTTGATGTGCAGATCGATAGGCCGCGCTCCGATGGCGCAGCCGCCCGGAAGTGAAACGCGGGCCCTTCCGCAACGCGCGACGAGTGGCCCGAGCACGAGCGACGATGCGCGCATCTGTTTGACCAGTTCATACGACGCCTCAGGACTGGTCAGGTTACGTGCGCAAATCGTCGTGCGATGCTGTGCCCGTCCGTATCCCAGTTCGACCTCGGCGCCCATCGCTGCCAGCAGTTTGCGGGTAGTTTCAATGTCGCGCACCTGTGGGATATTTTCCAGAATAACGGGTTCGTCAGTAAGCAGGGCAGCGGCCATCGCCGGCAGCGCCGCGTTCTTGGCGCCGCTGACTCGTATGGTCCCCAGTAGCGGATTGCCCCCGCGTATCACGAACTTGTCCATAAGCCCATCTATTCTAAAGGCGAGAGCTGAAAAGATTGATCAGTAAATTGACCCTGGAGTACACGGCCCATAGGGACTAGGTGACCTAATCCGACCATGTGGCCGCGGGTGACTCGCCCGCGAGGTTTTTCGCAGCGCCGGCGTCTCGCCGGGACGGCGGCGCTACGACAATCCTACAGACTTCGCGCCCCAGCAATCGCACGCCGTACATGCCCACCCGCCGATTTCAACGCCCGCTCCGCCTCGTGCCGATCCACCTGTGCCTGCAGCATGACCAGCGCCACCGGCACGCTGTTTCCCGCCGGCCGCAAAGCCTTGCTGGCAACGTCTGTGCTGTCGCTCGCCGCCTGCTGAAGAATGCTCACTCCCCGCGCCGCCAGCTTCGAATTCCGCGGTGTGACGTTCACCATGAGGTTGCCATAAACGTATCCCAGTCGAGTCATGGCCCCGCTGGAAAGCATATTCAGTACCATCTTCTGCGCCGTACCGGCTTTCATGCGAGTCGAACCGGAGATTACTTCCGGCCCAACTTCGGTCACGATGGCAAGATGCGCCGCCCGTTGCAGCGGCGTGTTGCGATTGCAGGTGACGGAAATCGTTTGCGCGCCTTTGCTCTTGGCATATTCGAATGCCGCGATGGTGAATGGGGTCCGTCCGCTGGCCGCGATTCCCACGACTACATCGTTCCGCCTCGGCTTCCTCTTCGCCATCTCGCGTCTGCCCAGTTCGCGCGAGTCTTCATCTGCTTCAAGCGCCGATGCCAGCGCCGCCGGCCCTCCAGCCATGACGAACTGCACCATCCTGGGATCGACATTGAATGTCGGCGGGCATTCTGCTGCGTCGAGAGCCGCAATCCGTCCGCTGGTGCCTGCTCCGACGTATATCAGCCTGCCGCCTTTTTGCAGCGCATTCGCAATAAGGCCGACTGCCCGTGCGATCTGCGGCAAAGCGCGTCGTACCGCATCGACAACCTTGGCGTCCTCGGTATTGATGACGCGGACAATTTCTAACGACGATTTCAAATCCAGATCAGTCGAAGCCCAATTCGTCTTCTCGGTGGTAAGCCGGTTCAGTTCTTCTTTTGGTTTGCCGGATCTTCGCTTCAAAGTTCTTTCTCCAACGCTTCCACCACAGCATCGTGAAAAGCGGGTCGGACATTTGTGATCGCTTTGTTACTGCAGTCCGGCCAGGTCCGATTGGTCAGCATGGTGATGGAAAACTGGCGTTCGGGATCGATCCAGAGTGACGTGCCCGTGTATCCCAGATGTCCGAATGAGCGCGCCGAGAAATACTTTCCCGACTGAGAGGGCGAAGAAGGCGTATCCCAACCCAAGGCCCGGGAAGTGCCGACCGGCGCGGTTTCGCGCCTGGTAAACAACGCCAGCGTCTCTGGACGCACCAGCGGCGATCCTCCTTGCAGAAGAACGTGAGCGAAAGTTGCCAGGTCTTCCGCCGTCGAGAACAGACCGGCATGTCCCGCCACTCCGCCGAGGACGCTGGCATTCTCGTCCTGCACTTCGCCCTGGATGATCCGTTTCCGAAATGTGCGGTCATCGGCCGTAGGAGGAATCGAACCCTTCCACGATGCCGGCGGATTATACGCGGTGCGCACCATTCCCAGCGGACCAAATATTTCGCGCTGGCAGAACCGGTCGAGGCTTTCGTCGGCGACGCGCTCCAACGCAACAGCCAGAGTGATGAAGCCGATATCACTGTACTCCGCCCGTACTCCGGGATCAGCGGTGAGGGCAGTACTCAAGGCTGCAGCCAATAATTCATCTTTGTTCTGCGTCTTGAGGAAGAGTCTTTCGTACGCCGGCAATCCCGAAGAATGCGCGAGCAGCATCCGGACGGTCACGTCGCTGCGCCGCGCATCGCTTCCGCCAAACTCCGGCACGATGCTGACCACCGGCGCATCCAGATCGATCAATCCACGCTGGTAGAGAATCATCGCCATCGTGGTGGCCGCAACGGCTTTCGAAACCGAAGCCAGATCGAAGACGGTAGCTGTGCTTACTGGCTGAGCGTCCGGTTCGTAAGTAAACTTGCCGAAAGCTTTCAGCGCGACGAGCTTTCCCTGGCTGGTGACTGCGATTGAACCGGCAGGAAAAACTCTGCGCGCGACGCCTTCCTGAATTACATCAAACGCCGCACCAAACCGAGCGTCCTGCTGCTCGAAGGCAGGAGCAGGGAAGCGAGAGACGGCCTGGCTACCAGTCTTCAGCGAGGGAGATCTTTCTCACAAAGGAATGATGTGCTCAATGTTCGGGTTATAACAAAGTTCGAGGGATGGGTAAAGGTGGCGGTCGCGCGGTTCCATGACAACGTGATGCTGCGAGACAGTCCCATGCTGCGACGAGTCTCGTTGCGAATCTCAGCTAATCACACCCGGCTTCTTTGATCATCGTGGTCACCCATACCACCGAATCTGAGGACGCATAAAACGAAAGCCAGTAAGGCCGGGTAACAACGACGACGATTTGATTTTTGCCATGCCTCCACCGGAACACCTGTCGCCCAGAAGTCCTCTTAACCCTCTTTGGTACGGGAACTTGGCCGGGGTAAAGAGGTTTCAGCGACTCCACCGCCACCCGTCGCGGATCTCTGAACGCCCAGGTTGCTTCTCCACTCTCGGCATTCCTCTGCTGCGCGATTGCCTGCTCGACAGTTTCATCCGGGTATGCAATCGAAACCTGACTCTGATAGTGAAGCGCGCGAAATTTGCAGCCTTCCTTCTCGTACCAACCTGCCTCCGCCGTGTAATCCAGATCAGTTCTGGTATGTGCCTCAAAAGACTCGACCCGCTGAATGACGAAGAGGCTGCAGCAGCCCAGGTGTCCGGCTCCTCCCCAGGAAGTCGCCCCGTCAACTGTGTGCTTCTTTCCAGAGAAGAATCTCCCCAGTGCCGTTACTCGCACGGTTGTATCTGGCTCCGCCCTGAGTAGCTCCGTGAATTGGCGGAACGTGAGATCGTCGACCAATGGGATCTGCAGGCCCTCCACGGTAGGAGACTCGGACCGCGGTTTGGCGCTTTCTCCTGGACAACAGTAGGGCGTATTTGACTGGACTTTGCCGCCGTACATGACCCAGATTGAAAAACCCTGTGTGGCGCAGGTCGGGTCAGCCAGATGGAAATCCTCGAACCCGTGCGTTACGAAGGCGGTCACTCTCACCAACTCGTGGTTGTAAGCAGCTGGATCTCTCGACAGTTCGCAATAGGTCACTTGGCGTGCCTGCGGAACAGAATCCGCGCCAGAGGTTGCTGACTGAGCAAACAAGGGAGAGGCTCCAACCAACAGCAGGCCTAGAAATCGCGCCAAGTGTTTCATGCACCCTATAGTAGGAGACCCAAACGGCAAAGCCAAACTTGATAACGCTTTTTGCTTTGGGTGGGCGACACGCCGGCGTTACCCAGATCTCTTTCGCGATACCACGAACGACACCCCTAGTACTTCGGTTTCTTGAGCAACGCCGCGCTGGTTGTGTAGAGTCAAGACATCCACTCAATATTTTCAATTCGTTGCAGGTACACATGTCGCTTGATTGCGATCGTACTGCTGCTCAGCCTGGCTTCGGCCAGCGCCACAGGCAAGCACAGGTCTGCGGCCGCATCTGACAAAGTCTCGTCCAATCCGAGACTCTCCGTTCTCGATTCCATCGTGCTCGATGCTATTCACGATGGGCAAATTCCCGGTGCCGTGTTGCTGGTTGGACATGACGGCCACGTCATCTACCGCAAAGCTTTCGGCAACCGCGCACTCGAACCACGCCGCGAACCGATGACCGTCGACACGATCTTCGACGTCGCATCGCTTACCAAAGTCGTCGCCACCACGACAGCTGTCATGCAGTTGGTGCAAAAAGGCGAAGTCCGAGTAAACGATCCGGTCGCAAAATACATTCCTGAATTTGCCGACAACGGCAAAGCTGACATCACCGTCCGCAACCTGCTGACACACTTCTCCGGCCTGCGTGAAGACTTCGATCTGGATCCGCCCTGGCAAGGACGCGAGGCTGGATTCCGTCTGGCCTTTGCCGAGAAACCCACATATCCGCCAGGTTCGCGCTTCCTCTACAGCGATACGAATTTCATCGCACTAGGCGCATTGGTAGAACGCGTGACTGGAACGACGCTCGACGACTACTGCGCCAAGAAAATCTTCACCCCATTACGGATGACGCACACCCGCTTCCTGCCTCCCGCAGCGTGGCGTCCAAAGATTGCACCCACCGAGTACGACGAAAACGGCAAGATGCTGCGGGGCGTTGTCCATGATCCGCGGGCGCGCCGCATGGGAGGCGTTGCCGGACACGCCGGACTCTTCTCAACCGCCGAAGATCTTTCAAAGTTTGCCAGCGCCTTGCTCCAGGGCAGTCCAATCCTGTCGCAGGAGATAGTTGAGAAGATGACCACACCGCAACAGCCTCCGACCGCTCAGATCCTGCGCGGCTTCGGATGGGACATCGATTCGCCTTTTTCCAGCAACCGCGGTGATCTTCTTCCGGTCGGATCATTCGGCCACACCGGCTTTACCGGCACATCTTTGTGGATTGATCCCACCACGCGAACGTATATTATCCTGCTGTCGAACGCCGTCCATCCCCGTGGAAAGGGAAGCGCGGTTGCTCTACGATCCAAGGTTGCCACCGCTGTGGCGGCAGCACTTCCACTGACGGTCGACGAGAAAGACGAAGTACGATTGAAAAGCATTACGGGATACAACGAAGCCCAGACCGCCGCGCGCCGCATTGCCACGCGCAACGGAACCGTGGTCAGCGGTATCGACGTGCTCGAGGCCCACAACTTCGATCCGCTTCGTTCCACCACTGGCAAAAAAAGAATTGGACTGCTGACCAACCAGACCGGCGTTGATTCCCAAGGCCGCCGCACCATCGACATCCTCGCCCAGGCTCCCGGCATTTCGCTGGATGCCATCTTCAGTCCCGAGCACGGCGTCACCGGCGCGATGGACACCACCGATATCGCCAACTCCAAGGACGCGGCCACCGGCGTTCCCGTCTATAGCGTCTACGGCGCCAAAGACGAAGATCGCCGTCCCTCGGCCGACGTGCTGAAAAATCTGGATGCGATCGTGTTCGATGTCCATGACGTTGGCACCCGCTTCTACACTTACGAAACTACTCTGGGGTATTTCCTCGAGAGTGCAGCCAAGGCGGACATTGAAATCTTCGTCCTCGACCGTCCCAACCCAATCACGGGTTCCTTCGTGCAAGGCGCCGTTTCCGATCCCGGCCGCGAAAGCTTCACCAACTATTTCCCCATCCCGGTTCGTCACGGCATGACCATGGGCGAGCTGGCGAAGATGTTTAACGGCGAGCGCAACCTGAATGCCAAGGTGACGGTCGTTCCCATGGAAGGATGGATGCGCGGCGACTGGTACGATTCGACTACCCTCCCGTGGATCAATCCTTCCCCCAACATGCGCAGCCTCACCGAGGCCACGCTTTATCCCGGCGTAGGCCTGGTGGAAGGAACCAACGTCTCCGTAGGACGCGGCACCGACACTCCTTTTGAACTGCTGGGTGCGCCCTGGATCAAGGCTGCGGAACTGGCGCAATACCTGAACGCAAGAAACATCTCCGGCGTACGCTTTGTCCCACTTAGCTTCACTCCGACAGCGAGCGTCCATTCCGGTAAGAAGTGTGAAGGCGTCAACATCATCCTGATCGACCGTAATTCCCTGGACGCAGCCGAACTGGGCATCGAGCTCGCCTCCGCTCTGCACAAGCTGTATCCCGAGCAGTTCCACATGGATCGTATGATCGAGCTGCTCGACAGCCAGTCGGTGTTCGATGCCATCGCCTCCGGCCAAGACCCACGCCGCATCGCGGATGACTGGCAAGCGCCACTGGAGAAATTCCTCCAGGTCCGCCAGAAGTACCTCATTTACAAGTAGGCGTAGGTGGTTCCACTGTGCCGTACTTCCGCTAGAATGTCCTTAGTCAATTTGTGACCTGGGAGTTGAGGATGAAAGCTGGAAAACCACCCGCACCTGCCGCCGCAAATATCATGTATCGCTGTGCCGGCCCCAATTGCGGGACGCTGAAGGGCCTTACCGATCACTGGTGGCTGATGTGGACTTCCTTTCTCGAATTCAACCGGCCCGTGCTCTACCTTTGTCCCTGGGATGACGAGATTGCCGCGCGTGAAGGCACGCTCCACGTCTGCGGCGAACTGTGCGCGCAGCGTCTGCAGTCTCAGTTCATGGGGAACGTCAGGGAAAACCAACGCACCACCAGCGTGCAGGAAACGGCCCCGCAAAAATAGCGACAAACTTTCGATCCTCAATTTGCATCGTACTTTTATCGGGCCTGACTCACCTTTCTTCGTCCGGCCTATGCTGCGGGGAGTCGATGATGCAGAAGAGCGTGATCCGAACAGCAGTTTTAATGCTCCTGGCTTGCGGTTTGGCCGCGGCCCAGTCCGCCTTTACCAACGACGCCAGCCAGCTTACGATTCCTTCCGGCACCAAGGTTCCGCTTGCTTTGAAGCAATCCGTTTCGACCAAGAATGCACGCACAGGCGACGCCGTATATGCGGTCACCACGTTCCCGGTCGTAGTCAACGAACGCATCGTGATTCCCGCTGGCACCTATGTGCAGGGCCGGATCAGTAACGTCCAACGCGCCGGTCACGTAAAGGGACGCGCCGAAGTCCTGATGCACTTCAGCACGCTGATATATCCCAGCGGCTACACGGTCGTCCTGCCTGGAGCAGTCGAGAATGTTCCGGGTGCTGAAGAAACTTCCATGAAAGACGAAGAAGGCACGATCCGTCAGGACAGCCAGACCGGCGAGAAAGCCAAGACCGTAGCCACCGCGGCAGGGACCGGAGCGCTCATCGGCGGTCTCAGCAACGGCGCAAAAGGCGGCCTGATCGGCGCCGGAGTTGGTGGCGCAGTCGGCACTGCCATCGGCCTCTTCAGCCGTGGCAGCGATGTAAGAATGGATGCCGGCACCACCCTGGAAATGGTGATCCAGCGCGAAGTCCCTCTGGACGCCGATCGAATCCCGAAATAAAGACTAGGAGATCCCAAAAAGCCGCGCGGAGGGATAAGAACAAAGCCGACGGCGTAAGCCGTGGGTAAACAGTGCAGTCGAGCGAGCCCCGGCGAGGCGAAAGAACGGTTGCGGGACATACTTCCGCCCTACACAGTTCCTACTTCAACCCAAACAAAGCATTCACATGCGCCGTCACCGAGACCGACTGCGGCGTGAACTCCTCCGTAGGCGCCGGAGCCCCAGCCACATTCATCTTCATCATCGCTCCCGCCATGACTATCGGACGCACGTTCTCAAACGTATCCACCGACGCATACGACAACTCTCCCAGCCCGCGCCCCGCGCTCCGGGCCAGCGCCGTTGCCGACTCTCGCGCCCGCCGGTAAGCATCGTCCACGGCTTTCGCCTTGGCAGCGTCTATATCTTCCAGCGTGTAGTTGAGCGATTGGCTTTCGGTGACGTCGATGGCCAGTTGCTGCACGATCGGCGCAATCTTCGAAAAATCTTTCAACTTGAGCGAGACGTTCGCGTTCACTCGATACCCCACCAGCTTTCGTTTAGCGGTCTTGAAGTCATAAACAGGCTGTAACGACATGTAGCCAATCTCTGCAGACTTGGGCTCAATCCCATTCGATCGCAGAATTTGCCGCACCTGCTCGGCGGATTTGGAGGCATGATCATAGGCCTCGCGCGAGGTCGCTTCCTGCGCGGAAATGTTGAATTGCATCACAGCGGTATCGGGATTCGCTTCAAACTTTCCGTCAGCGCCAACAAAGACACTGTTGGGTTGAGCGGTAACAGTAGGACGATCCTGACTGAACGTTACGGAAGAAATCAGCAATGCAAGCAGCAATAAGAACGCAGTTTTCATGAATTCTCTCCTGAGCACAGGCCAACATAATGCCACAGGCCAGTGTAGGGCGGACACTCCTGTCCGCCGCCTTTGACTTTGATTGTGCTTTTTGAATGAAAAGATGGCGGATCCGGTCGGGAACTCAATGTCAGAATCAAAACTGGCGGACAAGAGTGTCCGCCCCACACAAACTCAGCGCCGGCGCAATTGCACCGGGCGATCCAGTCGAATGTCGAGAATGGTGCCTTTCTCAAGCCTTAGCGTGTGGTCGCTGAAAATGGCTCGCACCACGTCCGCAGCCGCACCCGCCTTCGCGCTCACGCCGTCAGAATCGGAATCGCGATGCTCACCGCCACCTTGCCCCTGACGCTCGATTGCGCCTTCTTCTCCCGTTTTCAGGCCGTGCTCGCTCGGAACGTCAACCACGGTTGCCATTAGCGGTGTCCAGCCGCGCTGAGTTTCAATTTCGTCGAAGCTCAACAACAGTTGGGGATGAAATCCGTTTCCCACCTGGCTCACATGCCCCTTGATCGTGCTGCCATGTACCAGCATGGTCTCGTCCGGCCCGATCACGTCTTCCATCAACCTGGCCTTGAAGCGCTTGCCCGGCCGGACCCGGCTGACATCAAGCTTGTCCTCAAGCCGGACCACAAACCTTGTTCCTTCCGCAATTGCATGAGGCGGCTCCGAAGCCGTCGGCTCCTCGGCGAAGGCTGGCAGACTTGCCAGGAGCAGAGCGAAACACAACAGCCACGAACCAGGCTTCCTCATAGACATAAACCTCACCGTCGCGGAACGTCCCGCCCGGGTAATTGGATGTGAGAGGCGCCCATATTGCTGCCTGCGGGAGAGATGCGTCAGGAGGTTTTACGCAACAGAGCCAGTGAATGTGAACGCAACCTTAAATACGTGGGCGCTTCGCGTTCTTTGCGCGGTTTTCTTTGCGTTCTTTGCGTTTAAATGCTTTGCTGCAGGAAACTACGTTGAGAGTTTTGCGGCTGTGGAATAGGCGAAGCGTTGTACCTGTGCATTTACTTCCTTGCGAAGGTCAGGCCAGATCTTGGTGTCCATTTCGAGGAAGACTTCCACGA
>Ga0157374_10003014_pt1 | contig 14104 bp, 17 predicted proteins | sample M25metaG_FD_115308 | JGI IMG/M metagenome (GOLD analysis project Ga0157374, IMG submission 115308) | Miscanthus rhizosphere microbial communities from Kellogg Biological Station, Michigan, USA - M2-5 metaG | ecosystem: Host-associated > Plants > Roots > Rhizosphere > Soil | place: USA: Michigan...
CAGTCTCGCTGCACAAGTCTATTGAGGACTGCGAAAAGACCACCTGAATGTAGAGATTGCGATTCGATTAGCTAAGATTACGAGTTACGGAAGGACAACAAACCGAAGAGCTTCTTTGCAGGCGACTCACTTGAAGGCCAGATGCCGTTAGGAGGCTGATAAGCTTGTCGCGTATTCTCGACTATAATATCGTCTTCGTAAGTGGGGAGAAGCAAGTAAGGTATGAGATGGGGCCAACTAGCCTGTCCAACTGCAGCTTTATCCCTCTTTAATGAGTTTTCAGCGGGGATCGTTGAGGCGATAATTTGAGCATGCGATTTTCGTGGAGTCGGTGTAGGACTGGTACGTCCAAGTGTTTCCCCCGAACCACTAGCAGGCACAGATTGCTTCGGATGCGACGAGGCCATAAAATTAGGAACAACTCTCGGAATCTCCACATAGAGATCGAAATCTGGGGATCGATGCTGGGCAACGAACTAAACGTCCTTCGGTTATGCGCTCTTTCCATTTAACATTGGTGCTCACCTCCGATTCTTGTGGCTGACTGATTCGCCATTGATCGATGAGTATTTTGAGGATTTTCGCAGCTTCCTTGTTGTTCTGGCCAGAGAGATGCTTGGAGACCACCCGGATAACCTTAAGCATTTCTGTTGGTTTGTTATCCAAACAATCCATTATCCAAACCTGTGCATTCATAGGCACGGCCAGAGAGTCGGCAAGGCTTCCTTGGCCAACGAGATTGGAGATCATATTGAGGATGTAAAGGTGCATGGCAGGCCCTGTTCGTTCCAGCATCTATATTAGAGTCGCGATTGGCAGAAAGAATCGCGAAATTCCTATTTACCTCTGCGAGAAATACAGCCAAGGGAACGATCTCGGGAGAGAACGAGTCAATAGTGTAACTAATAATGCACTTATTCCACTAAATAATATGAATTTTCAGTTAGATTCTATCCGAGGCAGATAACCTGTAGTCGATCTTTCGTGAAGCTTCTCTCCCTGTATTGGTACAGCATCTGAATCGCGGCAACTATGCAACTAGAAATTACAGTTAAGCTGCAGAAGAAGCGCACGGTTGCCAGATTGCTCAATGGGTGGTCACCGGACAGATCTTCGGCTTCAGCTGACTCATCGGTCCGCTTGAATAGTTTGTCTAATTCCTCTTTGCAGTACTAAATATAGAGTTGGATGCTCGAATCCTGTGTGTAGATAAATTACCTTGGCAATAGCACTTGAAACGTTAGAGCAGAGTGGTGTGGGTGCTTCGAAGTTTAGCAGAAGGTATGGAAGTGATGAAGCTATGACGAGAGCTATTGGGCTTGATTGGGGCGAGAGTATGGGCTCTGGAAGGTGGCCAAGAAGCGGCACCACGCGAGTGAAAATTGACAGAGCACATTCGTGACTGCTAGTGAACATGGATCCTGAAACCGACGGTTTAGATTACTACTGTAAGGGACTAAACGGACACCTTTTGCTACTAATCCTATAAAGCCGGGAAACGAGGCCCAGGCCTCTTGCTCTCCTTTCAGGTTCTCAATTCCACTGATGCATTGACTCAATTTATCACCGGCAACATCAACGATCTAAGCGATCGATATTGTTAAGTGGCTGTATACACTAACTCGATAACAATTCACACCTTTTCCAGCAGATAAAGCCCGAGCAGGTACTCACTCTCGATGTGCGATTCAAGTATCGCGAGTGATACGTGCAGCAGTTGCTGCAGAGTTTTCAAATCCTCCTCATCGATTTGGGTATCTGCCTTCAGAGAGCTTGCACTTTTGCTCCTTCTAACACCCTTACATGCGCCATCGACCGAGACAACCTCGTCTCGAACGTTCTCTATCATTGAGTGCCGGACACTCGATTTATTAGTGTTCGTTGATTGAGTAGCACCGCCCGCCGCAGAGTCTCGCATTGTCACCTGCTGGAGGGCATAGGGTGTGTAACTTATAGATCGAATATGGCCTCCAGTGAAGGTGGATGACGTGGGCAGCAGGACTATATACTTCGGCCGGCGCATGTTGTCCAGCGCACTGTGGAGATATGTCATCAGGCTGATGAGGTAGTTCTGGGCATCGTCGCTATGGTCTCCCAGCAAGTCAACCAGACGGGAAATGAGCTTTGGAACGAACGGAACGGGGTTATGCTTGAGAGCGGACAGTATTTGGAAGGATCGCCCTAAAGTCGTAAATTTGATTCGTATGCATAGGCCACGAGTGGCATAGGTATGTACCGGAAGAGTGCGTCTTGCGGCTGGAAAGTGCCGCTTCTGGAATTATTGCTATTGTACTAGTGTGATTCGAGATTTGGACACAGAGACGCACTCATTGCGACTTCGGTCAACGACAACGAAAGGCTTGGAAGTTTGTCCAACACGGTCACCAGAGAATTCACGAATCTGCCCATTCGCTCTGCGCTTTCGATGTTCCAGTTTCTTGAGCTCACTTCTTCGAAGTTCCACAATGGGCGCTCCATTCTAAATATGGGTAGGTATATAACAAGATATATAACTGTAGGGCAGCTGTAGAAAAGTGTAATGACTAACTCAATGGAGAGACACGAGACGACGGCTATCAGAAGCTCATTCGTGGGAACTATATGTTGTGAAGTCTCGAATACCAGCTTCTGGGATGTTTCTAGTGAGAGTCGAGATTGAGACGCAACGCCGTCAGCTCCCTCATTCATTGAAAGTTGACTCAGGATGCCGCCGATCGTAGTGAGGCAGCCCCCAAGTTGACTGCTCAATATAGTAGACGCCAGCCGTGCTACAACTCCTACGTCTGATGAGTATTTTAACTAAAAACACTGTAACGACTCTGCCCGCATTGGTTATCCACGCAGACTTATGGACTTACGAGGATGCTGATAAGTGTGCGTTTGGCATTTAAGCACACCAAGGCTCGGCCAGAATCCAGATTAGTTAATGTGTGATGACAGAGTGCTGCGACATATGTAACCCAGTCTATATTTGGGGCATAGTCCTTGCAAGCAACCTCGGACAGCATGAACGAAGCCAGCAAGCTTCTGAACCATCCTCCATGGCTCTTTGAAGGTCGTGGATAAACATACCGTGAAAATGACTCCACTTGCTCATTGTCTGGTGGCAAGAAATTCGAAAGAGGGGAGGAGTAGCCTCCGTATGCTGGAATTCGATGAATCCAGGGAGATGCATTGGACGATGAAATATTTGGGTCTTCCGAGGTGATTGCCTTAAAATCTATTGTCCTTATATCAACTCTATTCTGTGTGCTCAATATATTCACTACCGTTGGATCCTTGTTATTGGGCTGGCCTCCTTCTTGTATTTGATCTTCAACATGGGCTGTTTGTTGCTCCTGCTCTTGAGTACCATCCAAATAGCGCCATCTATAGAAAGGATAGAGTCCACTTCTCTGCAGACGATCGCTGAAGCCTTCTTCGTCGTTGGAAATTAGGGTGATTAGTAGATTTATAAATCGGTCTCCACACGCTTCCGTAAGAAAGCCTGCTATTCTCTGTGCCTAAATGATAATCTCATCTTGACATGTCAGAGACAGGTAGCTGGTAACACTTACAATCGGACCGATGATGAGCGGGGATAAAGAGTACATAACGAAGAGGTAATGTACGATAACAGGAAGGTTTGCCTCGTGAGAAGCCAAAATATGCCTTAAAATACCTGATGCCATACCCTATCTTGTGCCATATTCTCACCATAGTGCGGCAATCTCCTCAATATGTTCGTTCTTTGAGCCAAAAAGAGCAGTGAAGTAGAGAAGGTTGTTTAAAATGAGTTGCGTTCCCTCCTCGCAGCCCCAGCGATGGGCTTTACCTCCTAGAGGAGAGGATTTTTGGCACTCGAGGAGGACGATGTCACAATGAGAGTCGACCAGTTCTGTAATACACCATATCTAATAAGTAAGTGGCAAACTCATTATCGAACTCTTGCCTATGTTTTGGAACCAGACAGTCAGTGAGCCTAACATAGATGACTGTCGACTGGCTTGCGATGATTCGAGTCTATAGCTGATCTCGGAGAAGATTTGGAGCGTTAGTTGTGGATAGTTTTTCGATAAATAGCGACACGCAGAAATAGAAGTTGTTGGGAAGTCGTTGTGTCGATTGGCCTCCACTTCTCCTGTCTCCGCCGAACGGATATTCAAGTATTGGCATTCGGTGATCTTCAGCAGCAGTAGTGCAGCCTCCTCAAGGTCCCAGTCATGGGACACGGTCAAGCATAGCACTAGGAGCTCTATTGGATCACAGGGAAAGTCCCTTATGGAGAAGAGCCTGGCCAGTGCCTTGAATGCTCTAGCAGATAGCGGGCTTGGCTCCACATAGCAAGCGCGGATGGTCCATTCATAGAGGTGGGGATGTTGCTCGTTGAGGTGGAGTAGTAAGGTGAGCACGTCTTGATTGCTCGAGTCATTCCGATCGATAGAGAGTATTGCTTGCAGCCAGCTGCAGGCAAGATTTTCTCCTTCGCCCAATGGCTTCGACAAGTCCTTTTCGAGTAAGGCACAGGAGCTGAGAGCGTACATCGCTTCCAGAGACTTAAATTTGGGTATTCTCATATCTCACGCATTCTAGCATCCTAGCATATGCAATTGGTCTACCTTCTCCCTGAGATATTCCCCGTGTTCGGCAGCACGTGCCGGGCTCCACCATGAATAGAAGAGTTGGAAGTAAGCAAGTTGTTTGTCGGTCGGGAGGAAGTTTCTCCGCCTAAACGCCATTTACTTCGCCATGGAAAACTATCTACGGGAGTCAAACCTTTCCAGACCGACTCCGCTAATAGTAAGGCAGACAGTTTGAACAAAATGCAGGCGTAAGTTCTTCAATGCAGCCTCATCCCGGTCCTTGTCCATCATGTGCTGCGCCTGGATAATATTCTGATATGTAACTTCCAAGAAATCTTGGAGAGGAGTGGGGAGGGTTCCATGGTCTGCTGAATAAATGTGGAAAGCTATTGCCGTGTACATGGGCATGTTATTACAGCTACCTGAAGATCCTCTGCCCGAAGCATAACTGTCAGCATAGCTCGTATAGCGGAATTGCTGCCGAAGTAGGCTCATTTCCAGAACTCGAAGGAATTGAAGACGGAGTAATTCCTTGCGCTTTCTTCTTCGTACATTGCTTTCAATTTTTTTGTCCAGGACTTCACGCACAATTCCACTTGTGCTGAATTCTTCCATCAATTGGTCGAAGCAGACGGGATTCACCGAGCCGATGCCAAGCACTACAGAGTCGCGCATATCCGTTCCCTCCCACCTCATCATTGGCGTCAATTTCTGGAAGAGATGAGTGCAGTTGAGGCTGCTAGTTCGCGTAGTTGCGATTGAGCCTCCGCCACTGGTTCTCATGGAGCTCGTCATTACGCCCTGGCGCGCTGATTCCATGATTGTCTCTGTGTGTGATGTACTCGGCGAGAAGCTTCTATTTATACTCTGTTGGCTGACTGAGGGCTGAGGGGGTGAGCACAAAGCGCAACACATCACCAGGTACTTCTGCCACAGTTGTAGGTAACTTTCTTGCCCCAATATCTCCCCACAAAGTGCGGATATAATCGTGGACTTCGACTTGCTATTACGCAGGAGCGATGCCCTACTCTCGTTTTGTGGATTGCTGAAGGCGAGCATATTTGGTTTTCGAACGGGAGTCGTTTTTTGGGGAAATTGAGATATACCTGGGATCTACATACGCAGTACACTGATTCAAGCGACTGAACAGCAGAGGCCATGCGAACGCTGAGGCGGTAGGGCACCTTGATGGAATAAATTGGTACTCCGTGAACCCTGACAAGGCTACTGCCCACGGATCCCATCGAAGATACTCGTTCCCCCTCTCGAGACTCACCTACAAATCATTTTGTTTTTGGAAGGCACAGGGCACATGCTAAAACAGACGAACCAATGTGAGATCGGTCTCAAGAGTCGAGAGTTTCTCGCTGAGGTAGGAAAAATCAGCCATCCACGTCTTCTAAAAGCTCTCTTATTGCCAAAGTGAGTGGTTTAATGAAGATTGAGTAAAGAAATGGTCCCCACCTTCTCCTTCTCTGCAACATGAACGATGAACTTCTCGATTACATACGGAGTCGCTTCGTCTAGCACACTCATCACAGGGGCTTCATGCTAAGGTTTATGCGATAATGTTTACGTTTTATAATAGTCTGTAGCTATTTTCACTCACAGTTGATGTGAGCTGTGAAAGAAGATGCTTGCATTCTCGGAGGATGGAGATAGCCAATTTTCGCGTTGAACTCTTCAGCTGACATAGAAGGACGAGTGCAAGACCCTCCACACAGTGCAGAGCATAAGCAGTAGGGCTTTGTAGCGGAAGATACGCGCCTATTTGCGGCGAAGTTAGGACCCTTCCTCCCTCACTCTTGAGTGCCTCGGATGAGATGGACGAGGTCGATGTAAGCAAGGTGGCGGTCGTTGTTTTTGAGGCAATGGTCGAGTTCGACACCATATTGGGTAAATGACTGTCAGTGGCGATTGGGTGTTTCAGGCGAGTTGAATCATTGTGTGCTCTCCAGGTAGTAAGAAGTTGAAGGAGGAGTCGGCCAGTTGACTCGATTAAATTCTGCATTGCGTCCGTCATGTTGCTGGTGAAGAATCGAAGGATCACATGAATGGTATCCTCGCGCCACTCAGCACAGTCGGCCACAATGTTTTGTAAGGCCTGGTAGGCGGAAACTCGCAACTCGTCGTCTATGTGTATCGTCATCCTTGTCAATAGATCGATCAAATCAGATGGCGCCATTGGATCTGGCAGAAGACGAGGAATGGCTGCTAGGCACAAGCGCAAAAGGTCCAGCTTCGGCCTCACATCGCCCACGACCAGGTCGTCGTACTCTTTTCCTTTCACCTGCGACGACGTGAGCATTAGCGGTCGGCCCACTTGAAGATCCAATGTCCGGAGTATAGCATCAAAAGCCTTTCGACACGGCAAGTAGTATTGCTCTAATCCAATAGCGCCTATAAATGGAATGTAATGATGGTCGAGGCTTTCTATATTTATAATGGTCGTTGCATACACGCGATCTCCATTGTCAACGGCTTCGTGCTATAAGGCTTGTTTAAATTCAACCATCAACTTGATATTCCCTCCTACCTGTAGGTTCTCTTGACGCGCATAATAGTGCCACTGGCTGGGGGTGCTTAATAGAGTAGCAGAATAATTTAGCATCCTTAATATTATTCGCCATTTAACAATACCTAACGATCTAGGCATGGCTGGTGGGCCTTCCCTTTGCTGAAAATCGTCTGCAATCACCATAAGAGCACGAATTCCTGAAATATTCGAGTATCAGCCGAGTCGGTTCAGTAACTACGCAGAACGTTTTACCTATATTCATCCGCTCGGGGTAAACGCTGATCGTTCTCGGTGGTCGCCGTATCCTTACAAAAAAAACGAAGATGATCTCCTAAAAGGCATTACCCCTAAATTCTCAATGGTGGGCCTACTACGATAAGTCGAACTTTGAAAGCGAAGTCGAGCTTCTGCTGAGCGATAAATTCAATTATGCGTACGAAGATTCCCAACGGAGCGTCCTAAAAATGTCGGCTCAAGCCAGTTCTCACATCAGGCTTGCGCAGTTCCTACCCTCGGTACCACGTAACGATTGCCTCTGGGAAAGAGACTCGAGCAAATCGACTCAAGTCGACTTCTCGTAGCCGTATTTCCTTCACAACTGTTCCTTATTATGTAGACCCTAAAATCTAAGGTCCAAGGTTGTGACTTTGAACCCACCATACCATAATAGCCGTTGCAGTGACTCCAGAGCTACCCTCGAAATCTTCGAGTCTTTGTTCTTTAGGTTTGCTAAATTAAGGATTCCAATCGCCAAGAAGTATACCGTTCTCCGTCTTACCCAATGTCAGATTCAGAAATTGTACCCAACTGCTGAGGAAGAATTTGGACTGGCTTATACTCAACAAACACGTGAGCAACGGATAGGCTGCCATTTTGTGCTGCTTCTTGTTGACCAGGTCATAAGTCGGGCCGTATAGCTTATCTGGCAATCTCAATCGGCCTAGAGAAAGGTGATAGATCCCGTTATTACTCACCAACGAATGCGATGAGATCAGGTATATTGTAAGCTTCAGTTTTAGTTAGCTAAAGCATAAAAGGCCTTTAGAGGTGCGGAGAGTAGAGAAAATATCGCTTACCGCTGCAACCGGTGTCAATAGCTCGACAAGCAACCCGGAAAGTGCGTGCTTTAGCTCCTTCTGCTTTAAGTCCACTTCGAGATAGTAGCTTGCCAACTCATCAAGGAATTTTATCCCCATCTCGAAGTCAGTAACCTGATTTGTCTGGAAGCAACATAACAGTCAATTTTCATAGTTAGCTTAGCTAGCTTATCTAGTAATTATTGCGCTACCTTTATGCGAAAGTACCTAAATTAGTTGGGTTTTAAGAGAAGCTGGGTAAGTATTTCTGTGTTCATGTTAGTACTTCATGCCCATCAACAGGGAGATGATGTTTCGCACAGTGGTGGAAGTGATGTGGCCCTCATTACGAAGAGGGTTGAGGATCGTGGTGAAAGTCCGCTGTATCAACTTGGGATGGCTCTGCGATAAGACGCCAAGTACTTCGGCCCACGTCTCGGCCACGATCAGGGAATTTTGATAGTTTGCTCCGAACACGGTGGGGGCGCGGAACGAGATATGGTTGAAGGCGTGCGTGACGAGGAAATGAATATGCTGTTCACATTCGCTGGGGTGGTAGTGTAGTTGAGGGAGGATTTCTATCAGTACGATGCAGAAAAGGTAGCCTGCTCCTAATGTCTTCTTCATAGATCGATCCTTTGTTTCTCCACTCTCGCTTAAGGAGATCTTTTGCTGCTCCTCGTGCCTAGAGTAAGCTGTCCTCTACACCGATGAATGGTAAACTGATAATCAAGCAACACACCATCTTATGAGGGCCGAGAGCACTGAGGGGAGACACGTCTCGCATACCGCATGGAGAGCATGTAGCAAATTCTCGAGATAGGTGTCTTCTCCTCTTCGCAGAGTCTTGCTAATAGGTTTGTCCACTGCCTCATCGATGGAGATGTGATTCAGTTTTCTCTCGAACAGGACGAACAACTCTAGTATTAGAGATTGGGCTGAGAACTTCGCTGGCGGGGCTCCATAGTCGATTGGGCCTGTTTGGACCATTTTAAGCGCTCCCCATGGAAGTTCGGCAACTGAGATTGCCTCGCTAGGGTTGTGATTGACCTTCCACCACGGTGAGGCAACATCGCTTCGACGGCGATTAACGTCAATTGACCGTCTATTTGATATCATCGTGATTGGAGATAGCTCAAAAGGTAGCTCCCGCTCTTTCAGAGATGAATGCTCAGCATAACGCCAATAGTTGCTACACTCAAATTCTCCAAACACAGCTCTAGCTATAGGAACAAGCAGTATTAAGATGGCCCCTACATTGAGATTACCGCCCCCTTTTTCTCCATCAACCACAGCCAATGGTTATCTCAGGGCCATGCCAGAGTTTTTTAGTCAAGATATTAATAACCATATCGGGATCAATTCGAATAACATTATCTTTATCACGGGAATAGCCAACTCTATCAGCAAGATTCCGAGACTATTGCACGTACAACAGATGGTAGATGATAAAGCATGCGTCTGACTGGACCTCCCACTTCCGTCTACTCCTCTATTTTCTCTGAAGGTTAGCAAGTTAACAAGAAGTTGATTGTGTGGAAGGGCGGGACGTACCCTCCCCGGCTCGACTGCCTTTTTCGCAGATTGAGATTGTTTTCGTACTGCGTTCTGAGTGGACGTCTTGGCGTTCAGGTCGCTTGTCTTCTTAGTCAACTGCTTATTTGTTGCCAACTGCGATGGTGATGCGGATTTGCCCGTTTTAGAGGCGGCTCCTCCGACCGCTCCGACGCCAAAGCTGCCTATAGATGGAGTCTTCCCGGCTGAATTCTGGCTTATTTGACGAAAGACACTTGGGGCCTGCCCGGTGACGCTTCTCTTTGGCTCAGGCGCTTCGCTGAACATCACACCCTTAGGGCGATCACGGGCCGCACTAATGGTGTCAGGCATTTCCAGTGGCTGTCTTGCAGAGGGGACAGAATTTGGCAGGCCTGAGGTTGGCTGAAGAAAATTGGACGGAACTAGTCCTCTGTTTCCGCTCAGCTCTCCAATAAAGAAGCCATCTAAAAGGATATAGACTGTTGTGTTGATGTTTACTTGCGGATGTGGGAAGGCTTTACCTTCGTCCATCTCACCAAACACTGTTATGATATCACCTTTGCGAAAGCTGAGCTCCATCTGAATAGAGGAAGTAAAGTAACTCAACTCAAACTTACAACTCAACTCTACAGGGTGGCGCAAAAGTCCGTCAACCCCCCTCGCCTCTCCTTACAAATGTCATTTTTTAAAAATACCCCCTACTTCTTTTAAAAATGCCCTCTCCCTGCAATATGAACCCCAATGTTTCTTTGCCGCTATCCCAATAATCCAATCTACCAATCTCCATAACAGCGGGGTAGGCACGCCCGTCCTAAAAAAGCTTCCATTTGGTCATCTGGGAGGGGTCGCCTGCTCGTGGCGATGACTGCTTGCCTAATTCTGGCAGCTCTTCGGAGCTGGCTAAGACGAGTGTAGGAGGAGAAGAGGGGCATTTTAAAAGAAGTAGGGGGTATTTTTAAAAAATGACATTTGTAAGGAGAGGCGAGGGGGGTTGACGGACTTTTGCGCCACCCTGTATACTCACCTGCCCCCCATCGACGTTCGGGCTGAATTGCCTGGAGTCATAGTCGTACTTTGCTATCATCTTCCTCACTGGGGCGTTCTGGTCTAACTCAGTGCCGAAGGCGTTCGTATCACCACCACCTGCCGCTTCGCCAACTTCATATTCTGCGCCGTGATGCTCCATCCTGTCTCTTTGGTCTGTAGCAAAATCAAGAGTCAACGAGAGCGCCAGAAAGACAAAGCGATTAGCCTCAGAGAAAGCCTACCTTGCAATTGTCGGTTTATTGTCTGGTTTGTACCAGAAGTTGGCGCCATTCGTTGATAATCATTGTCGCATTCGTGATTCCTTACCGTCTGCTGTGGCAACGGCATTTCACGCTCTCTTGAATCCTGTCTCTTCGTACCAGGATATTTGCCGTGCTGATTCTCTCTCCGCGAAGCATAGGGGTCGCCTGGCTGACGCGGTGGGGAGGGGCGCCCGTATTCACCGCTTTCGACCATGCGTCGATGAGCCCTCTCGGGGTTTTCCCCTCGAAGTTCAAGATCTCTTTCGGAGCCCGTCCTCGTATACTCATATGCCGATCTGGTTGTTAGTGGAGGACCATCGTCAACGGCCCTCTCGTCTGCCTGCCTTCTTTCCCCATAGTGCTGTCTTGCTGTGGCAGGGAGCGAGCGCTCGCGTCTCTCCAACGAAGCGTCGACGCGGAGAGGAGGCATGTCGTCGGGCTCCACTGCAGAGGTAGATGGCTCAGCAAAGGAGTGTCTGTGGTAACGTGAAGTTGGAACGGGTAGGGGGTGACGGCCTCCACGGTGGGCTCGTCGCTGGTCTGGGTTGTCGTAGCTTCGTGACTTTATCGAGCCCCACTTCATCCTCCTGATCACCGGGTCCTGTGCCACGCCCTCGCCACCGGGTGGGAAAACTGCTCTGCGGCGCTCCTCCACTATTTCCTCTTGCGCAATCTCAATAAGCATGTTCGATGGTACGAGCCCGAATCGCTTTAATATCTCTGCATAGTAGAAGCCGTCCTCGTCAGCCTCGCCATAAACCTTGATCAGTTGGTGTTTTCGGAAGGGGAGCTCCTCTTGTTGGGCGTTGGGATTAGGTGACATGGTGGCGGGATCATAGTCGAACAGAGCGACAAACCATCTGCAATTCGAAGTGCCAGCACCCCCACTACTGTATAGCATCTCGGTGATCTCGGGTGGAGGCCTGCGTAGATCGGGTTCACTCCTCGTACCGCCCTAGAATGTTGGGGGTAAAGCATTTGGAGTATTATCTAAATTGAAAAGTCATACAATTAGCTGTTCCTCGCCACGAATTCGTCCCAGATGACGTGGTAGTAGAGGTGCGTGTCTTTCACCGGCCATCACGGTCGCTTCAAGACGGGGCTGCTGATGAGCGGCTGGAGATCGAAATATTTGAGGTGGAGGCAGGATTCTCCTTCTGGCACTACCGACTGCTGCCTCGGTGGCGTAATAGTTCGTACGTGTTCCTATGGGAGAGACTTTTGCACCGAGAGCAGTCACCTGACGCTGGTGTCGGAGGAGGTAGTTATTCTCCATTTCCAACACACTCCTTGCCTCCTTTGTTGAGGGTTGTTCGCGATGAAGCGCTTTTGGGTGGAATGTGTAGTATTGTCCCTGTTGGAGGGCACGCGCACTTGCTGCCATGGCGTGAGCCCCCTGTTGGGAGTAAATGTTGCTTGCTGCCTGCGGGACTGTGACGGATGGGTAGGACTGCCGCTGATAGCCAAACGTTTGCGCATTAGGGCCGGATAGTGCAAACTGTTTTGAGATGGAGGCGGATGACGGCTGGAAGTGTGCAGATGCTGCTTGTGCCATGCCCGCTTGTTGCACTTGTGGGGCATACAGTTGGCCTCCTGCCGCCGGCGCAAAGCCAACAGAGTGTGCTTGCGTGGCCTGAGTCGCGGTCGGGAATTGACCAATTGGAGCAAAACCAATAGGCTGTTGAGGCAACATAGTGGCGATGGCAGGAGATGTTGTTGCTATCAGCAATCCTTCTCCGTTGATCGCAGGTGGATTGGTTGGTAGGGTGTTGGTAGAGGAGTTTTGGGCAATTGCAGTATTCGTCGTCGGCTGATATAAGTTGTGGAGAGTTCGCTGAAGGCTCTGATGCTCCGACCCAACTTCCGGTAGTACTTGGCCGTAGCCGGTGATCGCAGCTCCGTGTCTTGGCACCCTAACGACGTTCGAGTCGCAAGAAATAGAGCCCTCCTTCGTTCGGCTTCTCACCGTGAGAAATATCGGTGGGTCGTCGAGTAAGTCCCTCAGTCGGAGCAAAATGTGATCTGCTAAATTCTCCCCGTGAATTATTATTTAAATTGTCTCTAGTTCTAACTCACCCGCAGCTGATGGCACTTGAGCTATTATCTTCCCGTCTCCAAGCACAAAGTAGCCGTCTATGGCGGCCCGGGAAGGTGGCTTTGGTTGTGTGAGAACCGGCTTCCAAGTGACTAGCAAACTCTCTGGCTGAGGTCCGACTTCGACTTGCACGGACGATGGGGGATCCGGCTGTCCGACTAAACGAATGGAAAGATCTAATTGGGCTGGAGTGAAGATGCGCAATGTCTGTGGGGGCAAATTCCTTCCAGCATCAATAGCTGCCTGAAGGGGATTAGCCGGGAAGAGGGAGGGGGAGATGCAGCCTGTTGAGCCTGCCTGGTGTCTATTCGTTATTCATAGTTCACAGCATGGCATGAACTCTTATCTCGGCTCGTCTAACACTCCAAGCGCTCGACTCGGTGTTTTCTTCACGCTCGGATGAGAATGGTGGAAATAATTACGCGACGCGGGATGAATGGCAAGGCGGGTTGAAATAAAGCTAATGTGAAGGCTGGGCGAAGGAAGGCATCGAGTAATTTCCCGGAATGGTGGAACCCTTGCCACTCCCTCCCTTCTCTCGCTTCAGCCGGCCCACCACTCTCTCCGCGTCGTCGTTTAATAGCCTGAGGCCGCCCGGAAAGTTATTGGCTGTCCGACACGATTTCCGTGCTAATATGAGGGGAGTGAGAGGAGTACGAAGGAAGGAAATGGTCGGTAAGTGAGAGGGGAGTCAAACGTGCGGACTCTTACACCTGAGCTGAGAGATTGTGGTAACTAGCTAGCCCAGCCGGTTTTTCACGCACCGCGATTCTATGGCAGTGGGTGGGAAGGCAACTACCAGTGGTGTGATGGGTCACGCCATGCTCTGCTCTTCTGAACTGATTACGAAATATGGACACTCACTTTTGGGGGAACTCTTGAAGTCGATGCACCGCTCGACAGGGCGCTTTTCGAGCACAGCCTTTGGGTGCTTGGTTCGCACAGAGGCGCGATAGATCGTAGATGGTTGTAGGCCGTTGATTTGCACTTGAAAGATTCCCGGTGGCACTACTCCAATTTTCAGCGCG
>Ga0157374_10003019_pt1 | contig 14095 bp, 11 predicted proteins | sample M25metaG_FD_115308 | JGI IMG/M metagenome (GOLD analysis project Ga0157374, IMG submission 115308) | Miscanthus rhizosphere microbial communities from Kellogg Biological Station, Michigan, USA - M2-5 metaG | ecosystem: Host-associated > Plants > Roots > Rhizosphere > Soil | place: USA: Michigan...
ATCCGACGTGTCCCGATGTTCGTCGTCATAGATAAGATCAGCCACTTTGCTCCCGACTCGCAACAACGGCAGAAACGTTAGCGTCAAGGCATAAACCGTCTCGAAATGTGCGCCTTCGGACTCATACTGATTGCGACGCTCCATATCCATAATTCGAGAGGTACTATCCGGAAATGAACCGCTGGCAGGGTAGTGAGTGGCTGAGCGTCGCATCGCGTCGCAATTCAGCATCCACCCGCTACCTAGATTGAGCAACATTCCATTCAGTCGCGCGGAAATCGCAGAGAGTTCCAGGTGCGTTGCACTGGCCATATCCTCACCACGGAAATACCAGGCGGCAGTCAAGCTTCCATCTTTGTTTTGAAGGATGCCGTCTTCCACCATCATTCCGAAGTTCAACAGGTCAGGTAACCCACGTGCCTTTTCGCGAAACTGTCTGAGACTCAACATGCGATTATCCTTTTGACTTTGGTACAGGGTTCAACATCGCGTGCAAGCAACCGCGCGCGGCATAGTAAGAGCGATACCGAATATGCCGTTGATAAACCGCGCTCATTTGGTGATCGGCCTTTGCCATGCGAACCAATCCCCAAAAAGATACGCCCCACCAAACAGCCGCCAATATCAAACCCATGGGCCTGAGACCACCGGCAAATATCAACATCGCGGTAATCATCGCGGTGATCAAAACCAATCCACGCTCCACCCCCAACATAAGGTGGGGGCGGTTCAATGAGCGATGGATCGGAATCATCCGAGGCTCGTCCATAGAACCTCCCTTTTTTTACACACCGAACAGAGTTGTGACGAGGCCGTTTGCCAATAGCAACACAGCAAGCGCCAGCACGACCATACAAATGCGTTTTGCGAATTCCGACAACTCACCACCGAATGCCAACATGCCACCGGCAATTGCCATGGCGATAATACCGATAGCCTTAGCTACTGGACCTGTTAGCGATGTCTGGATGGTTGTCAGCGGGGCTTCCCAGGGCAAAGCGAAAGCTAATTCGGGCGCGATACCGGCAGCGACGATTAGGAAAAGGAAGGCGTATTTTTTAAACGATTGAAAACGAGTGTTCATGGTTATTTCCTCTTTTATATAAAAATTAAAGTGATGCTTTTGTTGCGGGTGAGTTATTGAATGACGACTGGTTTTAATTTGAATTGCCCCTCCTTGTACCCTAGTACTTGCATTATTTGACTGACTCGACGACCGGGCTTTTCTCCGATGCGTTCGATAAACAAAATTAAGTTAACGGCTTCGGCGATCATGGTGCCGATAACATCGTCTGTAAGATTTCGCGCTTCCGGTGCTTCCGCGATCAGCTGTCTAATACGCGTAAGCCCGCCTTCCGCCGAGTTGGCATGGACAGTAGCGCATCCACCAGGGTGGCCCGTGTTCCAGCTTTTCAATAGCGTTAGCGCTTCGCCGCCACGAACCTCACCGACGACGATGCGATCAGGACGCAACCGCATGGTGGCGCGCAAGAGGCGTTGCATATTGGTATGTTCGTTGGCCCGAAGCAGGACGCTATTGGGCAGTTTGATCTGTAATTCCACGGTGTCTTCAATCGCCACCAATCGGTCTTCACCGCACAATTTTGCGATCTCGGCAAGCACAGCGTTCACCAGCGTGGTCTTACCGCTACCGGTACCGCCGACAACTAGAATGTTGTTACGAGCTTGTACGGCTTGGCGAATGATCTCCACCGGTGATGAGTTCTCGGCGAACTTGGTAATTTCGTGCGAGTCGCCCAATGCTTGCCCCGTCATCTTGTCGGTGATGATGCCGGCCTTTACGTAATCGTCGAGTGAAAATATCGCAACGGCTTTCTTACGAATCGCAAAAACTGGCTGCCGTACGATGGGATGAATAAGTCCTTCGAGACGAGATCCGTCAAGAGGAAATTCACCTTCTAGAATTGGGTTTTCATAAGTAATGGTGGTATTCAACATGCTAGCGCACGTAGACAACATGCTTTCCGCCGATGCAGAGGTCATATCGAATCCACTGTAGCTCATGCCTTGACCGAGTACATCCAACCAAATCCGACCGTCTTGATTGAGCATAACCTCAATCACTTTCGGATCGCGCAGCGCGGTCATCATTTGCGAACCGCACTCCCTCTCGAGTTTTTCCTCAAGGCGCTTACGTAAGATCTCTGTCTGGCTATTGGCCATGGCCCATCCGTCGTTCGTGACTTTCCGTTGGAATACAAAAATTTCTTTTGGCTTTTTTCCGGCTGCTTTAAATCATTTTTTTAAATCCAATGTAGCGCCGGTGTTTACCATTGAGCATGAGCCGTGCCAACCGAAGTTTTGAAAACAACGCCATGTTTTTAATGGTTGTTTTTTTCAACAATGCATTCGATGCCCCTTCTTCTCTTGCATGTTTGCAAACCACTGCCTAAGCATCCTTGCAGGATTGCAAGATCACAAATAAATTCGGCAACCACTCGTTTTTGGCTTAATTCAACGATTGTTATTTATGTCACAAAATTAATGGCCTGGAAGACAAACAGGGCTATTAGCCATGATGTCGGCAACGAAGACACTAGAACTCATTTCATAAGTATCCGGGCATGCGCCGGATATTTATGAAATGAGTTCTATTTATAAAGAAGCGTCGGCAGAGAGATTCCGGATGCTGCACTCGAGGTGCAATGTGTTGGGAAATAACGCGGCTAAGCACGCCGAACACGTTTTGCTTAGCGCCGAATGCAAGACCGTTTTTTCACTTTTGATATTCGTATGCTTGTCATCAATCCATCTCATCAGTATCCGGGCATGCGTTGAGTTCAATCCGGAGGGTCGAGCCGCCTTGGCGCACATGCCGGATATGGATGAGATGAGTTCATGTCAAAACCTTGCAGAAATGCCCAGCCTTTATGTGGGCTCTTTTCATTTCTGCATGATATGCAGCCTTTCCTTAACGCCAAAATCACCAAATAACTATCTGTTAATAATGGCTTAACACTTCTTTAATAATTCCGGCATAGCTCATGCATGGGGACATGGAAGAACGATGCCGGCGTCTTATGATGCCGCCGAGCAATTAGGAGGCTCTAATGTTCAGCGAGGGATTTGCTGGAGACACAAATAGATGAGCAAGAAAAAATCTCAACTTATATTGGGAGCTTTCCTGCCCGATGCCGGTCACCACTTAGCGGCTTGGAGATATCCAGGTGCTCGCGCGGACGGTGGGCTTAACTTTCCTCATTATTGGCGCCTGGCGCAAAAGGCCGAACGGGGAAAGTTCGACTTTATTTTCTTGAGCGATGGCATGGGTATACGAGATCATGCCCACGGGCTCGACGAATTGAGTCGGCCGGGTCATGCTCATTTGGTCCACTTCGAACCGCTAACGTTGCTGTCGGCACTGTCGGTCGTCACAGAGCGAATTGGTCTAGTCGCCACCGCATCTACCCATTGTAATGAGCCCTATCATATTGCTCGTCAGTTTGCGTCGCTCGATCACTTGAGCGACGGACGCGCGGGATGGAGTGTGACGGCATCAGGACACAATGCACAAACAGAAGTAGCCGCACGTTACGAGCGTGCGCGAGAGTTTCTGCACGTCGTGAGCAGCCTATGGGATAGCTGGGACGACGATGCATTTCTCCGCGATAAAACATCGGGGGCCTACTTCGATCCCGATAAATTGCATGCGCTCGATCATTGCGGCAAACATTTTTCAGTACGCGGACCGCTGAGCGTAGCCCGTTCGCCGCAAGGTCAACCGGTTATCATTCAAACCAACTCGTCCTCCGAAGCCGCGTTAGAGCTCGCGGCCGAAACGGCAGAAATATTGTTCACTGCCCAGCGCACCTTCGCAGAAGCCAAAGCGTTTTATTCGAACATGAAAGAAAAACTGGCGAAATATGATCGCTCACCCGATGATTTGAAAATCACGCCAGGCGTCTTTCCGGTCATCGGCAGAACGGAACAGGAAGCGATCGATAAATACGAAGAGCTCCAAGAATTAATCGATCCGAAAAGCGGACTAACACTATTATCGGAATTAATGGGCGACATCGATTTATCGCCCTATCCGCTCGATGAACCGCTGCCGGCGTTGCTCGACAATAGAGCCGGCAAATATCGACTAAAAGAACTAACTGATTTAGTCGGCAGAGAAAATCGAACGCTGCGACAACTGTATATGTCACTCGCCGGCCCCCGCGGACACAAAATGATATTAGGCACACCGGAACAAATCGCCGATCAGTTTGAAGAATGGTTCAAGGGCGGTGCCGCTGACGGCTTCAATATCATGCCGCCTTATTTACCGGGCGCCCTCGATGAGTTCGTGGAATTAGTGATTCCTCTACTACAGCAGCGTGGATTATTTCGCACCGAATACGAAGGCCGCACATTACGCGAACATCTTGGACTACGTCGTCCGATAAACAAATTCACTAAAGCAAAAGAATATAGCTCTGCTTAGTGCAGAGTTCGCTCATGTGCGTAAGGGCTCTTCCATAACCCCTATGTCAAACGACGTGCCATTAATGGAAAGCTCAAATACCATTCCAGCCAAACGAGCATTTTTTGTCGAAGCACTGACGCCCGTTCACAGCACGCAACTCGACATACTCAAGCTGCTCGCCGTCGCCGCGATGTTTCTCGATCATTGGAATGTGGTTTTCAATGGAGGAGAATCAAGTATCGCATCGCTGATTGGCCGCCTTGCATTTCCGATATTCGCCATTGTTTTCGCGATTAATCTTGGCACTAATCCAGCTCGCTGGCAGCGTGCCGCTCGCCGTTTATTCATCGCCGGCATTCTCTGTCAGCCGTTTTATGTGGCGGCTTTTCGCAATCTTCCTTATATCCATTGGTATACCGCGAATATTTTGTTTACATTCGCAGTGGTTGCCCAAGCGCTATATTGGTGGAATCTACATGAGCCGCGTTGGCGTATCGCCGCGGTAATGCTTCTAGTCATCTCCGTATATCCGCTTACCGCTTCAAGCTTCGGCGCGGCGGGCCTATTATTTCTCATCATCTCCCATGCTTGCTTTTATATATCTGACCAAGCTCAAGCGAAGAGGGCCGCTATCGCATGGTGGATATTACTTGTCCTGTTGAATACCCCTCACCCTATCGTTGCCGGCGCCGTTATTTTATTTCCATGGCTTTCTATCGAAGTGTCTACATTGCTGAGACGTAAAGAATGGATAAGTAAACGGCTCATGCCTGGGAATTCGTTTTATTGGATTTATGGTGGACATCTTGCCGTCATCGCGGCCATCACCATTCTTCATGATTACCATCCTTAAACAGCCGGCATAACAATACCGCTTACCTCTCCAAAGCCGATTCGATAATTGTCCGCCTCGCACCAACCACTCAGGACAATCGTATCGCCGTCTTCTAGAAAAGTGCGTTCAGTCCCATCCTCTAGCACGAAAGGCTTTTTCCCATTCCAAGTAAGCTCCAGCAAGCTTCCCCACGAATCAGGCGTTGCCCCGCTAATAGTCCCGGAGCCCATTAAATCGCCGACACGAACATTGCACCCGGACGCCGTGTGATGAGCAAGCTGTTGCGCCATGGTCCAATAAAGATACCGAAAATTGGTACGGCATAACTTATTCATGGAACCATCGGACGGTATCAATCGCACTTCGAGCTGTATGTCATAAGCCTGCTTTCCCGATTGGCGCAAATAAGGCAACGGTAGCGGATCCTGCGTGGGACTATCGACCCGGAACGGCTGCAATGCCTCCATCATGACAACCCAAGGTGAAATAGAAGTCGCAAACGACTTACTATTAAAAGGCCCGAGCGGAACATATTCCCATTGCTGAATATCGCGGGCGCTCCAATCGTTTAATAACACCATGCCAAAATTTTTTTCTTCGGCATCGCTCACAGAAACCGGCTCTCCAAGATTGCTCTCCTCGCCAACAATAAACGCAGTTTCCAATTCAAAATCGAGTTTACGACTAGGGCCAAAGATGGGCTGGTCTTCATTCGGTGGTTTCAATTGCCCGTTGGGGCGCCGAACCGCTGTTTCACTCACAACGACAGAACTCGCACGACCGTTATAACCAATGGGGATATGCAACCAATTCGACAATAACGGATTCTGCGGATCGCGAAACATGGATCCGACATTCGTCGCATGTTCTTTAGATGAATAGAAATCCGTATAACCGGCTACCGATATAGGCAAATGCAACTTCACTGCCGAGCGAAGCGTTAATGCTTTGTTGCGTAGCGCCGCATCGTCGCGCAAGATCGGATTATCGTAGCGCAATAGTTGGCTTATTTCTTTTCTCGCATCTAGCCACGCGGCTCGGCCCAGAGAAATAAAAGGATTGAGACTGGTATTGTTAAAAACCTGCTGGCCGGCTGGTGCTATGGATAACAAACTGGTTTGTTCCAATATCGACAAATCGAGAACCCAATCGCCAATTGCAACCCCGACACGTAGCACAGGATTTTCGCGTGTATTGAATACGCCGAACGGCAAATTCTGAATCGGAAAATGTGAATCGGGCGTTACATCGACGAAGGATTTCAACCGTGGATCGTTAGGGTGCATTTTTTTAACCTGTTATGAACTATGGCTTACCGGTAAAGTGCTTTTTTAACCCGTGCCAGCAAGCAAGATAATCCTTTTGCAAGTGCGGAGATTCCAGCGCAAGCCGCGTCGGATGAATCACATAACGACTTTCAAACATGAATGCCAGAGAATTGTCGATGCGTTGAGGCGACAAAGCCGCATTGCTCGCCAATTCAAATGTTGTCGCATCGGGCCCATGTCCTGACATGGCGTTGTGCAAACTACCACCGCCGGGCACAAATCCTTCCGCTTTCGCATCATAAGCACCATACACAAGCCCCATATATTCACTCATCACATTACGATGAAACCACGGTGGCCGGAATGTATGTTCAGCCACTAACCAGCGCGATGGAAAAACCACAAAGTCCACATTGGCTATACCAGGTGTATCGGAGGCGGAAGTTAATACCGTAAAAATTGATGGATCAGGATGATCGAAACTAACTGTATTAACAGCGTTGAAGCGAGAAAGATCATATTTGCACGGTACATAATTACCATGCCAAGCAACCACATCCAGCGGTGAATGATCGATCTCCGCAGACCAGAGGCGCCCCATGAACTTTGCTATTAATTCGAATTGGCCTTCGCGATCTTCGAATGCAGCGGTCGGCACCAAAAAATCACGCGCATTCGCCAAACCATTGGCGCCGATTGGCCCCAGTTCCGGCAATCTGAACGGTATGGCGTAGTTTTCGCAAATATAACCGCGAGCATTATCATCGATCAGTTCAACTCGGAAACGCATGCCGCGCGGAATCAGTGCGATCTCGCCGGGTTCAACATTAAGCGCACCCAATTCGGTCCGCAATAATAACCGCCCCTGTTGCGGCACGATCAGCAACTCGCCATCGGCATCATAAAAAAAACGATCCTGCATAGATCTATTAGCAACATAGATATGAATACCCATACCAACCTGCGCACCCAAATCGCCGTTGCCCGCGATAGTCATTAGCCCATCGACAAAGTCCATCGGCGCCGTTGGTATTGGAAAAGGATTCCAGCGTAATTGATTGGGCGATACGGGAACCTCATTGAACGGTGTACCGCGCAGCGTACTGTGTTCAAGAGGATGAAATTCCCGATGCATCGCGGCGGGACGCAAGCGGTACAACCAGGAACGACGATTGAGAGCGCGTGGTGCAGTAAACGCGGTGCCGGATAGCTGTTCGGCATACAAGCCATAAGCAGGCCGCTGCGGGGAATTCTGTCCTTGCGGCAAAGCGCCGATCAATGCCTCGGTCGCAAACTCATTGCCGAAACCCGATTGATAACTCAGTTTTTCCGGCGCATCGCCGGCGATGCCGCCACCTTTTTTTTTGCCGCGACTTTCGATAGACATCGCCACCTCTTAAGCACTTGCCATTCGACATGACACTTAAAAATTACGCTGATAGGAACCGTTCGTTATCCAGTCGTTTTTTTACTCCTAACGAATCGATTGCAAAACCTCACTTCCGCCGCATAAGGAAAAAAATCTTCGATATGCCCATCGATAACACGCTTCTGCATGGCCTTCCAATACTCAGCATCCAATAAGTCCTGGTGATAATCCAGAAAAATCCGGCGCACTCGCGGATCGGTCAACAAAAACGTAGCGAACTCTTCTGGAAATATGTCATGCGGTCCAACCGAATACCACGGCTCAGCAGACATCTCGTCTTCAGGTGTCGGTGGCGCGGGAATTCGCCGGAATTGGCAATTGGTGAGATAGTCCACTTCGTCATAGTCGTAAAACACCACGCGTTCGAAGGGCGTAACGCCAAAATTCTTAAACAGCAAATCGCCGGCAAAAATATTGGCAGCGGCCAAATCCTTCAACGCATTGCCGTATTCGCGGATGGCATGTATTCGTTCTTGATCGTTAGCAAGATCGAGCAAGATATTCAGCGGCACCAATCGGCGTTCGATATAAACATGCTTGATCACGATAAGCGTGTCGTTTTCCTCGACGATCGCAGACGGCGCGAGTGTTCTCAACTCATCCAACAGTTCCTGCGTAAAACGATCCTTCGGAAACGCGACATCGGAATATTCGAGCGTGTCCGCCATGCGGCCGACACGATCATGATGCTTTACCAGTTGATATTTGTCCTTGACGATCTGCGGCGTTACTTCCTTGGGGCGGGCGATCACATCTTTGATCACCTTGAATACATATGGATAGGAAGGCAATGTAAAAACAGACATTACCAAACCTTTGATACCGGGTGCGATCACGAACCTGTCGCGGGAATGCTTTAGATGATGCAAAAAATCTCGATAGAAAAGCGTCTTACCCTGCTTCTGTAAGCCGATGATCGTGTAAAGCTCCGATGCTGATTTCGCCGGCATCATGCCGCGTAAAAAACTCACATAGGCCGACGGCACTTCCATATCGACAAGAAAATAAGCCCGGTTCGCGCTGAACAATACATGCAACTGTTCCTTTTCGACCAACACCGTATCGATATATAAACGGCCATTCTTATCATGCAATATCGGTACTGCAAATGGATATTCATGACTGCCATTAATCACCTTGCCGACAATATAAGCGCCCTTGTTGCGGAAAAATAAAGAGCTCAACACTTGGATCTGATGGTTCGGCTCCAACCGAAACGGACGCGGCAAACGCTGTCGCCATAGGCGCATCACATAGCGCATGTCGCGATGAAAATCGGCAAATTTTCGATTGAGATCGAAATCGAGCATGATGTCGATCAATACATGACGCAATCCGAAGTTACTCGGGTAATAGCAGCGATAGGACGGAGGATCGGCATCGATGTGTTCGGTCGATACACCCGGGCGAACAAAAATGAATTTATTGTGAAAGTAGGAACGATGCAGAATTTTGCAGCACACAGAATTAAAAAACGTTTCTGCGCATTCGGGTTGCTTATGGTCGTGTAATAAGCCGATGTAATGCAGTTTAGCTTGTTGCCAAGTCTGATCGTCAAGCGATGTGGCGTGGAACTCTTGCGCTAGCTGCGTTACCGTTTCTTGAACACGGCGGTCGTAAAAATCGATACGCTCGCGTGAGGCCGATTGCACTGCCAGCCAATCGCCTACTTCGAAATATCGCTTTGCAGCCCGGCTGCATTCTCGAAAAATTCGATAGTGTTTGTTAAAGCCCTCTAACATGACATGGGCAATCGTCAATCCGGCATCGCCGACGCGCCGTTCCTGCGATTCATCTAGATGTGCATTCAAATCGTATGGGCCTCACACAACAAGTTATTTGTCTTTCGCATTGATAGCAACTCGTACCGCGTCATTCCAACCAGCACGTAAGGCGTCTACCTTCTCCTTAGACATGGATGGAACGAACCGCTTGTCCTGCTGCCACTGTTTACCGATGTCGCTCAAATCAGACCAGTAACCAACCGCCAAACCGGCTAGAAAGGCAGCGCCAAGCGCCGTTGTTTCCGTCACCTTCGGTCGCACTACCGGCACGCCGAGCAAGTCTGCTTGAAATTGCATGAGCGCATCGTTTCTCGCCGCACCGCCATCCACACGCAATTGAGTCAATGGAATAGCGCTATCGGCCTGCATGGCATCGATTAAATCGGCAGTCTGAAATGCCATGCTCTCCACTGCCGCTCGCGCGATATGGGCCCCAGTGGCTCCGCGAGACAATCCAATAATTGCACCTCGCGCATGGGGTTGCCAATGGGGTGCGCCCAAACCGGTAAAGGCTGGTACAAAATACACACCGCCATTGTCCGGCACGCTAGCGGCCAATGCCTCCACGTCGCTGGACGATTTGATAATTCCCAAACCATCACGCAACCACTGCACCGCTGCGCCCGCAACGAAAACACTGCCTTCCAATGCATATTCCCGCTTGCCGGCCCGTTGCCATGCCACCGTCGTCAACAACTGATTCGCCGACCGTACTGCAGTAGTGCCCGTATGCATCAACATGAAACAACCGGTGCCGTACGTGTTTTTAACCATGCCCGGAGAGTGGCACACTTGGCCGAATAACGCGGCTTGCTGATCGCCGGCAATGCCCGCAATAGGTATCGGTGAATCGGCGATACCTTCCATAGTCCATCCGATGACACCACTGGAATCGACTACCGATGGTAACAATGCCGCAGGAATATTCAATATCGCTAGCAATTCCTTATCCCATTCACCGGTATGAATGTTATAGAGCAGCGTCCGCGCCGCATTGGACGCATCGGTTACATGCAGCTTTCCGCCGGTAAGCTGCCAAATCAACCAACTATCGATAGTGCCGAAGGCAATCTCTCCGGCCTCGGCTCGCTGCCTTGCATGAGGCACATGCTCAAGTATCCACGCCAGCTTGGTAGCCGAAAAATAAGGATCGAGCAATAACCCCGTCTTATCGTTGAAAGTCGCTTCGTAACCGGCGGCTTTAAGTCGCTCGCATGTATCGGCCGTGCGGCGATCCTGCCAGACGATGGCTGGATAAATAGGATGCCCCGTGCGGCGATCCCAAACCACTGTTGTTTCTCTTTGATTCGTGATGCCGATGGCCGCGATATCACGTGCAGCGATATCCGCGCAGTCCATAGACTCTCGCAGCACATTCAGTTGAGAGTGCCAAATCTCGCCCGCGTCGTGCTCCACCCATCCCGATTGAGGAAAGTACTGCTTGAATTCTTGCTGAGCAGCCGAAATTACCGTACCCGTCCGATCGAACACGATCGCCCGAGAACTGGTTGTACCTTGATCAAGCGCTAGAACGTAAGCCATCGATTTAATTATTCCCAAAGGTTGAGAATCAACGAAACGCTTCGTCGAGGACGACACTTTCGTCGCAGTTCGCGACTTCGCTCGTTCGATGTGTGAGGTATGACAACATACCACTTGATACGAGGATAGAAAAGCAAATACCCGTGTGTTCTGTCGTCATAAACAGTAATCCCGATAAACACCGAATTTATGAAATCAGTCATAACGACGACGACATCACTTGACAGAATATTAGTAACTCACGTTACAATAACAGAAGTTACAATAAACATTGTTACATTATGAACGACTCTTTCAAACCTTTCGAAGCGGCTATCGAACGCGTTGCCAAGCGGGTTAAAGCAACGGCTCCCCAAGAAGTCGTCCTAACCCGCCTGTATCATCATGTCTATACTCGCCTCATCGAGTACTACGACGAATTCCTTAAGTCCCACAGCTTAAATCTTACCGCATGGATGGCGCTGATCATGATCTACGCCAGTGAGGATCATTCATTGAAGCCATCGGAACTCAGTACTTGCATGAATTCCTCTCGCACCAATTCCACTAGGGTCGCTGACGAGCTAGTGGAAAAAGGATGGGTTGAACGCTTGCCCTGCCAGACGGATCGTCGGCAACTGTATTTGCAACTAACGGAACAAGGTGTTGCCTTCGTTCAAGACCTACTGCCGCAAATGCGAGACCGCCATCGACTGTTATGGTCAACCTTTAACAAAGACGATAAAGAAACCATGGATCGCCTTTTGCGCAAGCTGCTAACGCAGTTGGGCGGCTAGAACGGATTTCACCAAATGAATAAAATAAATAATAAGCCGCCACGCACCGTAATATTCGCCCTTCGGATGGCAGTCCTGACAATGACATTGACAGGTTGCGTCAGCATCGGGACATCAGGCCCTCACTCGGTTCCAATAGAGGCCGCTTCGCTCGATTTAAAAAGCACGTCGGGCACATCCGAATCCAACACATGGCCTACACTTCATTGGTGGGACGAATTCAACGATCCGCAATTGGATCGATTGATCAGCGCCGCGCTGGCCGATAGTCCTTCGCTGAAACTTGCCGAAGCGCGGATACGCCGCGCGCAACAAACAGCAGCGTTCGTCGCAGCGGCACAGGGCCCCGGTATCGCATTAAACGCCGAAACCACACGCGAACGCTTACCGGAAAACTATATTTTCCCTCCACCGCTTGGAGGAAGCACACAATCGGATAGCCGCGTCGCGCTGGATTTCGCTTACGAATTCGACTTCTGGGGAAAACACCGGGCAGCCATAAACTCGGCAGCCAAACAAGCGCAAGCGTTGGCAGCCGAAGCGGAATCGGCCAAGCTGGTACTCTCGCTTGCCGTTACACGCACGTATGTCCAATTGCAGCGGCGTTACGAAGAACTTGCCATCGCGCAAGATACATTGAAACAGCGCAAAGCCATTTCCGGCGTCGTCGCCGCTCGTATTCGCAGCGGCCTCGACAATCGCAGCGAAATGGATTTGCCGTCCGCTCGAATTTCTAGCAGCAATCTCGATATTGCCGGCGTGGAGGAGAACATTACGCTGCTCAAACATCAGCTCGCCGCGTTGACAGGTCAAGGCCCGTCCGCAGCGGAAAAAATTACGCCACCCCGTCTATCGGGCAATCCGGCCCTCGCCGCACCGCGCGATCTACCAATCGATTTATTGGGCCGCCGCCCTGACATCGTGGCGCAACGTTTACGTATTGAAGCGTCGAGCGAAGCAATTACCGCAACGAAAGCCGAGTTCTATCCCAATGTAAATCTCACGGCATTCTTCGGCTTTCAATCAATTGGATTGGATCGCTTATTCGATATGAGCAGCCGCACCATAGGCGCGGGTCCCGCGTTTCATTTACCTATTTTCAAAGCGGGCCAATTGCGCGCCGATGTGGCTACCAAATATGCCGAATACGACATCGCAGTGGAGCAATACAACCAAACCGTAATCGATTCGGTTCGCGAAGTCGCCGATCAAGGCGCTACGCTGCGTGCAATCGCCCGACAACGGCAAGCTTCTGCGGAAACGCTAACGTCGCTACAACGGGCCTACGATGTGGCACTAGTTCGGTATCGCAGCGGATTAACAAGTCAGTTGACGCTATTAAATACTGAAAGCGATTTACTCGCACAACGTCGAATCGACATCGAATTGCATGAGCGAGAAAGACAAGCGGTACTCACGTTGATCAGAGCGTTGGGCGGTGGCTATGTAGAAGTGCCGCAAGGGACTAATCAACAGCGAACGAACGGTTAAAACGGATTCACTATAAATACACGAGACGCGTTCATAGCACATCAGCGTTAATAAGCATTTGGTTGCACAAAATTTAAGCGGGAGAAAAAACATGCAAGAAGAAAATACAAATCGTCCGAACAACAATAAGCGGCGACACGCCCTGCTTGCCTTGTCAGTTCTTCTCATCGTCGGCGCCATTGCCTACGGCTTTTATTGGGGGCTCGTTGTTCGCTTTCGTGAAAGCACCGATGATGCCTATGTCGCCGGTAATATCGTTCAAATAATGCCGCAGATTGCCGGCACTGTGACGAGCATCGCGGCAGACGATACCGACCTTGTACAGCAAGGACAAACACTGATTACCCTGGATAAAGCCGACGTAAAAATCGCACTCGATCGCGCCGAAAGCGAATTGGCGCAATCGGTTCGCCAAGTTCGCAATCTCTTTGCCGGCAATACGCAATTGCAAGCGACAGTAACATTGCGCCAGGTTGAATTGGATCGCGCCGAAGCAGATTTGAAACGTCGCGAAGCGGTCATCAATGAAGGGGGGGTG
>Ga0157374_10003020_pt1 | contig 14094 bp, 14 predicted proteins | sample M25metaG_FD_115308 | JGI IMG/M metagenome (GOLD analysis project Ga0157374, IMG submission 115308) | Miscanthus rhizosphere microbial communities from Kellogg Biological Station, Michigan, USA - M2-5 metaG | ecosystem: Host-associated > Plants > Roots > Rhizosphere > Soil | place: USA: Michigan...
CGCCGGTACCGACTTGCAGGGACAATGTAAGTTGCTTGGCGATGCAATGGAGGCGAAAACGTTGATGCCTTCGGCAACGCTTCATATTGCTCGGCTGGGGCAGGATAGAGATCAGGCCATGGAGCAATTAAAGAGTATCCAGTCGGAACTGAATGATCTGCAGAACGTTCGCCTTCGTTGGAATAGGGTGGAAGACAAGCTTAAACGAGCGCGTCATCGAGCCTCCACGATGGCAGTGTCCGCAGCTAGGCAAGGTGAAGTAGAACAAGCGCAACAAGCGTTGATAGCTGTAATCGCCGAGATCGATGCCATCGGTGACGATACCTTCGAGGCTACTGATGAGGACAAGGCCGAACAAATGGCGATTGCCGAGATACGGCAGCGTATTGCAGATCAACGAGTCACGCAATCTCAGCAGTATCGTGCTTCACTGGACCGAATCGATAGCGCGTTGAAGTCATTGCCACCGCCTTTTGATGAATCTCGGATACGAAATGCTGAACAAGATGTAGTACGGGCAAAGCAGGTTATGGATGCAGCCGAGGAAGCATTCACCGTCGCTATTCGTGAACAGCAAGCCGCGATAGAGGCAGAACGGCGATCTGCGTTTTTGCAGGAACGAATCGGAGAAGTGGAGGCACGGGCGAAGGGAGTGGAAGAGGCATTAGGGCGATGGACGCTTTTTACCAAGTGTATGGGTACTGATGGAATCATCGCATTGTCGATCGACGATGCCGGTCCCACGCTTTCCGGGCTGGTCAACGATTTGCTGCTGGCTTGTTATGGACCACGTTTCACGGTATCGATAAAGACACTTGTAGAAACGGCAAAAGGTGAATCCAGAGAAGGATTCGATATTGTCGTCCATGATGCGGAGACGGGCGAGAGTAATAGTGTGACATTCATGAGTGGTGGTGAAAAAGTATGGGTCAATGAATGCCTGACACGTGCCATTGCGCTTTATCTTGCGCAGAACGCTTGCCGACGGTATCAGACTTTGTTCTCCGACGAAACGGATGGTGCGCTGGATGAAGAGCGTAAGCGGATGTATTTGGCGATGAAGCGGGAAGTGCTTTCCTTGGGAGGATACGACCAGGAGTATTTTATTTCGCAAACGCAACAGCTCGCCAGCTTGGCCGATGCGGTAATCAATTTGGATGAAATCGTCGTAAGCAATAAATCGACGAAATGTTTGTCAATTGAAGACAATAGTATTGTCTGAAAGGGCCGTAATATCGCAATGGAAAGATTTTTACCTGATAAATTCTTTTTTAATATGGGAGAGATGAATGTCGACTTATTCAATGCTTCGATTACATGCGGAATTGCGCGTTGCTTTTCATAAGTCACTTGGTTGGAAGATAGGGAAAAAATGTATTTGGCCAGAAAAATTTGGCACTCACACATGGACATTATGGGGGGGGCTAACCGTTCCTTTAGTTTCCTGTGTATTACCTATTCTTGCATATACTTCAACCAGACAATGGCTTTTACCAACAGTAGCGCTTTGGATGGTGGGTGTTTTTATGCCTATAGGTGAATGGTGTACGCGCCGGGAATTTAAAGATGAATATGGGGATTATCGAATTGCGAATCAGCCGTTTTTTTGGCAAAGAAGACTTTTGCATTACGCTCTTTTCAAGAATTTTTTACAAGATCATCGAATACAGCCCAGTAAAAGTCAGATAAAAGCATGTTTAGAATTTATTGAGAGCAATCGACCAACAGATACTGTGTCGTATTCGCCATTTTTCAAACATCCCATAGTTACGATTGCAATTGGTGTATTCATATCTGCCCTTGGTTACAACATAAACAGTATGCTAAGTAAGTCGTCAGGCGTACTCCTTTTGGTTTTTGTTGGCGTGTTTTTCACGCTTGTGATGTTTTTAATCATATTTAGCATTAGATTGATGTCACGGGAAACAGAAAGAAATTTCGAGTGTTTTTTGCGCTGGTATATGCTCGAATTGTCTGAAGAGGAAGAGCAGGACGTAAGTGTTTCTTCGCTGCCACTCGGCGTAAAGAAATTCCCTAAGAACCGGGTGCGTCGCCGCATTGATTGAAAGTGACCATAAACAATATTGTTCAGATGAAAACTTGAAATAAGGGAAATAACTGAGAGAATCCTGCTCCGACGCAGGATTCTCTTATGAGTGCTAAAAGTATTTTTATATTATTGATAGGAAGACTTTAAGCCGCTTGAGGATGTGGCTTTGCACTTTTTAACACGGTAATCCGAATCGTTCGCCAAGTACTATCATCAATTAGCGAATACAGTACATCGCCGAGGCTTTCAAAACCGATACTTTCGAGCCGTTCGATAACGATATCATCGTTACGTAATTCAATTACGTAGTAATCGCTGCAGCGGTCGTAGATGATCGCCACTCGTCCTTGAAATTTCTCTGTTGTTACGTTGAAGCTAATTTCTGGCGGTGTTGCGACAACATTCTTATCTACTGGATCGACGGTAGTAAAATCGGCTGCGTTCGCATCTACCAGCATGTGAACAATTGCGCGAAATCCATCCGGTGCCGGGAGAGTTTCCAATTGCTCGATTAATGCGCTGAGATAAGGGCATTTCGGCGCTGACAGCGGCAAACGAGTTTCCCAGCCGCCAAGCAGCGTGGTCTTAGTAGTATAAGTCTCTCCATTTAAACCCATATGGGTTTCTAGTCGAGGCTTATCGATGCGTTCTCCATTAAAATCACGGCGGAAGTAGGGAGCGACTTCTATTTGCTCGCCAACCGCTGGCGTCAAGGAAACGAGAGAACGATCAACGACTGCAAATGTCGTTCGAGCCCTTTTGACGAGAATGATCTCGGGCGTTAGCTCAACTACTTTTCCTGTGAATGCCTGGGGATCGATTCGAAACCCTAAGGTATTCGTATTCGGAAGCCCATCATAAAAGCAAGCCTGAAAGCTCTTGGCGTTTTTAGGAAGATGGGAGGCTACCAACGAACGAAGCTGTGCACGGATTGCGTGATGATCCATATAGACTCCTTTCAGATATAAGGAACCGCGCGGCAAGCGATGCGCGGACATGATTGGCGCCATGCGAAGCGGCGAATGGCAGCAAAGTACGAAGGTAATGAGAAAGTGGGTGGTAACAGTTCTAGGAAGAGAGTCTGAAATACCGCGTTTCTCTTCTTCGTGGACGAATGCGCATATAGAAAAGATGCTAGAGCTGCGATGAAACCGGAACGGATCAGGCGGGTGCAGCAATACGATGCTGGCTATTTCTCGACCGGGTTTGCTTCACTTTCTTGCTGAAATCAATGCCGCAGTCACGGCACCGATACCAACGAAGAGAGCCAAAGCGACCAATGGGAGCACCATGACCGGGACATACAGGGCATGCGGGTGTATTCATGATGATCTCCTCGGGGAATCAGCATGCCCCAGCCGGGGAAGATGATTCCCCGGAGTTGGGATAAAGCCAAATCTGACTTTGGCGAAACCGGATAAATCCGGTAAGAGGACGGCAGGTATCGACTGACTACGCCTGAGCGAACTCAGGATCTCCATGAAGGAGAGCCGATCAAATGATCGAGAAGCGTTCCAAGTATTTCATCATTGAAAAGAGAAAACTATTGGAGTTTTGCGAAATGTAGAAGAAACCCGCCGTATTTCTGAATGCTTTTTGTGTGGAAATAATTTGTAAATTGATTCCGGTAATGCGGCATATGCCTATCAAGGCTGCCACTTGAGAGAGAGAAACCTTCTGAGAGGATAACGATATACCCCAACGTAAAGGGTTATCGACTCGGGAGGTTCCATGCAACAACTCAAAGCAATCCAGCAAGAAATCCCAATCGAACTGCTTCGGTTAGGAAAAAATCCACGCGAATATTTCGATCCAGTCGAAATGGCCGAACTGGAAGCATCCATTCGCGAGTCCGGCGTGATGCAACCCATATTGGTTAGGCCCATCGGGAACATCGGTGAGTTCGAAATCGTTGCCGGTGAACGACGTTACCGGGCTGCAAAAGCCGTCGGTCTTGCGACTATTCCTGCATTGGTCAAAGTCATGTCTGACGTGGAGGCATGGGCCGCCGCCATCATCGAAAACGACCAGCGCCAGAATCCATCGCATGCAGAGCAGGCGAAAGCGATCAAGCAGTTGTTATACGCCAATAACGGAGACAAAGAGGAAACCGCTCGGCAGCTTGGCGTGACGGTCGATAGGATCAATCGACGCCTGGCGCTCACGGCATGCACTGATAAGGTTCTAAAAGCGCTGATCTTGCGGCAGATCCAGCTCGGGCATGCCGAGCTGCTTTCTGGTGTTCCTCAAGTGACGCAAGACACGGTGCTTGATGGCATCTTGCAGCACAAAGTCCCGGTTAGTGTTCTTCGTGCGCAGTTAGGTAAGTTCGCCAGAAAACTTTCCGACGCTATCTTCGATACTGCGCAATGCAATGGTTGTCCCCATAACTCCGCGATGCAGGCGGCGCTCTTCGATGCTTCTATCGGTGAAGGATATTGCCAGCATCCATCCCATTACGATGAATTGACGATGGCGGTGATCGAAGCCAAGGCCCTCGCACTCAAGGAAGAATATCAGACGATCAAAATAATTCGGCCACAAGATGGCTTCGAGCCGCTGCACCTATCGGCGGACGGTGATTTAGGCGTTGGCGACGGTCAGTATCAATCATGTAAAGGATGCGAACACTATGGCTGCACTGTCTCGGCCATGCCGGGGGCCTACGGACAAGTGACGGCTTCGCTTTGCTTCGATGTGGCGTGTCATACCAGGAAGGTTGCGGCGCGTCGGCAAGCAGAACGGCAGTTACAGGATGAAAACGAAAAAACAGCATTGTCTTGCGCACCGGCAAAGATTCAACGAATCGCCCCGGAAAGAAGCAAACCATCTAACCAGACGCCCACACGCATTGTCGAATATCGCATCGAGCAATGGCGAAAGTGGATCGCCAATGCACTGATGGCGCAACCGGAACGGAATGATCGCGTATTGATCGCGCTGGTGTTGGCCGGTTGCGGCGCTCAGCTGCGCAGCAGTGTCTATATTGAGGCGACGAGCAAGATCGTCAAGGAAGAAAAAACAACCGGCGGGACGTTCAAAGCGATGCTGGAAAAAGCCGACGGGTTCGAGATGCAGCATATTCCTTTGCTGCTTAAGGCGATTGCGGCGTCTGCCGCCTTCGGCATCGATCAAGTCAATTTGGAAATCCTGTTGAACTACCTGGAGATCAAGGAGGAAGCACATTTCCGTTTCGATAAAACATTCCTTGAATTGTTCACTTTCACTCAACTGGAAAGTTTGGCTGAAGAGCTAAAGCTCAAGAGCGCATTGGGAGAAAAATTCAAATCGCTTCGTGCCGGCAAGAAGGACGATTTCATCAATGGCCTGCTTAATATCAAGGGTGTCGAATACCGAGGTCTTGTTCCAAAGTGCATGCGGTATCCGCGCAAGACGGTGTTGCGTGCAATGGATGGCGCTATTGCCTTGCCTGACGAAAAAAATAATACGGATTGGATGGAATCAGCCGCCGCATAAGGACTAGACGAACGCGAATGCTGCATTACCATGAATTTCTGGCAGCACTATCAGAAAGGAGATCAAGGTGTTCAGAGAGTTATATGCGATTGCAAGGACTGCGGTGTTGACGTTGACCGTCAGCGCGGACGAGAAGAGCGGACAAATGACAATTAATGTCATCCCAAAGCCAAAGAAGGATTTAGGTGAACCGGCATTGGCGAAGCCGCTGTCGATTACGGCGACACCGGAAGAGTTCGATGCCGGTTTTGGCCAAGCACTGCTTGGCTATCAAGCGTCTCGTCTGACATTGCAAGAACAGGTCGAGGCAACCAACGAAGTATTGGAAGCCGCCAAGAGTGCATCGGCGAAGAAAGCAGCCGATGCGGCGATTAAAGCATCCAAGCCGCAAACAAAAGAACCGTCGAAGAAGGCGGTTTCTTCAACCGAACCGGAAGACGATAAGTCGGTAGAGGAAGACATCGCCGCTGTTGACCAACCACAACTTTTTGCATGAGGAATCAGAAATGAAAATCGAAAGTGTACGGAGGGAATTTACATATAACGGCGTATCGCTGGCCGATCCGGATGCCGACATGTCGCCGGAGGATGTGCGTGACGTGTATTCGGCCACTTATGGCGAATTGACCACGGCGGAAGTGATCGACCACGGCATTGAAAACAGCACTCACCGCTATGAGTTCCGTAAGCAAGTCGGCACCAAAGGTTGAGTTGAAGCGGGAAGCCTTCCGCAAATGGTTGATCGAGATTGCGGAAGGCTCTTCGCCCGGACTGAGCAAAGAACTTCATGCCGCGTTGTATGACAGTCGCATTTATAAGACGGGAGAGAAATGGAGTGTAGTGAGCAACATGGACAGAGACGGCGCACGCGTGGACAGCGAGTTATCGGGACGCATACGAATCGATTGGCGAGAATTATCCCCACTGTTCTAAGTCATCCTATCGTTGGAGGCGATGTTCCGTCACAGCTTTCGACCAATCAGGATGCGCAAGCGGCAAGATTGGCGTTGCTGTTACTCGAAGCAGGCATTTTATCGGAGCGTTATTGGCGACGAAGCCGAAAACATCTGCAAGCGTCCTGCCAGCGAGCTTTGACGGAATGGTTGAACAGCCATCTTGGTGGTTTACGGTGCATTCGCCCCACGTTCACGCTTAGCATCGGTAGAAGCGACTTTTATGCTCACCGTCTTCCTGAAGATGAACAGCTTACGCTCAGAATCGAGTGGTATGGCGTTGATGCCGACGTTTATGTCATTGGACCCGCAGTTGAACATCTGGAGCGCCAGCATCCTGGTTTGGGTAAAGCGGTACTGCGTGAACTCAGGCATGCAAGCTGGAAATCCTTTCCTGTTTTCATGTGTGACGATCAGCTCTCGATCGCATCATGGGTAATGTGGGGCGGATGCGAGAACGAGCGCGAGTGTATCGAGCAGCAAATGGATGACGAGGAGGCGGAACGATATTTAGCCGAGGTGATCCCTCACGCCGATGTCGTGTCGAAAGTGCCCGACTGGCTATTCGGCTATGGAAAATCATGGGAGATGAACGATAACGCCATCAAGAAAATCCTTAAAAACACGAAGGATGAATTTTGCGCCGAGATTGCAAAAGTGATGCTTGCGCTCCGAGAGATTCCGATGCTGGACGAAGATTTCCATGAGGCGGCGAGAGAACAGGGCGGCGACTTCGTTGGCTTTTCGGCTGTGACGCAATGGAGCGCGGATGATTATACCGTCGATATCGTGGATCGCTTTTGCCACTACGCCTATGAAGGTGGAGAAGGTTACGAGTGCTGCGGCATTCATAGCCAGTTGATCGATGATGCCAATGCTTTCCGGGAATGGATGCGGAAAATGCAAACGCTGTTTACTACGACCAGGCTCGTTGACCACTTGCTTTATCGACTGTCCGAGAGAGACTGTCTAAATAGACAGCAAGGGAGTACGAATCAATGAAACCACTGCAATTCTCGGTCAATATCGGACGGCAAGAGCCGATGTGTCTTCAACGCGCTATCTTGATTTATGGCAGAAGGCACGAACAAACGTTTGCAACAGTGCATGACGTGGCCATGGTCAACAACAAACCGACGATTCTCGCCGGACGGGCGATGACATCGGCGATGTCGAGGCGGCTTACGGAAAAGCTCGGTAGCCAAAAGCTATTGGGAAGCTACTTGCCGGCAAATGTTCTCGCGGTCGATGGCGATTGGTTGATGTGGTATGAACCGCCACAAATGCGGCATGCGGGATTCAAACAGTCCGATCTTTATCCAAAGCGATCGCTTGGAAGGCGGGGAGGAAAGGCACCGATGCCGGGCGTTGTTTTTGTGGCGTCGCGCTATCGGTGGTATGTCTACGGCTTCAAAGGAAATGAGAGACCGGCACCGGATACCTTGTTGTTTCAAGCGCCTTTCTACAATGTCGATCAAAGTGGACAAATATGTGCCGGTAATGTGGAAATTCCCAAGTCCACTACTGCGGAGCGTATTGCCGCATGGAACGATGCGTTCTTTCGCTCTTACTTCGCTCATGCAAACTACGATGGTGTTGTGAATTACAAAGGCGACGTAACGGCGCTGTGGCGGGATCTTCTCGATGGACAATTCGGCGCGGAATTACCCGAAGAAGCGATGAAACCGGATCCCTTCCCTTTGGATACCTTGATTCGGCGAATGGGAAGCGATTGATGCATAAACTCGACATTGCACTGACGCAGTCGTTTCCGTTAATGCCGATGCCCAGGTACGGCGCGTTCGAAAGACTTGCCGAAAACGGGCAGCGATTATTGGTTGCCGAGAATGGTTTCTTTCTGGAGGTCCGGCGAGATTGGCTATATGCCGTTCAGCGTTGCGGACATCATTCCCCATTCCTGCGTCTTCCATTTGGAACCGCCGAGCCTGTTGCCGAATTAGCGTTCGGAACGGTGCCAAAGCGATTGGTCGCCGCGTTTATTGAAATGGCGCGATTCGTTGCGCCAAATGAATTGGCGGGTGTGATGGTTTATGACCGGGTCAAAGGATCACTGGATTTACGGGTTTGCGAAAGCAAAGACGTATCGCCCACTCGGGTGACGTATCGATTACCGCAACTGGGGGCGAACGAAAGCGTAGCGGTCGATATTCATAGTCATGGAGATTCGAGTGCCGGTTTCAGTTCGACTGACGATCAAGACGATCAGGCTGCGACGAAGATCGCTGTTGTCGTGGGAAAGGTAAGAGAACTGCAACCGGATGTGGCGGCGAGGCTTTGCTTGCAAGGTGTATTTATACCGTTAACGTATCAAGAGACGGCTAATTGCGGCGATGGAAAGACAGGTCAGATAGTGGCCGTAACGGATTCGATAACGAAGGATATATATGGCAAGCGCAAATATTTTTGAGCGGGTAGATGTTCATTGGCTTCATCCAGAATTGGTGCAAAGGCGTGTGAGAATTGCGGTGGCGGGAGTAGGCGGCAATGGCGCGCAAGTCCTCAGCGCGTTGGCGCGGCTTGATCTAGCGTTACGTGCGCTTGGTCATAAGGGCGTGTATGTTACCGCCTTCGATGCGGATGCGGTTAGCGAGGCAAATATAGGTAGGCAGGTATGGTCGCCGAGCGATATTGGCATTAACAAAGCTATCGTCGCCGTTCGACGAATCAACTTGTTTTACGGATTTGATTGGATGGCGGTGCCAGCCCAATATGATCCCAAGCTCGTTTCCCACGAATGCATAGATTGCGATATGTTGATTTCTTGCGTGGACACTAAAGCATCGAGACGATATTTCCATCAATTAATCGTTAAACGGCAAGGCCCTCGTCATTACTGGCTCGATCTTGGCAATGAAGAAAGTACCGGGCAAGTGGTTTTGGGAGAAATCCGGTTCGACAACAAGCGTGGAGTGGTATCGCCGAGATTGCCAGTCGTTACCGAACTGTTTCCTGAGTTACTAAACAAGGATGCTAAGGAGAATAATACGCATTCTTGCTCATTACGCATTTCGCTACAGTCGCAGGGACTCTACATAAACGATTTTGTATCGCGTTGTGCCATGCAGCTTCTCTACAGACTTTTTTCTCGTGGCATGACTGTTTACCACGGCGTGATGATTAATATTGATTCGATGCGGACGAATCCGATTCCGATTAATCCGGCGGTATGGGAAAGATATGGTTGCAGGCAGGACGGACGATTGGATGCGGTGGAAAAGACGAAATTATCACGTCAATGATAAATGCTGTATTAAGTGAAAGAAGATTAAGCGACGGAAAAGCGTTTTGCCTTGTGCGAATGATTTCTATCTCATCTACAGAACATTATGTTAGGAAAGTGAATGGCATAGCCGACAAATGACGATATTAAACAAGCAATCATTGTTATCCTTGGAGCACTACCAAACGATGTATCGATTCGCTTCTATTGGGGGAATGGGGAACGGCGAGTCGATTGGACGGAAAGGGATGGGGAGATCAAGACATTGCGGCTTGTAATAGGCCCTGATGGAAAAGCCATTCCTACGCCGCTCGTCACACATTAGCTTCCTCATTTGTTAATTGCTTAGGCTAAAAGGACAAAAAATAAAGCCTGTGTACCGCATCGACTTCTCTTCCTTCCTGCATTTGGAAAATTCACCACCACAAGAAGATAGTATCGATTTTTTTATCTCCCTTTCTTTGTAGGAGTGGATGCCGATCTCAAAAGCCCGCGAAAAAATGCGGCTTATCGGGTGGAATAAGTCCGTTTTCCCTGAGACGATTCAACTATGGCTCATACCTCTTGAGTGCAGCTTACTGAAGCGCACAATTTTTCCTGAGTCACTTCATGAGGCAATAGAGCCATTCGTTATTAAGGGAAGATATGCAGCTAACAGATGAACAGCAATTGATCGTAGCTTCTCGGGCAAGACGGTTGGTTGTCGAGGCCAGGGCCGGCAGCGGCAAGACAAGTACGCTACGCGCTTATGCAGAAGCACGGTCAAACCGAAAAATGTTGTACGTCGCTTTTAACAAAGCGATCCAGCTCGAAGCGGCAGCAAAGATGCCGAGCAACGTCACGTGCCGAACAACGCATTCCTTAGCTTATCGAAAAGCAAAGCAGCTTTTCGGCGATCGCGATCGGGAAAAAGTAGGCAACACATATCCATCGACGGTTGCTCGTGAAATGGGATGCGGACCATTGGCAGCGACTGGTGCGTTACAGGCGGTCCAAGGATGGTGTGGTTCCTTGGATGAGCAAATTACAATCAAGCATGTACCCGCAGAAATTGCTCAGCGAGTACTGGAGCCTGGAGCCATTGTTGAGCTTGCAAGGGAATTGTGGAAGCGAATGCTCGATCCTCGCAAGATGGAAATAAAAATGCCGCACGACGGTTATCTAAAGCTTTTTCAACTGGACGCACCACTTATTCGAGGTTACGACATCATCGCAGTGGATGAGGCGCAAGATCTCAATATATGCACGCTGGATATCATGTCCCGCCAGCAGACCACGATAGTGGCGGTGGGCGATAGTGCGCAGAGTATTTATGGATTTCGTGGCGCTATTAATGCGCTCGATAAGTTTTCGGCGGATGAACGCCTTCATTTGACGAAGAGTTTCCGTTTTGGGCGTGGAATCGCCTTGCTTGCCAGCCAGTTGTTATCTTCCTTCAAAGGGATCGATAAACCCATTATTGGCGCAGGCGAGCCTCGGAATACGCGTTACTCGATCGATTTCGATAAGACGTTGGCGGTAATCGCGAGAACCAACGCAGTTATTTTCGATGAAGCAGTGCAAAACCTAGTACACGGTAAACGATATCACTTTGTCGGTGGAACGGAAGGCTACAAATTGGAGAAGATACTGGATGCTTACTGTTTGGCTATCGGTGAGAAGGGTTTAATGCGCGATCCTTATTTGCGCAGCTTCAGCACCTTTCAAGAATTAGACAAACTGGGAGAAGAATCCGACGACAGTGAGCTTAAACAACTCACGCGTGTGGTCGCGGAGTACGGAGGACGCATTCCAGAATTGATCAAGGAAATTCAAGCGCGTCACGACGATATTCCGAAAGAACATTGGGATCGCTTCAATGGAATATTCTTTGCGACTGCGCACAAGTCCAAAGGATTGGAGTTCGAGCAGGTATGGCTGACGGATGACTATGTGGAATTTTTCGAAGAGGGAAGGGAAAAGGATGCAGAGGAGATGGATCAAGAGGAAATCAATATCCTTTATGTAGCAGTGACGCGAGCGAAAGCTGCGATCCGCATTTGTCAGCCTTTTCAAGAATGGTTGGATTCTCGTTAACAACGTACATTAATTGAATGACGGCAATGATTCGGCTGGGAAATAAAATCAGACTGACATCAAAGGAAGTCGAACGCTTCATGGAAATCACCGGCTTTAAGCCAGTGGGGGTGAAGACGCTCGACGACCTTGATGCCTATATCAAGCAATGCAAACGATATTACTTTGGCGTCTCAGAAGAAACGCGATTTTTGCATTGGCTCATCGACAAAGAATGTTCACATTGCCTTTACGGCAGGTGAGTTTTCTTCCTCTTTTGTTGCCTGGGAATGTTGAGAAGCAGGCTCTCCGTGACTGCTGAACTGAGCGCGCTGCGCTGCGAATTCCGGTTTTTTCGACAACTTCTTGATGCGGCGAACGGCAGGCTCGGCAGCGACTTCCGGTAGGCATTGAACGGCAATTTCTTGTCCACCCTGCAGCATATTACGAATTGCCAGTGCTGGTCCTATAAAGGCCAGATTGAAGGCCATACGCACAAAGCTTCCTATCCGTCTTGCACGCATTTGGCGCGCCTCATAGCGTCGCATTGATTCCCTGGCTCTCAAGAACAAGGCCGGATGGGTGCGCTTGGCTTCGGGATCGGCTCTGAAGTATTCAAGTACCTCAGCGGCAACAGCCGGATCGCCGATTCGCTTATAAAAGCCGACCCATGCTTGTTCCTCGACAAAGGCAACCGAAGCACGGTTCGGACGGCCAATACGACTATTTCGCTCTTGATTGGACATGGCATTCTCCAATGAATCGGGGAACACCATTCCCGTAAAGGGATCTTGGTGATCCCCATCGGGGTTGAAAGGCAAATAGGAAAAAGGAACCCCGATAAAAAGCGGGGTTCCCGAAGAGTTGCTAATGTGGATGGTATTGATAGACTACTCAATACTTACACGGAGGCCATCACAATGTTTCGTTCAGGCAACTCGATTCGATTCACACCAAAAGAAATCGAAGAATCCCAAAAAATGGGACTCGATTTACATGGCGTGAAATCATCGGATGAATTCGCCAATGCACTCGTTCCGTGGATCGAAGCATTGGATGAAGTCAGACCGGACCTTCTGGATAAATTTGCACAGGAAGTGGCAAAGGCGAAAGATGTGAAACTTCCGCCCCGGCTTAACGTTATTTCTTCCTTTGATTCTCCTGAGCAATCTTGATCCATTTCTGGGCGATGCGCTCGATGTGCAACAAATCATCGGGCTCGATCTCACCAGATTTCTTCAGCTCGTCGATAACCTTCATGATAAGCGGCGGATCTTCCCGGGCCATTTGATAAATCATGGCCGAGATTTTTCTGCGATAGAGATCAACCATGGCGAATGATCCCCTCATCGGAAGTTACGGCAGCAGAAACAATCGCACTGCAATCGCTTTGAGCATTGGCATCCGACGACTGGCGGAGTAGTACGCAATCGGCAGGCCGAGATAGCGGATTCCGGTTGGGAAGCGAGGATTCACCCAACAGAACGCCAACGGGACGACGATTGATAGTAGTACCGGCAATGAACATGATGTTCTCCTTCAAAAAAAGAAGGGGAACACCAGTCCCCGGCAGGGAAGCATGATGTTCCCCGCTTGGGATGCCTTCTGTCCTATCGGATCGAAGGCGCTCAGTGATCACACGCGTTGCACGTGCAAATAAAAAGGCCTTTTGTCCTTGCGAACGAAAGGCCTTTATTCGTGAAGATAACGTTGGAGATGAAAGAGGCATCTCCGACGTTCAACACAGTTGCTGCAGTGCTTTTCAGCACTTGAGTGACAAATGCGTTCGACCGATAAGCCGAACAAATCGCGGCGTCGTTTACACGACAAGATCGGAATTGCTTCCGATCAATTCTAGGGCAGGTATCGACTGACTACGCCAGTATCCGAAGAAACCGGACTTCATACAGCGGATCGAAGACGATCTTATATGAAGGCTGCGTGAGATCGATTCTCACAGAAAGCGATGTCAGTATGGCACCCAATGGTGAGCGCTTCAATATACGGGCTAGTACTATTACTGATTTTCCACCCGTGTCTTCATCGTCTCTTATGGTATTTCGGGTGGACAAATTACGACGTGTTGTGGTGCGTCGTTATCTGCTATTTATGTTGTGGTAAATTGCTTACCACAAGTTACTACAAAGGTAAGTCATGCGAAAACAAGTTCCCAGTGGTTGGCACTTTGCAAGGCCCGAGTTGGCTGAACATCATTTACGGGCTTTGGACTTGGGACTTATTTCTGCAACCGCATTATATGCCCGTCGCCGGTTTGGCAAGACGGAATTTCTGATGAAAGATTTGACGCCGGCCGCTAC
>Ga0157374_10003021_pt1 | contig 14092 bp, 12 predicted proteins | sample M25metaG_FD_115308 | JGI IMG/M metagenome (GOLD analysis project Ga0157374, IMG submission 115308) | Miscanthus rhizosphere microbial communities from Kellogg Biological Station, Michigan, USA - M2-5 metaG | ecosystem: Host-associated > Plants > Roots > Rhizosphere > Soil | place: USA: Michigan...
CCGCGGAAGTGAACGATATGACGGTGGCCCAGATCGATCAAATACTTAGCAATCAGATACGCCCCACCCTCGTCGTCCGATTCCAGGTTCTGCCCATCGGCAAGCGGCGAGTTGCTGTGTATGGCGACAAACGGGACGTGGTGTGCGACCGTTTCAGCAAACTCTGCCGAGAGAATGGGAGCAACGAAGATGATTCCATCGACGCGACCATCGCAAAACTCAAGGATCCGATGCTCTTCCTGCTCCCAGTTGCCAATCGACAAGACCGTGGTATTCTGACAGTGGTTGCGTGCTGACTCGAGAATTCCGTTTAGCACTTCAAGGAAGTACAGGTTTAGCTCCCCGCCCTCAATACCCGCCACAACCCCGATCGTATCTAGCCGACGCCGCGAAAGCGCCCGAGCCACGGCATTTGGCCGGTACCTAAGCCGTGTTGCGGCTTCGCGAATACGTTCCCGAGTAGGCTCGGATACACGTGTTTGAGAACGTGCACCGTTCATGACCATAGAGACAGTCATAGCCGAAACTCCGGCTTCCCTAGCTACATCCTGCAACGTTGTTGCGCCCGTCCTTCTGCTCATTGGAACCTCTGTTACGCAAACATCCTTACGATGTCAGATATGACTGATAGTGAATTGCAGTAGTGTCACTTGGGCCGCCCCCAACAATACTGGCCGGCGTGTTCTCTTGAGAAACCAACTCGTCCGCGTTGACGACAAGCCAGATAAGGAAACTGAACTTCAGCCCGTCGGTAGCGGCCATTGCCGAAGCACCGGATTCCTTGGCTACGTATCCGGTACGCGCCTGCCACGTATTGATTGGGTAGGTCTCAACGAGGAAAATGGTGTACCTGATTCATCATCTCATCTAGTGTATCACGTGCATAATGATTTGTCAACAATGGAGTTACTCCTAATAATATAGTCTTTTCGCCTATTGGCCACAAAGATTGTTCTGACGCCCTATGTGATAGCCGTCAGAACAATTAGACACAATATAACCTACAAAACGACAGCAATCGCCGCAGACTAGCTGTCCGTGCTGCCGTAAGATCCTGTTCTATCGCTGCTTGACCACGACTCTGTAAGACCCAATTCCCGGAGCGCCTTCGAGCATACACAGGGACCTGACACAGGCAAAACCCAACGAATTTGCGCATCTTAAGGGATTTATCACGTTGCCGGCAGTCTAGTCCAAAGTGTTATGCGGACTAGTTCGGATCATTGCACGCCGCTGTAAACCTGCACTATGCCGCCAGGCCACATTAAGAATAACAGCCCTCATCCGATGGTGGATGAGGGCCATTAACCGAGGAAGACGATCGCCAAGCTGCTGCGCACATTGTCTGTTGTTTTAGTGCACCGTGAAGGTCGTAGAGCTAATTGCCGTCCAGCCTGGCGTGGCCACTGAAATTATGCCTGTCGTTACGCTCACCCGTACGGTAGCGATGATACGTAACCCAACTAGACCCTTGAAGCAGAAACGAGGTACACGTCGTTGTCGCGAACGCCGTAGGTGCGCGCGAGCACTTGGCCTATTTGGATGTCGACAGTTTCAATCTGCACCGGCTCTCCATTGTTGCGCTTTTGGACGAAGGAGACCTGCTCGCGCGTAAGCTGGCTTGGTGATCCTAGGTCGAAATAGTCTGCAAATGGATCGTTAATCCGATAGCCGACGCGATAGACGGATAACCGGTACCGACCTGGATCGAGGTTGGCAATGCGCAGATCAACCGTTGATTTCATGCCGGGCTTGATATCAGTGATGTAGTAGTTCTGATTGTTGACATCGTCCGGCTGATTGTTGGTCAAGTCCCAGAACAAAACCTGAACTCCCCCCTGTTCATCCCTGGCAGCCAGAGCCCGCTCGTCGCCGCACTCTAGCTTCAAAGCGCCAAGCATGTTCAGAAATTGATAGGCGCGGAAGGCCGGCTTCTCTATCCCCTGCAGGTTTAGCATGCCGAACCCGCCGTGGAACGGCGTCATCCGCGGCGCGGATTCTTCAAAGATGTCGGTGAAGGTCCAATAGGACATCGAGTCCGCATACTCGGTCGTATTCTTGAGCTTGTCCAGAATGTATGCTGCGTTAATATAGCTGTCGTGAAACGGGTCCGACGGCGTGTAGGAAGAGCTCCATTCCGTGTAGTGGAGCTCAAGAGCCGGCATCACCGATGTCTCGATCTCCCTGCGTACACGCCGAGCATCCCTGTTTACTGCGTCTGGATTGCGACTCAGGACAGTGCCGCGGTTGCCGAACTCGTCGAGGAAGCCTACATCGACACCGTACGTGTGTGTCGTGATAAAGTCCAGCGGAGCATCCGTTGAGGCGCAATAGTTGATAAGTTCCGGAACCCAGGCATTCCCAGCAGTAGCCGGACCTCCTACCCGAAAGTCGGCCGAGACCCGCTTGACTGCATGTGCGGTCGCCGCATAGAGTTTAAAATATTCGTCCTTGCCGCCAGTCCAAAAGCCGTCGAGATTCGGTTCGTTCCAAACTTCGAAGTACCAGGTTTTGACCTCGTCAAGGCCGTACCTGTCTACCCAGTGCTGCACCAGTGCAGTTACTAAATCGCCCCATTTCTGATAATCCTTCGGCGGAGTTACATTGCCCTTCCACCAGAAGATAGTCTCTGGACCGCTAGACAGCGCAACCGGCATGAAGCCAATCTCCACAAAGGGACGTACATGGATGTCTGCCAGGAAATCATAAAGCTCATCGATATACTGCCAGCTGTAGACAGGGTTGCCCTTACTGTCCTCACTGTAAACTCCCATATCATCGCACAGCAGCCCATGCATGCGGATATACTCGAAGTCGCAAACTTGTTTAGCGTGAGTAAGTTGACGCTGCCAGTCTGCCCGCAGTCCTTCATTCGCCCTGCCTGCTCCGACGCATCGCTTGAACGCCCGATTCAACGGCCCAGCAGTGGCCAGATAGTCAAGCGATATTTGCCGTTCGCTAGGCATATTTGAAACAGGTTCCTCTATCATACTGCGCACCTTTTCTAAACGTCATTGTTGCCTCATGCTTCCTCGAACGCTGATTACGGGAAGTTCCCAGCACGCTAGTCGTCGACAAAGCAGCCGAGCTGTGGAGCACTAAGGGCCGCCGGCGTAATGAAACGCCGGCGGCCACAGAAATGCATAACTGGTCTGTCAGGCATTAGATATTTAGTCGAAGCTAAACGTTGCCTGATAATTCGGCTGGCCTGAACCACCGCTAAACCCGGTATTTGCTGCGGTTGGCCCTTGAGAGGGTGAGCTCACAGACGTTCCCTTGTCTCCCGGGGCCGTATTATCATAGCCTGCCGACACAGCCGACGGATTAAGCCATTTTACGTGACCGTCTGTCAACAGAAAGTTGGATCCACCACTATGACGCCCGGTTGCTGCGAAGTAGGCGCCGCTTTGCTTGTAGGTTTGTACCGACACCTGCGGGAACTGCCCCGTGGCATACATGCCGCCGGCATATCCAAGGAAGAAGGCCGCGCAGGCGCCGCTGTTTTCGGTTCCATTGCCGTATGGCGAGGCGTCGTGATTTGCTTGAGTGTTAAGTGACGTCGACGGGTCGACATTGTTTAGTCCCTGAACCTCGAACAACAGCACCGTCTGCGATGGCGCTGCCATCTGCGGCAGTTTGGCTGCGACAAAGCCCTGCCAGCACGCGTTGTTGCTACCGTTAACGAGATTTGTATTCATTCCAAACGAGACTGTCGGATTTTTGCCAGGATCATCGGGACACGAGTACGCACCATCGCTCTTTACGTAAGGATAGATTTGGCCTGCCCAACCGTAGGCGCCGCCGTATAAAGATCCTCCGTTAAGAGCGGTGGGAAAGTACTCGTTATTATCCTGAGCGTACTGCATTAAGCCGAGCCCAAGCTGCTTTTCATGGGATAGACAAGTCGTCTGTCGAGCTTTTTCGCGAACACGCGCAAACACTGGGAAGAGGATGGCCGCGAGAATCGCTATAATGGCTATAACGACGAGCAGCTCTATAAGAGTAAAACCATTTCGTTTCATGTGAATCTCCGTCTGTCAAAATTATTAGTCATTAACACTTAGTGTCTGTACGTTGACTTTTCTGAAGAGCCACGGACTTTATGGTCTTGTCCGTGGCTCTTCAATTTATGTAAGCCGTTCAATAAACCAGTGCTTAGTCAAAGCTAAACGTGGCTGCAGGCAAGCCGCCCGTTCCTGAATACTGAGTATTGGCGGCGTTTGGATTTCCGCCCGTTCCGCCTGCATCGCCAGGATTGTTATTATCGTCGCCAGCAGATACTGAACTCGCTGGGAACCACTTAGTGTGCCCATCGCCGAGCAGATAGTTCGAGCCACCCGAGTGGCGCCCTGTCGGAGCGAGGTAGGTTCCGTTTTGGTTGAGACCATAGGCTCCAGGCGCGCTAATGTTGCCAAATAAACCGGTAGCATAATCTGTGTTCCAATTGTGTCCCATGGCAAGTCCAGGAGGCCCTCCGGTCCAAGAGTTTTCCCCGTTCCCAAATGGTGAATTGTCAACTGTGCCGGGCGCCTTTGAAGGATCGACGGTCTGGGTACAGCTGACTTCGTACAAGACTACCGTTTTCGCTGGAGCCTGGAAGTTCGACAGAACAACGGGAGTTGGCTTGCTGACACTCCAGATCGAGGTCCTACCGATTACGAGATTTACATTCATCCCGTACGATACGCCCGGGTTTCCGCCGGCGTCATCCGGACATTGGTAGGCTGCGTCGCTCTTGACATACGGGTACAACTGACCAGCCCATCCGACCACGCCTCCCCACCACCAGTTCATGCTAGTTCCGCTGGGATACATCTCGTCGTAGTCCTGCGTATACTGCTGTATTGCCAGCCCCAACTGCTTCTCGTTGGATAGGCAGCTTGTCTGCCGTGCCTTCTCTCTGACCTTTGCAAATACAGGGAAAAGGATAGCCGCCAGGATAGCTATAATAGCGATCACGACGAGTAACTCTATAAGAGTAAAACCTACTTTTTTGTTCATGTTATATTCCTCAATGCATTATTACATTCGCAATACCGACAATGTTACGATCACAATCCTGAATTCATGACGATAGTAGACCACGTCACCGGGTACGTTGCCCACAGCTCACTCCATTGATTGCCAGATGGCAATCAACTCCAACAAGTAATAATAAGAAACATCAACCCGTGTTTAACAAGGCGCTTACCAGTTGCGACGCATCACCTCTCTTCGTATATAAAGTTCAATCGGGTTCGTTCGACTAATCGATTCGAAGGAATTACATATGCTGCTTAATCTCATTGATTATCTGTATCTTTTGGGCAGCCGGAATCTTAGGATCCGCTGTAACGGCGTCAATCCCTCTTTGCAGATCGGCACTTGAAGGTTGGCCGGCTTGCGGAGCTGTCCCGGAAGCATTGCCCTGTCTAGCGCCGCCCTTAACCTGTGCAATGGCATCCGTCTTTACGCTTGCAGGTATTTGCGGATTGTTCTCGATACTAGCTATTAGTTGAGCCTTCTGTTGTGCCTCCGACAATACGGGCCCTGATGACGCTGGCGGTGGAGGTGGGAGGGTTGGGTCCTGCGCTGGTTGCATAAAGCTGCAACCTGAACATACAAGCACTCCGACGTACAACAATGGAAGTAAGGACCGGGCAATTATTCTCCGACCAGAAATGTCATTCATATTCCCTCACAGTGTTTTGAGCAACCCTTGCTCACACCCGGCATATCAGCCTGCACGGACACACTTGCAAAGCACACTTGCTTTGCAAGCTAATTTATTACTTTGCGCCTACGGTAGCAACTCTCTCAGCGAGCGCACTGCTCGGACTAAAAGCTGCATATTGCATAGAAATATCTACAATGCGTCCTGTATGGCAACAATATCACATCGCACTTGGACGGCAATCGCGTTGATGAACCTTGTTCTTCAGAACTAAATCAAGTATATCACACTACATATGCCGTGTCAATAGATTTTTTGCTGCAGAACGATCCTATTTTCAGGAATGATTACATGCAATTCACCTTAGAAATCAACGCCGGCGGCTATCTATTTTGAGCATGTAAAGGGACTCAACCACGAATAATGTTACATCGAGCAAATTCAGGGATTTCATTACAAAGAGCGAAGTGGGCGCGGCCTTCCACGGACCGTGCGTGTTCACGTACGGTTTGCGACGCCACTCCTTGTCTACACGAACCGAGCAGACTGCACCGCAAGCTACCAGTTTACCGAGTCAATATAGCAGGCGCCCGTCCAACCCGCGCCGGTGCTGAATTGTACGCCAAGTCCCTGCAGCGGCGTAGCTGCCTTCGACGGTACAATTACAGTGATCGTGTTCCAGGCGTCTGTCGTGAGCTTTCCGATCGGCCGCCGGCTTCCTTTACGGACTCCATTATGATCTACCTCAAAAGCCTGGACCGCGGTGATCTTACTGCCCTTCGGGATCCACAGATGGAAGGTGATCGTCTGGCCGGCGGGGACTGATGGCGCTGCCACGGTGGCCGCGGCCGAACCAGCGGCGCCGTCAAAGTTCACTGCCAACGAATATGCGCCGGCATACTTCTGTGCGTCCGATTTTACGACCCCTGCGATCGGGCTCCCGCTCGACGCCCAGTTCTGAGTGCTGAGTTCGAAGCACTCGATTGCCCCGTCGCCACCCGCCGGTGGAACTGCGGGACCTCCCGTCATCGACGCCAGGGCGGCGGCGTCAACGACCGCTCCCGTGGTCCAGTTGAACGTCTGCCCAGGCGTGTCCCAATAGATAGGCGTCATTCCGTGGCTATGGGCCGAATCGAGCAGGTATTTGCTCCAATAGGTTGAGGACGCGTGATTCAAGGCAACGTAGTCTCCGGTAAGACCCGGATTACCTGCAGAACCGCGCGGTTCTGCACGGCATTCCCCAACGATCACCGGGATACCCTTGCTTGTGAACTTCGCGTACATTTTCTGAAATTCCGCGTCCATGTCTGCTTCCTCGCCGAACGTCGCGTTGCGGCTCGGCAGCGCGGAGGAATGATAGCCCTGCCCCCAGAAATACGCCATCTTTCCCCACGAGGCGTCGCCATTCATCAGACAAAATGTGTACGGACTGTAGTAGTGTACTTCGACCATCAGACGACCCGGCGTCGGATCCGTAGGGAACGTATTCATCAACTTATCGGTGGTGTCGAAATCGGCGTCTGGCCCTTGGAGCACAAGCCAGCGAGACCCATTGTTGCCTCCGGCGCTACGAACCGCTTTGACAAAAGTTTGGTAGTACGCCGTCAATGTGGCCATCTTATCTGCCGTTTTTACATTTGGCTCATTGGCAGCGGCAAACAGCAAATGATCGTTGTAGCCGGAGAAGGTCTTGGCGATCTGGGTCCAGTAGGAGTCCATTTTTGTGTCGATCGCTGGATTGACAGTTGCCCCGATGTTGTTTTCTAGCCAGCCATCATCCCAGTGATCGTTGATAACGACGTACAGATTCTTGGCGATACACCAGTCGACGACCTGCTTGACCTGCGACATATACGCTGGATCGATCAGGTGGGTGGTTTTGTCGGCGTGACAGTCCCAGGCACAGGGAATTCGAACAGTGTTGAAGCCGTGCGCGGCGACAGAGTTGATCAGTGCCTGTGTTGGCGTTCCGCCCCACGTGCCCACGCCACTGGGCGGCTCCATGGTGTTTCCTAGATTCCACCCGTAGGCAGGTTTCGGCAACTGCGCAAATGCCCCCGATGGCATGAGAAGAGCGGCAGTCGCAATGCCGGCTGCGAACAATTGGCGGAGGTCCTGCGGCCTCAAATAAGGATACTTCATCGATTGACTCTCTTTACTATATATGTTGGCCGCGTTAACAACTCGTTAATTGCAGCGTGCAGCCTTATCTACCGGCCTCGACTTGCACGGTTGTACCTCTCACGACCAGCGTGCTAATCGGCAAACGGACCCTGTACCGTTCCGGGCTCTCGTCTCGCATAAGCCGCAAAAGTGCGCGCAAAGCCTCGCGTCCGAGCTCCTCAATGTCGACGTCTATGGTTGTCAGCTCCACACCATTTTCTCGCGACAGCGGCGTATTATCCACGCCCATGATCGAAACATCACCTGGAATACGTAAACCAGTTTCCCTCGCTGCCCTCATGATGTCAAGGGCAAGACGATCATTCGCGCAGAAAATGGCCGTTGGAGGTTTTTCATTGTTAGTCAAGGCTTTCAAAAGCGCCCCGGCTTTCGGCACAGTCCAATCGCATGCGGGAACGATAAGGGAGGGATCATAGACGCCATGTCTCGAAGTCCAATCAATGTACGCTTCAAGACGAGCAACGGCCACGTCATCCGAGAAAAAACCGAACCTGCTCATTCCGCGCACCGGAAGCATATCACCAACAGGCCCGGATACGTAGCCAATACGACGATGCCCCAACGCCCAGAGGTGTCCCATCGCCAGATCCGTTGTCAACTCCTCGTCGGCATGAACGAATCCGCAGCCTGGCGCTACGAGGTGTGACCGCGTCAGAAGAACAAGAGGCATGCCCGCGGCGGCAAGCTCCAACGGACGCTTGTCGTCATGCGTATGCATCAGCATGCCGTCGACGCGTCCGTCTAGAAACAGATCAGATCTCCCCATTTCCCGCACAGTGCTGGGATAGTGTAACAGCGCATAGTTGTCGAGGTCGGACTGTTGCATAACCCCGCGCCACATCTGCTCAAAGAACGTCTGTCCGTAAGCCACACCCTGATCCATTGGGTTCGTTATACAAACCCCAATGGTTGACGAGGTTAGGCGGCGTAAACCGCGCGTCAATGAGCTGGGCGTGTAGTTCAAAGCGGTGACCGCACGCTCGATGCGCTGAGCCGTTTCCACCGAGCAGACTTCCTTGCGACCGCTTACGTAAAGCGACACCGTGGTTGTAGATACGGCAGCTTGGGCGGCGACCTCTTTAATTGTAGCTTTTTGGAATCTGCCCAACGCTCAAATGGCTTTCCCAGGTGGTGGTAAACGCACTGCGCTTGCCATGCACGCGCGCCTTAAGGATGTCTTTGCAAGGCCTGAGCAGCCTTAAATGATAAACCTAATTTTTCAGCCTCATCTCCAATATATCACATCACAATTGGCCTGTCAATAGGAGTATTTCTGTATATGGCCTGCACAACATCACAAACACGAACGCGACTAAGGAAGCGAGCACATAAAGGGATACCCAGTCTACCCCTACCATCGAACCGAGCAACAATCGGGAGTTACCGTAGCGCCGCGAAGCGGCAAGCGGTGAACCAACCGGGTATGATATAATAGGTCGGAATAGATATTATGCCCAACGACGATCTCAACCTCGAATGCCCCTTTTGTCACCATACCGATGGACAGGTTAAGGCCGGTTTGCGCGAGGGAGTACAAAGGTATCGATGCACGAACTGCAGCCGCAGATATTCTCCCCAGCCTAAACATCGCGGCATCGCGGTGGAAATGCGGCAGCAAGCCCTTGAACTCCACGCAACCGGCCTGTCCACTCGCGAGATTGGCCGGCGCCTCGGTCTCAAACCGCGCAGTATTGTAAATTGGGTTCATGCCGCCGAGAACAGCAAGAGCAATAATCCTCCCGTTGCAATAGATCAGGCCAGCAACACTGCAGACTCGCCCCCGCGGCGGCCGGACATCGCTACTGGACGCACCCTTCGTCGCCCAACCATCCATGATGTCGCCGCGCTTGCCGGAGTATCGTCGTCAACCGTTTCAAATGTTCTCAATGGGAAGGGCCGAATGAGTGAAGCTACGCGAGAGTGCATTCATTCCGCCATGCGACAGCTTCACTTTACACCCAATAGCCACATGAGGGCAATTCGTGAACGGAAGACCAATATCCTCGGCGTGGTTACGTTCGGCCTCGGTAACCTTGGTGATTACCGCAGCCAAGGGATCGTGGTCGAAGTGCTTGGAGGCATCAACCGGGAGGCCGGCGACCGGGGCTACAATGTGTTGCTGTACACAGCGCTGCCGAAAGAAAAGAACGCTTCCGGTGGGACCGTCTTCCTGGATGGGAAAATCGACGGCCTGCTTTGGGTTGGACCACAAAGTGACGAATTGCGGCATGCGTATGCTGCGAAGGCAGGCCTACCCGTTATGGCGCTTCTCGCGCGGCAAGAGATGGAAGGCGTAGGCTACGTAGATAGCGACAACGTTGACGCTATCCGGGAGGTCGTTGCACATCTTGTCGAGCAGGGGCATCGCCGAATAGCTTATGTAGGATCTATATTCAATCAGGATTTCTTGGACCGCCTCCAGGGCTATCGACTGGGACTTGAATCCGCCGGCATTCCTTGGGATCGCAAGTTAGTCGCCGCAAATGACGCCATTTCACGGTGCTGGATTCCCACGGGAGTAACGGGCGAGTACGAAGTCACAATCGATCGATGGCTAGCCTTGTCGGATCCGCCTACTGCAATTGTCCTCAACGATGATGGGTGGGCTGTATGGGTGATCGACTATCTTGAGAACCGCGGCGTGCGCGTACCGCAAGACATCGCCGTAACTGGATTTGACGACACTGCTCGGGCATCGAATAGCGCAACGATACTTACCTCAGTTGCCCAGGACTTTCCAGAGATTGGACGACTGGGGACTTCGGGACTTATCAATATGATCGAAGGCGCATCGTACAAAGATTACCAAACACTGCTTCCGTGCAAACTGATTGTTCGTGCGTCATCGAGTAAGTCGGTAACGTAAAAAGGGGAGAGACGTTTATGTCTCTCCCCTTTTTACGTTAAATAAATAAAGCAGCCTAGGCAGACGCTTTGCGGCGGCCAGTCGTCTTGGCTGCAGCGTGCAGGCGAGCCTTGTGTCGCTCTTCGGCTCGCTTCTGGGTTCGGCGGATCTCTTTAGTGCGAATTCGCATGTTGTTCAATAACCTCTCTTCGAATTTCTTCTAATACATCCTGGGCAAAGGGGCCTTCAATAAACACTCGGTCGCCAATACGAACGGCAGGAATGGTGGCCCGGTACTCAGCGTAGAGCTCATCGGTAGATCGAATGTCGATCTGATCGATGTTAAACCCCAACGACGTCCTCAGCTCATCCAACTGCTCGAAAGCCTCTTCACAGAGATGGCAGCCCGACTTCGTGTAAAATGTCACCGTCTTTGTAGGCACGCCCTTTATTATAGTCGCGCTGGCCTCCGATGTCAAATAGAATCCCCTGCAAGGTGAAGGTGAAGGTATAATTCGCTGCAATTGGCATGAATACATCAACCAGACACAACTTTACTGTTTCGTTTCGAGTTGTATTTGCCGCGTTGGCTCTTGGTTCGGTTGTGGAACAATATTTACTCGACATTCATCTTCAAGGAACATCCTTTAACGGAGTAAACTATTTCAGCTTCTTCACGATAGACAGCAACCTGCTGGCCGCAGCCGCGTTCGCTCTGGCGGGCTACTTCAAGGCATCAGGGGCGAGATGGCCACATTGGCTGGACTTCTTTCGCGGAGCAACCGTTGTCTATTTAGCCGTAACCGCCATTGTTAACTTGGTGATTCTTGGAGGCCTGCAAGCACCGCTTGCCTTGATTGCAAGTTGGCCTTCAAATCTGCAGCACGTATATTTTCCAATTGCTGTCGCCGCGGATTGGATCTACTACAAGCCACAGACTTCGATTTCCTGGCAACACTCTATGGCATGGCTTGGATTTCCTGCGTTGTGGCTCATATACACGCTTGCTCGTGGAGCATCCACGCGTTGGTACCCGTACTTCTTTCTGGATCCGACCAATGGATACTTCAGAGTTTCCCTTTACTGCTTCGTTATTCTGATACTTATGGCCTCGCTCGGCCTAGTTGTGCGATCCGTCGGTAAAATACTCTAAGAAAGATGCTCCAGAACTGAGTATCAAGTGTTGCATTATTTTTCCGGCGTAAGGTATACTTCTACGTTCGTTTGCCGGACCACCGAACGGCGCCAGCTATGGTTCGCGCGTGACAGTAGAAGCGCCGGCGTTTCCGACAGACACAGGAGTTTTCATTAGACCATGCCGAACATTAAGTCAGTAATCAAAGATGTAAAGAGATCCCGCCTTCGCAACCTGCGCAATGTGGCTGCTAAGTCACAGATCAAAACGCACGTCAAGAAGTCCCGAACCCTCATTGCAGAGGCCACCACGGTAACCCCGGAAATCCTCGAGAGCGTATCGAAGACATTCAGCGTCATCGACAAAGCCTGGAAGCGTGGCATCATTCACAAGAATGCAGCCAACCGCCGAAAGTCCCGCTTGGCCAAGCGCGTCGCCGAAGCCGCCAAAAGCGCCTAACCAGCAAGTTTTAAAACGCCCCGGAACACCACGTTCCGGGGCGTTTTTGCGTTGATGTCATTATCGAAACCCCGTGTGCCATGCTTGTTTGTCCTCAAATAAGCATGCGTCCGTCACCGGTTCACACAATACTCACTACCGCCTCGCACCCCTACCCTGCGCTCCGCACAGTTCGACCGTGAGCATCCGAATCAAGCTTGTAGGATCATTCCCAATCGGTGCCTGCTCGCCCAGCGCATCCTCGGCAGAGATGCCCTTCAATTCCAAATCGTAGCTCAGGATTTTTCTCTGTGCGGCTTCCAGTTCTGTTGGCGTCCATTTGCGCGCCTGATCCTGTAGCGAGCGCAGCAAGTATCCCTGGCGGGCCGCCAGACCGGATATCTCGTTGGACAGGTACGGTTCCAGGTCCCCACCCTTGCTCTGGCCGATGGCGAGGGCTCCCCACACCAGACGGATCTGTCTCGCCAGCATTACGATGACACGGGCTGCAACTCTATCCGGCTTCTCGCCGGTTCTCAGAAGTTCGTCCAGAGCGTCCAGCGCTCTGGAGGCGTTCCGGTTACCAACGGCATCGGTCAGGGCGAAGATATTCTCAATGGCCGCTCGACCGCAGACCTTCCGAACGTCGGCATCAGTAATCTTGGGTCTATCGCCAACGTAGAGGATCGCCTTTTCCAACTCGGACCTAAGGACGTTCAAGTCTCCCGTTTTTCCGCCGCCGCCGCGCTCGGCAGCAGCAGCCTTGGACTGGTGCACGATACGTTCAAGGCCCGCGGAATCGATGGTCTTACCGGCGGCCTTCACCATCGCCTGGGCGCGATTGATCAAGTCGTTTTCGCTTGGCGCATTGCACGACAGCACCAGTCCAGACTTGTCCACGGCCTTGACGAGTCCAGCGGAGGCCACAGACTTTGCCTTGATCTTTCCTGAATCAAACTCAGGCGTACCTGCAACGAGCACGAGGCAGGAACGTTCCCCAAGTTGATCGATGCCGGCAATCAATGCGTCCTGATCCTCTTTATTCAGTCTCTGGATGTTGCTGACCACAATGACGCGGCGCTCCGAAAACATCGGCATACCCATCGACATAGAGACGATAGTCCGCCCAAGGTTGTCGGATCCGGAATGCGGCACATCGACCTCTTCGTGGTCGATGTCTGCAAACTCCGGATCGACGACCTTAGATACAAGCAGATGAACGGCCTCAGATTTGAGGCCGTCGTCTGTGCCCATAATTAAGGTTACGCGCGGAATGCGGTCGGGAAGGACGCCGTTTAGGCTCGAGAAGTCACTTTGCATGGAAAATTCGTTTTAAGAAGCGTTTAAACTGTAGAATGCGCGCGCGGCGATTAAATTGGACGATTTGCTGATCTATGTCGCGGCTGTCTGCAGGCGAGCCAAGCTGGTCGCCATACCTGGATCGCACAAATGCATGGGTGAGCCGTTCAAACAACACGATACCCGATTGCACCTCGTCGGTCTTGGAGAGGTCGACCATAGCCGGCAGAACGCGGTGGTAGTACTCAATAGGCGTCTCGTGGGCCGTGCGAGGCCGGGTGAGAATACCTATCCCGCCGGAGACCGCTTCATAGCGTTCGTAAGCAAGGATACGATCTAAGGCAACGTCCTGATCGCCTGCGCCTTTGCGGCCAATTATAGACCATGTTCGCCATCGTCCGAAGTACCGGTCAATAAGTTCAGTCTTAATAAAGTAGCCGCCAACGCCTAAAAGAACTACCGCCAGCAGCATGGGCAATGGTTTCGAGGGCAGGCTCTTGAGCAGCGCCATTAATGTATTGAAGCGCGAGGAAGTCGC
>Ga0157374_10003022_pt1 | contig 14092 bp, 7 predicted proteins | sample M25metaG_FD_115308 | JGI IMG/M metagenome (GOLD analysis project Ga0157374, IMG submission 115308) | Miscanthus rhizosphere microbial communities from Kellogg Biological Station, Michigan, USA - M2-5 metaG | ecosystem: Host-associated > Plants > Roots > Rhizosphere > Soil | place: USA: Michigan...
AAGTGGACGAAATCAGCTTGCCAGAAAAGTCGTCGGCGTCAGGATCGAGGGCCTGCTGGCTGAAGTAATTCTTTCTATCGGCGAAGCCCAGATTACCGCCATCATCACGGCAGCCGCCGCGCGCGAGCTGAACCTCCGGAAGGGTGACACGGCCGCGGCCCTCATCAAATCGACCGACGTAATGATCGAGCGCCTGACCGACGACGGCGACTAGTTCGCTGCAGAATCGTTGACTGAACGATTCGAAATATATAAATTCGATAGTGCCGGTCAGAGCGGGTAGCAGCCCTCCCCGTTTTCTCGAAACTACCTCGCTCTCGCCGGCGAGATCCCGCCGCTGAGTTGCTTTCCGGAGACGAAATGGTATTTCGGCGTCTGCTGCCAGCCTTGGTTCTTGCATTCTTCTGCTCACTCGCCGCATACGCTCAAATCGCGGCAGATCTGCGCGGCAGAGTGCTCGATCCCGCAGGCTCGGTTGTCCCCAATGCCACGATCGATCTGACCCAGAGCGCAACCAACGCCCGCATCTCCACCCTGAGCTCAGGGTCCGGCGACTATTCCTTTACGAATCTCACGCCGGGCGTCTACCAACTCGATGTCAACGCACCGGGCTTTGCGCATCTGATGCGTGCCGGAGTTCATGCGATCGTCGGACAGACTGTCGACGTTGATCTGACATTAACCGTGAGCGGCCACCAGCAGACCATCGAAGTCACGGGAGACGCCGCGCTCCTGCAGTCAGCAACCAGCAACGTGCAAACCAACATTGCCGGACCGACTGTCACAGCCATGCCGCTGAACACGCGCAATTTTGTTCAGCTCGCATCTCTGGCGCCGGGTGTTGAGCTGCCCCCCGGAACCGTCCTGCCCCGCATCAATGGCGGGCGTCCCCGCACGAACGAATACCTCTTCGATGGCATCTCTGCGCTGCAACCCGAACCGGGGCAGGTAGTCTACTTTCCCATTGTCGATGACATCCAGGCATTCACTGTCGAAGCCAATAACGTGCCTGCCGAATTCGGCCGCTTCAATGGCGGCGTGGTCAATGTCGCCACGCGCTCAGGATCGAACGCATTCCACGCAACGCTCTTTGAGTTTTTTCGCAACGAAGATCTCAACTCGCGAAACTATTTCGCAACCGCTGGGGCGCGGAAGCCTGAGTATCGTCGCAACCTCTATGGCGGAACCATCGGCGGCCCCATCGTCCCCGACCACCTCTTCTACTTCGGCGCGTACCAGGGCGTGAAGCAGCTCATCGGAGTAACGAGAATCTCGACCGTACCGACAATGGATGAGCGCCGCGGCATCTTTACCGGCGTATCGCACATCTACGATCCGACATCGACGACCATCGTCGGCGGCGCGACGGTCCGCACCGAGTTCCCAGACGACGTTATCAACATTCCGCTCGACCCCGCGGCCCAGGCGCTGCTTGCGCGGTTCCCGGTTCCAACCAATCTGACCGCCAAGGCCAACAACTACAGCCGAACCGCAAATGATACCGACCATCAGAATCAGTTCGATTTCCGAATCGACGGATCTGTGCGCTCGCACGATATAGCTTTCGGCCGCTACTCCTACTACAACGAGGTCGAGCAGCCAGTCACACCACTGCCGGAAGGCAGCGGAGCCGTCACCGGCGCAGTGATCGGTACAGGCGGCGTATCGGGCCTCTCCAACGTGCTCGGTCAACAGGCGGTTGCGAACGAGACTCACATCTTTTCGCCGCACCTGCTCGCAGATCTCCGGGTCGGCTACACGCGTCGCGGAAACACCGTCAATGGAAGCACGCTAAGCGATACGGCGTCCGCGTCTCTCGGTATTCCGGGCATACCCACCAACGCAGCATTTAACAACGCGCTGCCGCTGTTTGCCTTCTCGGGGTTTCAGCAGCTTGGCCCCTCGGCCAGCACGTTTGCGCAATTCCAAACCGCTGTATGGCAAACCGTCGACAATGTCGCCTATACGCGAGGATCGCATCAGCTCAAAGTCGGACTTGATTTTCGCTGGTACCAACTCAATGCAGTTGCGCCGCCAAATCCAACGGGCTCCTTTGCATTCACCACTACCGGAACCGATCAGCAGGGCATGACCAACAGCGGCAACGCCATTGCCAGTTTCCTGCTCGGCCAGGTTGATACGTTCCAGATCGATCTGCAGCAGAGCAAGATCAAGCCGCGCGATCGCATCTTCGAGTTCTTTGCGCAGGATGACTGGAAGCTCACCGGCCGGATGACGCTGAACCTCGGAACCCGCTACACTCTGCATTTCCCCTCGACTGAAAAGAACGACCAGGGCGCGGTCTTCAATCTTGGGACGCAGCAGCTCGACTACCTGGGCCAGAACGGCTTCTCGCGCAGCGCGCGTGAACTGCACTACGGCAATTTTGCTCCGCGTGTCGGACTTGCTTACCTGCTCTCGCCAAAGACGGTAGTCCGCGCGGGATTCGGTATCGTCTTCATCGACCAGTCTGGCATTACAACTCCATTCACGACGCCGCAATTCCCGTTCATCCAGAATGTGCAGCAGAAAACGCAGGACAATCTGCGGCCCGCGTTCGTTCTCTCTCAAGGCCCATCCGTCGCGCCCATTCCGCTCACGGCGGATGCCGGGCTCGGCCAGAGCGTTTACACTGCCGACCGCCAGGCTGGTTCCGGCTACGTGCAACAGTGGAACCTGGCCGTGCAGCATGCAATCACAAACAACTTATCCGCAGAACTGGGATACGTTGGATCGCACATCGTTCACGTTGGCATTCCCGACTCGAACCTCAACCAGCTCACTGCTGATCAGCTTGCCCAGGGATCATCGCTGCTGCAGTCGGTGCCAAATCCATACTATGGGCAGATTCCATCCTCCAGTTCACTGGGAGGGAAGAACATCACCCGGGCACAATTGATGAAGCCGTATCCACGCTTCCTCAACATTGCCACGTATCGCCACAACAGCGGCGAGACAAACTACAACGCGCTAGAAGCGAAGGTAGAACAGCGGCTTTCGCATGGCATTTCCCTGCTCTTCGCGTATACACACTCAAAGCTCATTGACGACGCTTCGTCTGTATTCTCGACGACCGTGCTGTCTTCGCCGAATTCAAGCAGCCTGGTTGCCGCTGACTCCTACCGGCCGGGGCTCGAGCGAGATTCGTCCAGCGGAGATATGCCGAACGTGACATCGTTCAGCGGCATCTTCGATCTGCCCGCCGGTCACGGGCATCGCTTCGCATCTCGCGGCATAGGCGATACCTTTTTGGGCGGATGGCAGCTCAATGCAATCATGTCATTGCAGTCGGGGATGCCTGTAACTGTGACGCAGGCGACGAATAACAATTCATTTGCCGGGTTCTCCATTCAGCGTCCGAATCTGGTTGGCAAGCCTTCTCTCGCACCCGACGGCCGGTCCCCGGCTCACTACTTCAATACCGGCGCTTTTGCTACTGCCCCTCAGTTCGCAATCGGATCAGCTTCCCGAAACCCGGTCCGAGGGCCAGCCTACCGCGATCTGGACCTGGCGCTCGTAAAGCACACCACGCTTTTTCACGAGACGGGTATGGAATTCCGGGCAGAGCTGTTCAACGTGACCAACACACCCGCCTTCGCCCAGCCCAGTGGAAGCTTTGGCTCCGCTGCGTTCGGAAGCATCACCAGCACCACAACCGATCCCAGAGTCATGCAGTTCGCAATTCGCTTGAGCCGCTGAGTCTGGCCGGTCTGCTCGCAAACGCGTCTTCGGATTCGCCGGCAGGCGTGCCGGGCTGATCCGCATCCCAGCAAACGTATTCAGCAAGGGCCACAGGCGCTCTGCGACCTCGATGTGACGAATGGCGACATCATCACAGCTCTCTCATCTGCAAGCCCGCAAGAATTTATACGAATCTCAGCGGTCTCGTGGTAATGTTCTCCTCATTCTGTCCACACGAGAAGTGGCATTCGAAACGCTGCAATGCCGCTCAGACCCCGAACATTGGAGACCGACATGATGACCTGTGCGAAACGATTCTCTGTCTTTCTGATCCTGGGATGCGTAGCGGGTTTGTGCTCTCTGAGTGCCCAGGTGCAGGCGACGAACGGTAGCATACAAGGGGACGTCGTCGATTCCGCCGGAGCCGCCGTTGCGGATGCCAGTGTCGAAGCCGACGCGCTCGACACCGCGACCGTTCACAAGGCCGTCACCGACGGGGCGGGACACTTCAGCTTCCCTTCGCTGCAACCGGGCCGGTACGAGGTGAAGGTTTCAAAGACCGGATTTGCCACGACCATACAGCAAAACCTCAGTCTGACCGTGGGTCTTACCGCATCGCTGAAATTGACTCTCAAGGTCGCGGGAACCGCTGAGTCTGTCGTCGTGACCTCGGCGCCCCTCGTCGACGTCGTCACCGATTCCTCCACCGCCACTCTGAATGAAGCGACAATCGCGACAACTCCGGTGCTTGGACGCAAATTTGAAGACCTGCTCACCCTTACTCCCGGCGTCAGCATCGTGCAGGGCCCGGACGGCGACGAGATCAATATCAACGGCCAGCGCGGCATCTTCAACAATATTTCGCTCGACGGAGGCGACTACAACAACGGCTTCTTTGGCGAGCAATCTGGCGGCCAGCGTGCCGCAGTCGACATCACGCTCGAAGCAGTGAAGGAGTTTCAGGTTGTGGCGAGCGGCGCCAATGCCGAGTTCGGCCGCTCGGCTGGCGGAGTGGTCAACGTGATTACGAAATCCGGCGGCAACGACTTTCACGGCAGCCTGTTTCACTACCAGAGACTCGAGGGTTTGACCGGCAACACCTCCGACGGCACTCCGCTCACCAACTTCCATCGCGAGCAATTCGGTGGCAGCGCAGGCGGGCATCTCGTCAAGGACAAGCTGTTCTTCTTCGGCGCGGGAGAAGGCATCGACGAGAATCTGCTGCGCGCAAATTTGAGCGCCTATAACGCCACCTCGCTAGGTTCAGACCCTTGCCCGATCACGGACCCCGTTTTCGGCTCAAACATCTCTGACGCCGAAATCAATGGCAATGGAGACTGCCAGCGCCTGGTGCTCATCAACTTTTACAAGAGCAATTACGAAGAAGACGAAGGAACGCCGGTCGACCATGTGGTCCACAATGCAGCGCTCTTCGGGCGCATGGACTACGCCATCAACCAGAAAAACCAGCTCTTCGTCTCCTACAATTTCGACTACTCGCGCAATCCAAACCAGACCTTCGATGTTGCCACCTATGGCGCCACTGCCAACGGCGTTGAGGGCCCCGCCCATATCAGCACTGCGAACTTCAACCTTGTGTCAACGCTGAGCGGCGGAAAACTCAACGAAGCCCACTTCACTTACGGATACGAGACCCGTCCCCGCTCCGCAATCAATGGAACTGCCGTACCCGACACCGGAATCGGATTCTTTCCATCGTTTCGCTTCGGACAGCCTTTCTTCCTCGGACCGGGGGCGACCGAGAGCTTCTACCACATCGATCTCAAAGACAACTTCTCCTTGATTCACGGTAGACACACCTTTAAGTTCGGCGGCGAATATCTGCACAGCCACAACACCCAGATCTTCGATGGCTTCGCTCTTGGCCGCTACATCTTTGGCGATACCGCGGGCTTTCTCCACTACGCCACGCCGGCAAGCGCCGGCAATGGCTTCGGGCCAGATGTGCAGGAATGTTCTGACGGCAGCTTTGCCTCAACATCAGCCTGCCCCGCCGGATCGACAAGCTTCGGCAGCCCGCTCTTCCTCTACTTGCAGGACGCCGGAACCAAGGATGGCGAGACCGTGCAACAGGCAGGCTATTCCAGCATCACCAATAAAGAGCCGGCCTTCTATGGGCAAGACACCTGGCAGGCAACTTCGCGCTTGACGCTCAACTATGGTCTTCGCTGGGAGGCGCAGATTTTCCCAGAGATGACCATCCCGCCGTCGGCCGCGCTCTACGGACAATACCTCTCCGATCCGCTTTTTCCATCGAACGGCAAAATTCCAAATCAGACCAAGGAATTTCAGCCGCGCCTCGGCTTCGCGCTTGACGTTGTAGGTGGTGGAAAATCCGTCCTGCGCGGAAGTGCCGGAATCTTCAATGCCCGACAGAACATGCTTACGCAGGTGGGAGCCATCACCACCAACGGCGTGCAGCAACAGACGCTCACCGAGTTTTCCGGCAAGGGAAATCCGACCTATCCAGGCATCCTCCCGGTTACCGCATGTCCCGACACTGGCTGCCCTGGAGCCGGCGTCACCGTCTTCGACAAGAACTACCACAACCCGCGGATCTATACCTACAACGTCGGCTACGATCAGCAGATCGCGTCGGATCTGGTGGCGTTTGCAGACTTCACCCTGTCAAAAGGTGTGTATCTCACCACATTTCTGAATCCAAACGTATCCGGCCCCGCAGTTTTGCCGGACAACGGCGATACTGCCTCCTACGGTCCGGGGCCATTCACGAATCTCGGTTCAATCACAGACACCACCAGCGTGGCGAAGAGCCTCTATCGAGGCGTCACCTTCGGTCTCCGCAAACATATGTCGCACCACTTCTTGTTTGAGGCTGAGTACACCTACTCGGTTGACAAGGATTCGGACTCCAACGAACGCGATCCATTCACGTTCCGTTATGCAAATTTCTTCGACCTTGGGGCGGAGTACTCCGACTCCGATCGCGACGAGCGCCACAAGTTCAACGCCTACGCCGTGGGAGATCTTCCCTTCGGCATCAAGGGCAACCTGCGCATCCAGCAACACTCCGCCGAGCCTGAGACGGACAACGTCAACGGCACCGGCACCGGTGCGCCCTGCAGTTTCAACAATTCGCTCACGCGTTTTGTGGATGGAATCGACTGCGGCCGGAATCATCTTCGCAAGGACAACGGATTCTTCGTCACCGACTTTGGCGTCGCGCGTCCCTTCCATTTCCACGATGGGCGGTGGGCTCTCGAACCACGTGTTGAGGTCTTCAACACTTTCAACAACAAGAACAATTTGAACCCGCTGAGCTCTCCGGCACTGTTCGATTTCAGCGGATTCCTCCGCGTCGGAGTCGGCGACCCCCGCCAGGCTCAACTCGCGTTGCGCTTCACTTTTTAACGATCACCTCCGGCGGTCCTGGCCCGTCAAGGCCGCCGGAGTTCGCTGGATTCCAACGAGCAATCGCAAACTCGGCCAATCCGGCGCGCCCTTGCAAAATCCTCAGCTCTAGTGGTGTGGCTTGCTTATCATTGGCTTGCGCCACCGACGAGGAGGATTCTTGCGTTTCGTGCGCCAAACATTCTCGAGGAGCCTCCCGCTGCTCGGTAGATTCGCCGCTTCTGCTCTGCTCCTGCTTCCCATCGCTGCCGTTGCTGAGCTGCGCAGCGGCCCCGGAACTCTCGTAGCGTCAGAACTTCGTTGCGATTCGCGCGAAAATCCAATGGGCGTGCAAGACGACGCTCCAACCCTCAGCTGGATTCCGACCACACACAACGCGGCCCTTCGTGGTCTCAGCCCTGCTGCCTATCGAATTCTCGTGGCATCCTCCACCGCGGCGCTGGCGCGCAACAACGGTGATCTGTGGGACTCAGGTGAAGTGAAGGCAAGCGACTCCCTTCACATTCGCTATGGCGGCAAGCCATTGCTGCCCGGCGAGAGCTACTGGTGGAAGGTACAGATCCGGGATCAGCGTGACCACGCGGGTGACTGGAGCCAGGTTGCAACATTCACCACCGGACTAAGTCCCAAAGACTGGACAGCCCACTGGATCACAACGGATGCGAAGGTGCTGGGAGCCGATCCACAAAAAGACGCGGCGGCCGTTCCGATCTTTCGCCGCTCATTTCGCACGTCTCGCGCAATTGAAAAAGCGAAGCTCTTCGTGTCGGGACTGGGCCAGTATGAAGTTCGTATCAATGGACTGCCGATCACGGACAGCGTATTGAATCCCGGCTGGACCGGCTATCGCAAAACAATTCTTTACAACACCTACGATGTAACCCGCACTTTGAAGCAGAATCAGAACGTGATCTCCGTGCTGCTCGGCAATGGGATGTACAACGTTCCGCACACGCCCAATCGCTATCAAAAACTCCAGGGCACCTTTGGGCCGCCGAAGATCATTGCACAACTGGACCTCACCTTCGCAGACGGTAGCAAGGAAACAATCGGCACTGACGCGACCTGGAAGACCGCGAAGAGTCCCGTCATTTTCTCATCCACCTATGGCGGAGAAGACTATGACGCGCGCATTGCGCCCGGATGGGACCAGCTCGGTTTCGACGATGCGCGATGGGCGCAGGCCACGGTCACCGACGGTCCGGGTGGAGAGTTGCAGGCGCAGCAAATCCCTCCTATCAAGCCCATGCACGTCTACCGTCCCATCAAGGTGACGACTCCGAAGGCGGGCGTTCACGTCTACGATCTTGGCCAGAACTTCTCGGGCTGGCCTGACATCGCCGTTCACGGCTCAGCAGGCAGCAGCGTGAAGCTGATCCCCGGCGAGTTGCTCACAAACGATGGGCTGGTGACACAGCGAAGTTTCGACGGTCCGGTCTGGTTCACCTACATCCTCGGCGGTCACGGCACCGAGCGTTGGCATCCGCGTTTCACCTATTCCGGTTTTCGCTATGTGCAGATAGAAACGTCGCCCGCTCCCGGCTCGAATACGCAGCCTGCGGTTGATGAACTTACAGGAATCTTCCTTCATTCGTCGGCGCGCCGTACCGGCACATTTCAAACCAGCGATTCGCTCTTCAATCGCATTCACCAGCTCATCGATGTAGCCATTGAGAGCAACATGCAAAGTGTGCTCACAGACTGCCCGCATCGCGAGAAGCTTGGCTGGCTGGAGCAAACCCACCTGATGGGTCCGGGAATCTTTTACGGATACGACGCGCACAATTTATATCGGAAGATGGCTGCGGACATGCAGGATTCGCAGCTGGCTTCCGGGCTGGTACCGGAAATTGCGCCGGAATACGCCGTCTTTGAGAATGGCTTCCGCGATTCTCCCGAGTGGGGCAGCGCCGTCATTCTGAGCCCGTGGACCGACTACCGCTTTACCCGCGATCTCGATCTGCTTCGAAGTCACTACAGTCAGATGCAGCGCTATCTCGATTTCCTTGGCGCCGAGGCAAAGGACAACATCCTCAGCGAAGGTCTCGGCGACTGGTACGACATGGGCCCCAAGCCGCCCGGCAAAGCCCAGCTCACTGGAATGAAGGTCACCGCCACCGCCATCTACTATCGCGACCTCACGCTGATGGCGCGGATTGCATCGCTGCTCGGCAAGTCCGAAGATGTGCCGCATTACAAATCCCTTGCCGACTCTGTTCGCGAGAGCTACAACCGCGAACTGTTGCACCCCGACACGAATCAATACGACACCGGCAGCCAGACTGCGAATGCCATCTCCCTCGCTCTCGGACTTGTGGCCGAAGAGCGCCGCCACGCCGTGCTCGATAATCTTGTCGCCGATGTTCGCTCTCACCAGAATCATCTGACGGCAGGCGACATCGGTTTCCATTACGTCCTTGAAGCGCTCAACGAAGGCGGCCGCAGCGACGTGATCTGCAGCATGGTGTCGCGCACTGATCCGCCCAGTTACGGCTATCAACTCAAGATGGGAGCAACTTCGCTCACCGAAGCCTGGAACGCCGACCCTGAAAGTTCTCAGAACCACTTCATGCTCGGTCATGCGGAAGAGTGGTTCTATCGCGGTCTTGCGGGTCTGGACTTCGATCTATCCCGCCCTCAGGACGAGCAGATCATCCTGCGACCCGAGATGGTCTGCGGCATCGCATCAGCCAGAGCATCCTATAGCTCTGCCGTGGGGCGAGTTTCGATTGCATGGCATCGGACCGGGGCGAGCACGGGACGAAGCACGGAAATCGATGCTGTGGTCCCTCCAGGCATGACCGCAAATGTCTACATTCCCGCCGCCGGGAGGAATGACATTCTCGAATCCGGAAATCCACTGGCCCGCGCCAAAGGCGTTACGTGGCTTCGCAGTGAAGGCGAAAATCAGGTGTTACGCATCGCGTCCGGCGAATATCACTTCGTGTCGAAGTCTCGCGGCAATAACGATTGAATAGAGGCAGAATATGAGTCGAGTTTTCATCACTGGCAGTACCGATGGGCTCGGGCTTGCGGCAGCACGAAAACTTATCGAGGAGGGCCATGCGGTCATTCTGCACGCCCGGTCGCGCGATCGCGCCGCCGCTTTTGCTGACCTCGCTCCGCGATCGGCCACAGTCGTCATCGGCGACCTCAGCAGTTCTGCCGAGACTCATGATCTCGCCCAGCAAGTCAACGCGCTCGGTTCCATGGACGCTGTGATCCATAACGCAGGCGTCTATCGCGTACCAACCCGAAGCGCCACTCCGGAGGGCCACGCCAGAACGCTCGCGGTGAACACGCTGGCTCCCTACATGCTCACCGCGCTTCTCCATCGCCCGCGTCGCTTGATCTATCTCAGCAGCGGGATGCATCGCAGCGGAAGCTCTTCGCTGGCGGACGTGGATTGGGCGAAGCGCAGTTGGGATCAGACCCAGGCCTATTGCGACAGCAAACTCTTCGTCACAGCTCTCGCGCTCGCGATTGCAAAGAGATGGTCCAACGTCCTCAGCAATGCCGTCGACCCGGGATGGGTGCCAACGAAAATGGGCGGTGCCGGCGCATCAGACGATCTCGAAATGGGACACCTCACCCAAGCCTGGCTGGCTGTCAGCAACGAGCCCGACGCCAGCATCACGGGAAAATACTGGTATCACCGCGAACATCAATCCCCGGCAGCCGCCGCATCCGATCCGCACTTCCAGGATCGGCTCATCACCACCCTCGAGAAACTTACCGGCGTGAAGCTGATGTAGCAGATCGCGTCTTTCAGATTCTTTCTCCGCAGGCTTGCGCGAAATCGCTAGCCCTGAAGCGGGGGGAAAGCTTAGTCTGCTTGGCGGAAGTTGTTCGTCGGAGAGCGGCTCCAGGGCACTCCATCGACGCGGGACATTCACCGTTGGGCTGGGGTCAGTCGTACCGCAGCGCTTCAATGTGTTTGAGCTTTGCGCCGGAAAAAAGGTCCCTTCTCAACCCATGCTCGATGAGGAACATCGGAAAAACTCGATCGCACAGGAAGAGCCCGAAGCCTGGCTCTGATGGCTGAAGGTTATTAGCGAAACGCAGACACCTTGCTATCTTTATCCCGGAGCCTACCCGCAATGTCGCACCCCGATGCCGCCCCTGCCATCAGCCTCGAGACGATCGGCCAGATCGCCCTCACTGTCGATGACATCGCTCGCGCCCGAGACTTCTACCAGAACACCCTGGGAATGAAGTTCCTCTTCGACGCCGGCAACCTCGCATTCTTCCAGTGCGGCGACATCCGCCTCATGCTCTCGGCATCGGACAAGACGGGCCCAAGGGGAGGCACTATCCTCTATTTTCGAGTCAGGGACATTCAGGCCACCTTCTCCACGCTCAAACAGCGTGGCGTCCGGTTCATCGACGAGCCGCATCTGATTGCAAAAATGCCAGATCACGATCTGTGGATGGTCTTCCTGAACGACAATGAATCCAACACCATTGGAATGATGTGCGAGCTTCCCAAAGCGGACGTCGAGTGCCCTCCCCGCTGATTTGACCTTGAAACAGGATTCGTTGAACCGTCTACCTAGTTCCTTTCCCGTTAACCCGGGTCCTCGATATACACAGCCGGCAGGGGTATCCTTCAGTCATATGGTCCGGTTCACAGTGCTTGCATCGGGGTCGAAGGGCAACAGCACTGTTGTCACCGGTGGCAAGACGCGCATTCTGGTCGATGCCGGCCTGAGCTGCCGAGAGCTCTTTCGCCGCATGAAAGCGGCCGACGAAGACCCCGCAACCCTCGACGCCATCCTCATCACGCACGAGCATTCCGACCACGTCTCTGGCCTGGCCGTTACCGCTCGCAAGCTCGGCATCCCGGTTTACTTCACTGAACCCACTCATCGTGCCTGGATTCGCTGGCTCTCGCCCCGCAAGCAGATGACCTACGCGCAGTGGATTGAACAGTGCCGCCAGCAAGCCTCCGCTCGAATGGCCGAGGCTGACGCACCCACCGCGGAAGATTGCGATCCCGAGGAGGCCGACAACATCGCCGAAGTCCTGACCGCAAAGCCGGAGGACCACAACGTTCCAGACCCGCGGCCCGCGAAAAAGAAAAAGCCGGAGATTGAGAAAGACCCAACTGCGCTTCCATCCGTCCAGTACTTTCAGGCCGGCAAGGCACTCCAGATCGGCGACATCACTGTCAGCCCCTTCACCATCCCTCACGACGCATCCGACCCCGTCGGCTTCGTCTTCCAGGCGGAGGGCGTGCGCATGGCTTTCGCCACCGACCTCGGCTACATCCCACCCAACGTCAAAGCTCAGCTCAAGTCCGTCGACCTTCTTTACATCGAGTCGAACCACGACCTCGAAATGCTCCGCGACGGACCTTATCCCTGGTCCGTCAAGCAGCGGGTCCTCTCTCGTGTGGGCCACCTCAGCAACGAGGCTTGCGCAACATACCTTGAAACCGAATACGACGGGCAAGCGACCTACGTCATCCTCGGACATCTCTCCGAGAGCAACAATCTTCCGGAACTGGCCCGCATCAGCGCCGAGCGCGCGCTCAACGGACGCGCCAGCCTGCTGGCCAATCGACTGTTGCTTGCAGCGCAACATGAACCTTTGGCAACTATTTGTTTTTGAACAAACTCGGTTACAATCTATGCAGGATTGTTCTTGCCCAAAATGACGTCAGCCTTAAGTCGCTGACGTAGAAGTGTTGATGAATCAGTCACTTGGATGAAAAAATGCATCATGCGCTAACAGCGGGGCATCCAAGGGAGCAGAACCGATAACCCCTTGAGTTCAGGGCCAGTTACTCAGTGGGCCAGGGCAGATCAATCACAAGGTGAGTCATCCGTATGGCGAAAACCAATTGTACCGACCGTGTTGTAGGCGCGATTCTTGCAAGCTGGCGGTATGACATCTCAGGGATCTCGCCCGAGATGCGGAAAGACTACGAGCAGCACTTCACAGATTGCGTCCGCTGCAGCAGCCGCCTCAAATTTCACCGCGGTCTCGATGTCGCTCTAGTCGCCCTTACATCGCTCTCGGTCTTCTTCTCATTGTTCGCGCTGGCTGCTCTTCGGCACGTGAAGCCGCTCGAACATGTGGCCTTCAACATCCTGGGTCTCGACGTCGCCGACGCCTACCACATGCTGGTCTCCGCCGCTGTCGCCGGAGTTCTCTTCTCGGTCATTGCCTTCGTCCTCGTGCTGACGGCAACTCCCGTTCCGTCTTACCTTGGCGGAATTGCAGCGGAACGCGCGCGGCTCCTCGAAGAGCGCTTCCCAGAAGCCGCCGAACGCCTGCCAAACGCAATCAAATCGCTGCGCTCGCGTTAGACACAAACTCCAATTCAAGGCCTCCTCATGTGAGGCCTATTTGCTTTTCAGGCCGCGTGACGGGTCAGGACAGCGATGTACAGACCGGCAGCCACGATCAGAGCGCCGCCCATCAACATCCAGACCGTGGGCAGTTCGCGCCAGAGCAAGAAAGTGATCAGCGCCCCTGTCACCAGCTGCGTGTAGTGGTATTGCGACACGGTCGAGGCCGAGGTGTGCTTCACGGCAACAAAGAAACAGATGGCACCTGCTGAGCACAAAGCGCCCATCACCGCGAGTCCGCCCAACACCGTCCAGTTAAGCCGAACTGCATGAAACAGCATCCCTGCCCCGCCCGCCGCAACCATCACGATTCCTGAAAAAAATACCAGGCTCTCGGGCGTCTCCGTTCGCGTCAACACACGCGACCACACCATGTTCACAGAGAAGCAGCACACGCACACCATGCATGCCGCAAAACCAATCCAGTCACCCTGGCGCGAAGTACCGAAGGGGTTCACCGCAATCACCACACCGGTGAATCCGGCCACAATCGCGACGCCCTTTCTCACGCCGATCTTTTCGCGCAGAAAGATGGCGGCCAGACAGGTGATGCAGATGGGCGAGAGAAACACGAGAATGTAAAACAGCGTCAGGCTCACGTGCCGCAGCGCCACAACCACGCACAAGTTGTTCACCAGATCGAGGCACGATCGAACCATCTG